>Ga0070399_1003181_pt1 | contig 14842 bp, 11 predicted proteins | sample BioMet4_FD_61217 | JGI IMG/M metagenome (GOLD analysis project Ga0070399, IMG submission 61217) | Microbial communities from bioreactor (seeded with sewage sludge) at LBNL, California, USA - Biofuel metagenome 4 (version 1) | ecosystem: Engineered > Bioreactor > Anaerobic > Unclassified ... | reverse complement strand
TTCTCGAGAAGAGATGGATGCCATCATCGGCCTTTTTGGCCATCCTTTGGCAAGCCCAGATTATGCCCTAGCCTTTGAAAAGAAAAAGCCATCTACCCAATCGTTTGCTCTATAAATTCTGCGGCAATCCTTCCGAGAAAGGCGGCTACGCTCTCAGCAATCTCGAAAAGGACACTCTCTACTTGGCCTCACCATCTCAACTCAACGATCCTTCGGAGGCTTGTTTCGCTTTCGACATCGAACGCTTCTTAATCGAGAATTATGGCTATTCCCGCCGCTACGATCCCCAAGGAATTTTCCCCGGCCTGTTCCAGATGGCCTTTGGCAGTTTCGGTGATCCGATAATCCCGGCAACAATCCCCGTCCTTAAACCGATCTTCCAGAACTTGCCCAAGTTACTCAAGACAACGGATCCCGTCCTCCAGGCGGCTAGCGAAATCAAGGCGATGATGGCCAAAGATGGGAATGAGACATTCTTCTACCATTTTCTAGCCCGAAAGCTCACCTTCGACGATTTCATCGCTTTTTCATTCTTAATCGTTGACGATCCCCGCCTCCCCTCGTGGGCCAAAACGTTCGGAATTACCGAGACAATGGACAAAAGCCACATCCTTGATGCCATCTTCACTCGATTCGAAACCCCGCCCTTTAGTGAAGGTGACGCGCGGAGCGCGCTCATCATGGCCGGAGAGCTAATTCACTATCCCGAAATAGCAAAGATGATTCAAGCCTACGATGCCTTTGCCTCTTTAAGAGAAACATCTTTGAAGAAATGGAACGAAGAAGTCGCCTCCACAATCGGCATCGCCTCTTTGACTGAAGACTACGACAGCCCTTTGATGTGGGCCCACTACGCCAAGGATTCACGCGGTTTTTGCCTTGAATACGATCTAACCAACCCCTTGTCCGGTGACGAAAGCGACATTGCCTATGCTCGTGGACACTTAGTCCCTGTCCGTTACTCCGACGAGAAACCCCAATGGCATTCCGAAGATGATTTGGCATCCCAGATGCGTTTCAAGGATTTGCTCGCCTTTTTCTCAACCAAGAGTTCCGGATGGGCCTATGAGCACGAATGGCGGGTTATCGGCAATCTGAACGAACATCCTCGCGAATTAATCATCCGGCCGAAAGCAATTCTGGTGGGTCTAAAAGCCTCTGAGGAAACCAAAAGAATCCTTTTATGGACTGCCCAGGACAAAAAGTTGCCCGTGTATTCTACCCAAATCGACCCGCAAAATTACCACATCCATCGACGCGTGCCGTACATCCTAAAATAGAGGGGCGTTTCAGCAATCAAGCATCAAGGATGCCATCGAGATACGTAACGAAATCCTCATTGCCACGCTCGTCATAAAACATCAGAAAAACGATGATTTTCTCCAAGAGAACATAATCAGAATAGGTCAAGGCCTCCGCTTCAGAAGGATTGCCATGAGCGACAGCGTTACGGAACGCGGCCGCTCTTTTGGCAAAAGCGTCATAGTCGCACCAATGAGGTGGGCGGCAGAAGATTAGCAAGGATTCGTTTTTATCAAAAAGCGTCTTGATGTTGAGCTCATACGAATAAGTAAATTTAGAGACTGCCCGCTTAAAATCTCGATATTGTTCTTTTTCGGCATGGGTGGCATTCGGATTGGAAATCAGCCCTTCAATCTGAGCGATGATTTCGGCTTGGCACTTCTTCCGCGCTTGGTATTTTGGCCCCGAGACCAAATCGGGGCATTTTTGTTCGACTAAGTGGTCAAAGGAAAAGAGCAAAGAAAAAATCCGATTGTAATCGAAAGGGTTGCCGGCTTCTCTTTTCAAAAAGGTCGGATAGGCGATATCTCGCTCAAAAACGGCCTTGCCTATCTTGAAAAAGGAATCCTTGCCTTCGGCCCAATGGGGGTAACGGATGGTTTCTACTGGGGCAAGCGGGGTATCGATTTCGAAAACTTCGCCGCGAATCCTCCCCTCCTTGGCCAAAGCCAAGGAAAAGGCACAGGACTTGAGCGAAGGAAGGGCAGTATTGGTCGTAAGGGCGGTGATGATCTGGAGTTTTTCGAGAACAGCAAAAACGTCTTCGAGAGAAAAAGATTCGTGGATCTTCGTGAAAGAAAAACTCAAAGAGGAGTAGTAATGCGGGGTATTTTGATAAATCTCAGCAAAATGGTAATCGAGGGCCAAGGAGACCGAGGTGACTAGCTCATAGCCGTCTTCTCCTTTGTAGGTTATTGGCAAACGGTCTTCTTGAGGTTTCTCCGAAAAAGTGGCGACGAATTTGCCCGTCCCGGGTTGGTCATCGATCTGGGTTAATCGATTGGCTTGGAGCGCTAAAGAGAGCGCTTCGCCTGTTAAACGGATTTCGCCAAAGCCTTCAAAAGGAAACTCGAGACGATCGGAATAAAAGAGGGCCAGATCCGTGCGGGCCTTCCCCTGCCCATTCATCAAAGAAAGGTCTGTTATAGCAATGGTCTTAAAAAGAAGAAACCCGTATTCGCTAATCAGCGTCGCCCTCACGTTAGAAAAGGTATGGCTCTTCTCCGAAAATAGAGCCATACCCTCCCAGATTTTTTGTTCTTGAGGGCTTGCCACTTGAGCGTACAAATCCAAAGTGCCTTTGCCGGGGAAATAAAGGAAGGAAAAGAACAAGCCTCCTAAGGCAAATCGACCTAGAAATTTTCGTTCTGAATCAATTTCCATTGCACCAGTCCAAGAGATAAGAACACAAAGCTGATTTCATATATCAATATAAAAGCAATTATAAAGGCATCAAAGGCTTGATAGGACGCGCCCCAAAACAAGATAGAATAACACCCTTCGTTGATTTAAAAGAGCAACCAAATCTCTTTCGGAGTTCGCTGGCCTTTAGATCTGCCTCGCTCGAGACGTTTTAGACTCTCCGCCAAAGTCTTATCAAAATCAGATTGAGCCATGCATAAAGTTGCACAATCGGGCTTATTTCTCGTTAACTCCCCCCAGGCAGTTTTGCTCTTTCCTGATGAACCGCTTTGCAGACAGTCGTAAGTTTTTACCATATCATCTAAATAACTTTCCAATTTATCCTTTTTGCGGCCTTCCCACCAAACAAGTTGATCAAGCTCTCGACGGGCTCCTTGGCGACTCCCGCAACCGTTTAAAATCAACATTTTTTCCAAAGCGTTATTATAGAGGACATAACCTGACGGCCCCTTTTTCTTCCAACCGATTATTTTGCTTTGCTTCGGGCCGTGGGGATAATCTTGCAAGTATTTTTCCATCAGCGAATCGTAAATTGAATAAGCGCCTATTATTCCCTTTGCCTTTTTTTGATAAAGATAGCGATAATGGTAAAAACAATATTTCGAAGCAAAGGAAAAAATTTCTAGTTTTTTCTTTTTCCTTTGGGCAATTAAAGAGACTCTTCTAATTAAAAAAGTGACTGCCTTTGTATCACCGTTTTTAAGCCAAGTATCAAATCTTTTTTCGCTAACAATAATCTCAGAAAGCCGTTTAACGGTGACAATGCTTTTTTGCTTCACCAAATTTGTTGAATTCATCGCATCGATTAAGTATATTTTCAGACCAACGATGACTTTGTCGGTGTTTGCCGAAAAACCTGGAGTTTTAAACATCTTTTCACAAATCTTAGCATCCTCTACATATCCCTTTCTCTCCAAGGGTTCTTTCCATCGATGGGAAACACCGGAAAGCAAAGTCCCATGATATCCAAGATAGTGAAAATGATCTGAGGGGTCGGTAATGCTAAAACTTACTGGATTCTTTTTGGCAAATAACCTTTTTTTCATTGCGCGATAAAAGCCTCAATTTCAGTTATTCGAAAAATAGGAATAGGGATCCAATAAATAGGAAATCTGGCATTCTCTCTTCTGATTTCTGATGTGTTCCAAAAGCCGAATCTTGAATCCGGATGGTGACGAATTCTTAGGGATCATATATTTCTGAACAAAGAAACTGGGGTTCAAATTGAAAAGGACATTACGATTCACCATAACGAAATCATCAAAAAGGACAAAGGTCCCTTTTTGGATTCTCATTCGATCGTTCGTAGGCAAATCAAATAGAACAAAATGCGGGACCAAATTAAAGACAATCTCAGTGAATGTTGAAAAAGTAATGGGGTGAACTTTCTGAATCGTTCGACCGTTTTTACTAAATTTGTCAAATGAATAGGTTTCCCCAAGAACAATCGGATTTTTTAAATAATAAACCTGAAAATGTGATAAATCGTGATTGGCCTGCCTTTTGTTTGTGTCAATCGTTGTCCCTCGGCCCTGTACGGCCAAAGAAAAAATCGAAGAGGCGATTTCATTGAAATCGTTAAGTTTCTCATAGTTCGACAAAGCAAAAGATAAAGCAACATCCTGATTTTTTGAAAAATCCAAAAATGGGCTGAAAGAACAGGCGTGTTGCATAAACGAAAACATTTCATAGTTATTGGCCGGGCCGCTTGATATGACCTGGCGATAGGAATTGGCAAGATTCCGTTTATTGCCATTAGCCTTATAAATAACGTAGTCCGAATCAATACAAGTGTCAGAAACGGCTGAAAGACCTCGATAAAACGAAGGCACGAGACCATAATCGGCATTTGTTTGCCCGCGATACCAAAAGAACCCATTATTTCCAAAGGGCGATACAAATTCTTTATCGAGATCAAAAGCTAACGGAGTCATATTGACAAGATGGTTCGCAGTTTTTTCATCAAGCATCTTTTCACGGAGAACGAGTCGGCAAATAGCAAGCAAAGAATTCGCATCTTTCTTGACTAAAGCGTCTTCAAAAAAATCGTAATAGCCGTTTTCGCCATACTGCAGGTTTTCATCAACGTCAATCGACAAACGCGAAAAGGCCGCACGTTGAAAATAATATTCTATATCGCTGATGTTATCTGGATTTTGAATGAAACGTAGCAAATATGGCTGCCTAGAAGGCGAAGCAAGCAAAGACAAATATTCGTCGCCCGAAGAACGGGCAAGCACCCGCCGAAGCCCCTCAGAAATATCCATAAAAATATGATATCACCAAAACGAAGAAGAGCGCATCTCCTCAATCGCGGAAAACAAGTCAAAGAAAAACGGGATTTCTAAACTTCTACCGCCAATTCGCGATATCATCTTTAAACTTTTGCAAATCCCGAAGAGAAAGGGACAAATAAGGAGGATACATTCTGGTCAGTCCGTGATCGAAATCATTAATAATGGTCCGGTAATTGCTGAAAATGGCATAACCCGAATTAATAAAAGAAGGAGCTATGGAATAGATTGAAGAGGTGGCCTTTGCCTTGGAAAGTTTACAGTCCAAACCATGGGCAGAAATAATGATACAAAGATCCGCCTGAGAAACACCTCGGCTTTGTAAAGTAGTGATTAGTTTTTCTTCGAAATCGTATTTCAGTTTTGAAATAGAAAGAATGAAAAAGAAAATCAGATTAAGCAGAGCGGATCCCCCGTGGCTTAAAAATGGCCGGCTTAGCACGTTGGTTCTTTCATTAATAACCAAATTAGAACTGACTTGCAACGCCGCTACTGCCGGGTTACTAACAACAACTGTATCCTTATAGACATTGCCGACGTGGTTTAATTGGAGATTCATCGAATTCAGGCCGGGAACGCCGGGTCTGACGCTAAATGGATCGAAATGCATAAAACAACGCTCCACTACATCGCTGACTTCAGAATCATAGTCAGTGTAAGGCATCGTCCAGTGAGTGGCTTCGTAAAAATCGTACTTTCTATCCACGACATCTCTCATATTCCGCAAGGTTACCAAAAACGCAAGATAGGGAAGAGCATCAGAGGAAAAATCACTTGCTGTAATGTGAAAATCGCTGAAAGCACAACTCGGGTTCAAATAGCCGGCTTGTAGGACCATTTCACTTGTATTAATAAGATCGATGTCGTGAGGGGAGCAAGGGATAGAAAAATTCCCGTTCCCAGAGTTGTTCCCTCCGGAATTACCACCCCCTGAACTGCCACTAACTGAGCTGCCGGTGCCAGAGCTGCTATTAGGGGTGGTCGTTGAGGAAAAAAGATTGTCCGGATTCTCTGTTATCACAACGGAGTTGCATTGCGTGTTCCGAACGATTTGTATGAGGCAATTCGTGTTATTTGTCAATAAATACCATTTTTTATTTGCGCAATCCTGAAGTAATAAATCCGAAATATAATCGCAGGCCATCGACAAATAATAATCATCATAGCTGTCGATGGGGTCATCAAGAATTACGCAATCATAATCCAAGTATTTAACAAAAGCTTTCAATACAATGAGAGCCAAACGCTTGTATTCGCTTTCCGAGAAAAACTCATAGAGACTTTTCACGGGCTTACCATCCCGCGTAACGTCGATTTGGAGACCATTCTCCGAAGGGGATATAACAACCCCCGCTGGACGATGAATAAGCCGATCGAATTCCTCACAAATAAAAGGAGCAATAACAGCTTCTTTTTTCACTTTGTCGGCTTCTTGGGCGACGTTGTTCTTTTTCCCGACATACAAGACAGAAACGCCGCCTAAGGTAGGGCTGTCGGGATCGCCGGAAGGAAGCGAAAGAAGAAAATCGCGATAAGTACGAATTTCTTTGAGACAAAGGTCCTTGTAACCGACCAAAATTTGAATCTTATTCTGAGGATCAATTGAAAAATCAGCAAAATAATGATGAACGAAATCGTTTTTTTGATAGATAGCATAGACTTCAGCGGAAAAATCACGAACTTTAGAGGCGAGGTCAAGCTGGCTGGTCCCAATATAACTCGATATTTTTTCGGTTATCTTGGCAAATAGATCTTGGGATGTTGCCTGTTTGGCCCCACACATCGGGCACTCAAGAAGATTTTGGATTTTGACGATGCCGCGATATTTCTCAAAAAAGGCTTTGTCCTCATCGGAAATCTGATTTCTTTTTCCGGCTTCATCGATGAAATTTGTGGTTTCAGGTAGAATTGACAAGATCTCTTTCAATAAATCCCCATCAAGAGAGGCGTCTATAGCAAGAAGCGAGTCCTGAGATAGATTTTGAAATGTGTCACCAGTCATTTTCTTGGCTTCTTCTAGGCCAGGCAAAAGAACGTTGGCGTCAAATTTAGAAATTTTGTCTTTAAAATAAGCAAAGAAACAACTTTTTTCGGCCATTTTAGAGAAGGCAGTCGAATTCGTTTCTTTCTTCGCGATATTCTTTATCGTTTTTGTGTCGTCAATCGCTTCTTCAATTCTTCTCGCATCATAGGCGTCCTTTGCCGTTTTCCCAAAAAATAAGGACTTCTCATCCATGGCAACTAGAGAATCTATTGTCCGCCGAGTAAAAAGGCCGACGGTTAGTTTCTGCTTGGTAAGTTCTTCTTGAAGATAACCAGCAAACCTCGTTTTCCCAAAACCATTTGGCGCAAAAACCACATGATGTTCAAAATCACAGATATTTTTTGCATTTAAATCAATCATGAAATGGCCCCCACAAAAAGTTATTGTTTATAAATGATAGAACTTCCGCTTCCTGAAAGCAAAATGAGCCAAATTGGCGGCATGAGGTACATATTTTCTCCGTTTAAGAATTCGTTGCTAGTAACCTTCCCGCAAAAAAGGATTCTGCCAAACCGTCAAGAAGAGGATGCGGAGACCATCAATTTTGGCTAAAATAAAAAAGAAACTTCAGGAATGAATCTTTTCTTAAAGGTATAGAGGCAAATAGACATGGACGAACACTACAACAATATCGCCGTCTTGATAGATGCTGATAACACCCAAATTGGGATGATCAAAACTATTTTGGACGAAAGCGCAAAGCATGGGCGCATCGTGGTAAAAGAAGCTTTTGGCGACTGGAGTAATGACACCTTGAAAAACTGGGAAGCTGTCATCAAAGATGCTGGTATCCATCCCATTCAGCAATTTGCTTACACTAAGCAAAAAAACGCGACCGACATGGAACTCGTCATCAGCGCGATGGATTTGCTTGCCAGCGAGAAATACGATTTATTCGTCATCGTTTCAAGCGACAGCGATTTCACGCCCCTGGCCATCCGCCTTAAAGAAAGCGGAGCCGAAGTTTTTGGGTTCGGTGAGAAAAAGACTCCGAACCCCTTTGTCCAATCCTGCGACCATTTTTTCTATCTTGAAGATCTCGGAAACGGAGAAGCCGGGTCTGAACAAAAGACAAAAGAAGCGGAAAAGACACAAAAAGAAGACCCCAAAATCGAAGCCACCATCTCTAAACTAATTTCCTTATCGAAGAGCCATGAAAACGACGAGGGCTGGGTGGCGGGATCGGAAGCGGGCGTCTATCTTCAGCAAACTGATCCTTCTTTCTCGCTTAAAGCCTTGGGCTATTCCAAATTAAGCGACTTTATTCAAAAATACGACAAGCGATTCGAATCCGTTTTCCGGAAACAACCTGACGCAATCAATCCTTTGTTCTATTTTCGTGCAAAAACAGTCAAATAGGAAAAAAGGCAAGTTTTACCGAAATGTCGGGGCCTAGACGACCTATTCGCCCCACATCGCGGAGGAATCGGCTTGGATCCACGACGGCGATAGAAGCTACGCGAAGGGCTTACCGGGCAAAAAACACCCAGATGGTGTCAAAATGACCTCCACAATTACATCAAAAGGCTTATGAGGACCATGGGGCTGTTCGAGGAAGTACGTCGGGGAATGGATGGATCTAAATCTATTTCACCCTGAACGGCCGAGAGGGCAAAATGGACAAGGTCAAAACTTTCGTCAAGAGGGAGATTCGACTGCAGAAAAGAGCCAGATGCCAAAACGAGACGAAGAATAATTGCATGAACGCTCATTTGTCATTCCCCGTGCGCAAACCGGGATCTAAAACTAAAAAGGGCGCATCCTCTTGGGGAATAGATACCAGTCTCAACAAGACTAGTAACTTTAAAATTCATTTTCTTGGTTAGGGCCTCTCGCACAGTTTGGATAATATCTTTTTTATAGAATCAAAGAGCAACCCAAAAGCGGAGTAATCCGAGATGCCCGTGGCTATAGTGCCCCGTTCAATTGCATGCGCAAATTCGGTCTTCGATAAAGCATATTCCCCATTGCCGTTTTGGTCCGTAACCTTGTTTCCCGAAGAAGAAATAATGGTGATTCCGCTCGTTTTGATTGCAGAGCGGCAAAGAACGTTCGGATCCGTAATCAATAAACCTGAATAATCATTAAATTCTTTAGCAAAAAAGAGTCTTTGTTTGCCAATATGAGCCAACGTAATTTCATCTTTAAAAAGATGCTCAATACTTACAAAGGAATCATCGTTTTTTCGCCACTCCGGAACAGGCAAGGCCAGCGCAAAAACATTATCAGAAAATTGATGAAATTCTTCTTCTGCAAGCCTGGATAAAATAGATGCTTTTTTAGTGCCACAGCAAACGTCGCGGTCGAATAAACCTATCAATTTATCGGGGAATTCTTTATGTTTTATAAAGATGTTCATAATATCTTCGATATTCGCAAATCCGTTACAAGACAAAACGAGAAGCGGAAGCGACAACCCCAACACAGACATCGCGTGTTCTAGAAGAATTTGATCACTTTCTCCTTCTACGAGCAAAATAACGCGATCCTTTTGTTCTTTAATGCTTTCAATTTGCTTTTTTAAAGTAGCCGCTTCAGCTATCGCTCTTCCCGTGTCCTTTTGGAAAATGGCAACTGCTTGATCAAACTGGGAAAAGTCCATTACATTTGTCAAATTTGTTCCAGAAGGAAGATTGATGAAAGTGGCTTCTTCTCTTAGTTTGCTAGAAAGAGAATCAAGCACAAATGGAGAATTTGTTGATAAAACAAATTGGATGTTGGGGAACAAATCGATCAATTGAGGCAAGGTGTTAAATATGTGATTTATATTTAAGCCTAGTTCAATCTCGTCAATAATCGCGACCCCACTAACGCTTTTGAAGAAAAAATCCTGTGAGGATCCCGCTAAATGTTCCCATTTTTCAAGCAGCGAAGCTCCTAGGCAAAATAAATTTAACTCTCCATTTGAAAGTTGAGAAATATCTGAAATATCACACTTGTCAGTATGAACACCAATTGTTTTTCTGAAACGGGTTGGCAAACTGCTAAATTTGGCTCCAGGAATAATCAGATTTAGCAAAGCGGATAAACAGGACTGTATTCGTGTCTGCCGGTATTGAAAAAAGCCATTTTTATCGATATCGTTTACCAAGATTTTTTCCAAGAAAACATCAACAATCCACGGATAAAGTTCAGCTAGAATATCGTTTGCTACTATTTTGTCCGAGAAGGACCCAGCAAATGAAGGACAGCCATATTCCGTACCCTGAAAATATTGGGTGCGATTCAACCAAAACGGTTCGAAAAAACGGCCAGAAGGAAAATCCACAACTAGGAACTGGGAAATAAGGCTTTCTGAAATATCACCGCTGATACTTCTTCTCAATTTGCCTTCAGAGAGAATAACGCGGCCAGAAGGAGCTCCTCCTTCAATTTGAGAAAAATCAGGATCATCATTTAAAAAATTGAAATCCGAATAAACAAATTTATTCCCTTGATGCTGATATTCGATTCGAACCTGAGAAAAAGAATTACCTTTTGCAACATAGTTATTTGAAGATATTTTAAACAATTTCCCCTCGTGAACATCTGGGATGTTGGGGGTCGCCGTTCTCCTCATTTCAATAAGCGAATCTGCAATGGAAGAGAGCAAAAGCGTTTTACCAGATCCGTTCTCGCCGACAAAAACAAGGCAGTGTCCGTGGCTGGCGTCAAGATCGACATCGACATGGTCCATCGGCCCGTAATGATTTACTAAAATCCTTGATATATTCAAAGCATCCCCCCTTGCCGTCAAAAAGCCAAAAACAAAACTATTTTTTAGGTCTTATAGACCATGAAAGGGGAACCAAATAATCGCCCTCTCCCTTGTCCCACCACCGCTCAATGACGGCATTTTGAAATTCGGAGGCCGCAAGATCGGCATGGTCAACTGCAATAACTTGAAGTTTCCCGCCCAAACGAGCAACTCTCGAAATAATAAAATCATAAAGACGTTTAACTTGCTCATTCTCCCTTATCGCCTCTTCCATCTGTTCAGGGGGATAAAACGCCTTTGATAACTGGTCAAGAAAAAGAAAACTGGGAACAGGCCTTTGGTGCGTAACGAAAAAGTCTTGGAAAGCGAAGGACACAATCAAATGGCAGCCAACCCAATTTTCGCCGCTTCCAATTTGGGGAAGCGGAATAGACCGATCCGCATCAGCGACCAATGTCACTTTCCGAAAATCATAGCGGAAGGGGGAACCAGAATGCTCTAAGGTAAGTTCTTTGGACCATTCCGTTAATGAATTTGAAATTATGTCAAGGGCGTAATCAGCCTTGCTTTTCACGTCATCTTCATCAAGTTGTTTTTTGATCTCTTCAATTTGACGATTTATTTCTTCAATTTCCAAAGCTTCAGAACCATCGGATTTATCATCAACGCTTTCAAGCCAAAGCTTTATTTTTCCTATAACGACGGCTTGGTTGATAAGAAAATCATGTTGTTTTTTAATGGCTTCGTTCTGGCTTTTCAAAGCAAGCATTTGAGTTTTTAATGATTTTGCTTCCTCAATGATCGTTTGCCTTTTATTGGTTGTCTCAGCGAGAAAAGCCTCGATTTTTGGCTTGTACGAATCGGCGTTGTCCAAATCATTTGTTAGTGCATTTAGCGCGGTTTTAATTTCTTCTTGAACATTCGCTTTAGCCGGGTCGATTGTTTGATGGCAGAATGGGCAAACGTCCCCTGCGGAAACAAGGTTCTCATAAAGCCCAATCGAAGCAAGCCGGTTTTTCTGATGCCCTACTTCTGAAGAATAATCTCCAAACAAACTGAGATACTCCTGAGCTTCCTTGATTTGGCTTCCTAACAAAGAAATTTGTTCCAAGTCTGCTGAGTATCTATCCCCTAAATTATCAAGCTCATTTGATTCGGGGACCTGGTTACTCGGGGCATCGCAAGCATTGCTGATCGGCAACAAAAGCGCTTGCACTCCCTGTAAGTCATCCTTCTCCAAGACACAGTCTTTATTTAAAAGACCAACATTTTTCGCTTCCGCCACTAAGGAGGATCCTCGAATAAAGCCCTCCCCTTTTAAGGCGTTTTTTTCATCAATAGTTGCTTGTAAGGTTCTCATCTTCTTTTCCAATGCGCTTTTTTGGTTTTCTAGTGATACGTTCTTTTCATTAATCGCACCAAGGAAATAAGGCATTGTCATTTTGATAGTCTGTGGAATATAGGGATCTGTTTGGTGATGAAAAAGATGGTCTTTTGAATCGATGTCTGTTTGGCCCTGAATGCAATAATAAAGAGCGTGTCGAATTGACAAAAAGACTTTGTTATCCTTTTGGGATTCAAAGGGGACAAAATCGGCTTCTCCAATTCCAATTTCGTCGGATAATATTTTTTCGACGTCATCACTTGTTGCTGGAGTCGTCTCGGCCGCGAGATCGACGGGGATTTTTTCTGATCCAATCAAAACGCGACATTGATTTGTTGAAGAATGCCCGAAGGGTGGATTTTCCCTTGCAACAAAAAGAAAATGGCCATTATGAACGAGCTGAAGAGCGTACCACTTCACATGCTCGCGAATAAAACCCTCGGCTATAGGGCAGTCCTCTCCGCCAAAACAATAATCGATAATATCCCCTATGGCCGTTTTTCCTGTTTTCGAACAACCAGTAATAATATTCACTTCGCCTAAGCGGAAGGACAAGATACGACGTTCATTTTGATATCCATACAAAACAAGTGCAGATATTTGCATTATGGTTTAATCCTCCACAAAAGATAAACTTCTTTTGGATTGCTTTTGGCAAACCAGCGCCCAACAAGTCTGGCCGCTTCATAACAAGATTCAATTTCTTGATCTTGAGCAAGATAATTATTAACTAGGCTCTTTGTCGGAAAATTCATACAAGTAAAACGATCCTGCGCAAGCTGGAGAAGGCCGCGTTGCAAAGAGAACTCAATCGCCTGACTTCCAATGTCAATCAAACTGTGGCAGTGACGCGGAAATGAAACCAAAACATCTTGATGACCATACACCCAACTGATCATGTTTTCCCGAGTCGGAAGGCGATCTCGAATACTGGGGTCGAAAACAATTGGCAGAATTAGATAAACAAGGGAAATGGGCATACCTTCCGACCTTTTCATTTCGTATTCGTGAACCGATGCAGAAAGGATCAGCGAGCAAAAAGAAGGATTGAAAAGCTGAAAAAGGATTTGAGTCATCCCAGCGTTTCGATTCTCAGAGGCAAAATTGTTATTTCCCATCGGCCTTCTCCAGCAAATCACATAATCTGTTCATAAAATCAACGTGCCACCCGACTTTCAAATCCCCCGAAAGCATGTAGTAAATTCCCCTCATAACAAAGTGATCATCAACTTCCGAGCGGATGCGTAAGTCCAGTTTTTCTATTTCATCAAGTAATTCTCGGCCCTCTTTTTGTTTCTCCAGCTCGGAACAATTGCTATTTTCTCCGGCAAGAGATTCATCCATCTGTATAAAACGAACAGACCACTCATCAATTAATTTTTGTTGATATTTTGTCAGTTCGTCTGAGCCAACGTCTTGGTTACGGGACCATCGGCTAATTTGAACATAAGCATGATAAAAATCCTGTAAACAATTGCGAACATGAGTATCGCTTGCAGCAATGAGCTTTAACTGCTTCAATAAAATAATCCTTTCTGGTGAGATTTTTTCTTTCTCTTCGTTTGTCGGATTCAAAGTATCAAGAACGTCAATCGGCAAAGACGCTGGTGTGTAGGAACGCATAATAAAAGAGACTTGTTTTTGAAGAGCCAGCCCACTGATAAATGGCCCATCATCTGAGGTAAGTTTTTCTATCACCATCGAAAACCACCACCCAATTAGGGCGTAATAAATATCGTCTTGATGATTGGAAGGGACGAAAAAGACTATTTCTTTGATAATTGCCTCTTTTAAGCCGGCCGCCGCCACACAAGCATCTAGGATAAAGAGGTTGTTAATTAGGGCTGTTTTCTCTTCCACGGACAAGGAAGCAAAATTGGCACAATAATTATTAATTGACGAAACTGTGCATTTTTCGCAAATCTGATTCAATTTTTGTAAAGCGACAGATGGGTCGCGATCAGCGCCCCGCTTTAGTAAAAACGCGATAGTGTCTTTTTTCGCTACCGTTGTTGTCATGAGAACAAACGAGGAAGTTAATGAAAGCTTCTTAGATTTGATTGAATCTACCCAAGAATTAATTGAACGCCATAAATCAACGCTTCGGTCAGACAAATCTCCTCCCCGCAAAACATGATGTTTGGTTTGTATTGCCTCGAGGGCGGAGCAATCTCCTTGAAAAACAATGTCATCAAAATGCTCAATTGCAATTTGGCCTTGGACGTCTCTCTTTTGCATCAAAATTAACAGGCCAGTTAAGGCTTGGTACAAATAGCCCGTCATTGGTCCCCACGCATCATGAGAAGGCACGTTAACAGCATCGCTAAAATCTGTCACAAAACCCTCCTCAAAAAAAGAAATAAGAAAAAAACGAACTTTTTATTATTGTAGCTTTATCAAGATTTTTTGTAAAGAAACACAAACATCATAGTAATTAAAACTTAAATTATTTTCGCCTAAATCTTTTCGAAGAGTTGCCCCAAAGAATGTCAATATAAAAGACCTGAATGGGAAACGTTCCGAGGAAATTGTCAAAAAGTGATTAGAAGCAAAATTTTAAGAAGCCAGGCTAGCAGAAACGTCAACACAGGCCGAGAATCCGTAGAGGAAGTTCGCCATCAAAACGAAAGGAGTTCAGAAACACGCTGCCCCATGGCGATAGAAAAGGCATCGGTGAAGCGGGCGTTCCCCCACCGCCC
>Ga0070399_1003177_pt1 | contig 14858 bp, 10 predicted proteins | sample BioMet4_FD_61217 | JGI IMG/M metagenome (GOLD analysis project Ga0070399, IMG submission 61217) | Microbial communities from bioreactor (seeded with sewage sludge) at LBNL, California, USA - Biofuel metagenome 4 (version 1) | ecosystem: Engineered > Bioreactor > Anaerobic > Unclassified ... | reverse complement strand
CTATTACTACTATAAATCCATAACCAAGGTCTCAAAATTGTCGCGGTCTATTGCTTTTTTCTTCATTCGCGAGCGATACGTGTAAATTGTGGTAATGGAAGAACGCAGAATGTCCGCTATCTCTTGATTATCATTAATTCCTAGGCGGATAAGCGCATATATACGCATCTCTGTCGTGAGCGCTCCATTGTCTGCGAAATGGACTTGTTCCTCTGGCTGAAGCAGGCAATTAAAGCCTTCTACAAAATTTGGATAAATGTTTAAAAAAGCCTCATCGAAGTTCTTGAAGAATATAGTAGTAAGTTCGTCAACGTATTTCTGCGACTTCAAGGCTTGAGAAAGTTGCTCCATATCCTTGTTTTTCGCCAACCGATTAATCTGTTGTTGATAGATCTTGCTGGAGTCTATCATCTTAGAATATAACTGCATGAACCGAGAAACATATTCCTCTTTCACTGAATTACTCTCGTCAAGTTCCTGTAGGGTTTGCTGTTGTTGCTCGTTAACAGTAGCCAATTGTTCCATGGCTTGTTGCTGCAAACGATTGGATTCTTTGACCCTTCGATTGCTGTAACTTAGACGACGCGAAAGGAGAAGAATATAGACAAAACCAGCAACAAGACACAAAAAGATGCCTGAAAGTACTATAGCGAAGATAGTTAGTCGGCTATGGGACTTATGTTGCTCCATTTCATAAGCATCGATGATTTTTGGCATTAGCCTCGCTGATTGTATCATACGAATACGGGCATTATAGAATGTAGCATCGTTTACGCTCACTCGTAGATATTTAAAAGCCTTGTCCGTCTCCTGACGGTCGTAAAGCAGAGCAGCTAAAGAATGAAGAGACGAGTTCTCACGTATGCAACCCTTAATATCGCTTATAGCACTGAGTAGATACATTCTCTCCTCCAGTTGCTTGTCGCCTTGCAGACCAAAGTAGAAAGCCAGTGTGGAGGCAATAATAGAATATGACCTATCACCAGAAACCAAGGTTTTAAAGTAATCAGAAAGTAAAGTGATAGCTCCATCAATATCCTTGTCAAAGCCAATAGTCTTTGCTTTGACAGTAATGTATTCAAATGACGAGTGAGGTGCGCGACTTAACAATAGTGTACGCCATTGCTTACCCTCAGCGTTGAAAAAGTCCGAATACTTCGTGTCATAGCTTATCTCTGAGTTGTAGAGTGACAAGTCATCCTGCACCCGATAATACATCATTTTGTCTTCATAGCTAAGCTTCGAGGTGTCAACTTCTGCTATAGTTTGTATAGCAGGAACGAGTAATCCTGACACAGATAGCAGATCTGCCTTTTCTGTAAGTGCACGATAATAATGTTGGCTATTCTTCATGCGCTTTGCCAAATCTATGCATCTGTCAATATAGACGCTAGCAGAATCAAAGCGAAAGGCCTGATATTCTTGAAAGATTCGATGGCAAATTTCCCATTGGTCGGCTTTTGACAACTCACGTTGCCGCAGTCCTGCCTTTATATTGGATATACGAAGATCCTTGGACCTAGATAGTTCCAGCTGCAACTCGATAAGACTATCAAGCGTCTGGTAGAGTTGTCGGAGAGATGGGTTCGGCCAACTTGAAAGAACATTTAATAGGAATATAGTGAATAATAGGTATCTTTTCATTGCTCAATTCATTTGGTCATAGGCTATATAATCTCGGAACAAATGCCGACTAATGGTTGGTATCCTTTCCGTTAATATGCAAAGATAATAAAATTGTTGATTTCCGAGAGTATAATTCAATTTGTTTTACGTTGTGTTTCAATTGATTCATGCGGTGATTCAATTTGTTTTACTGAGTGATTCAATTTGAATCACGATCCGACTACTATGTGACCATGCCTACAATGGTTAATTTGGGCAGCTTTCTTACTGCTTTTGCGTTTCTAAAGTCCGTTTTTTGTCGAATAAGGTTTAGATTATTCTCATCCAAAAATATGATAAATCATTTATAATCAGCTAATTAATATTTTGATTAACTTTGATTTATCATTGATAGACTTGTACTCTCCCATCCTTTGATCTATCTTTGCAACATTATACTACTAATATTAACTATAGAAAAAAGTATGAGCAAACAATTATTGAAACATGCAGTCTTGTGCTGCGTGTCCCTATTGATGGCTACGGCAATGCAAGCCCAAACCGCTATCAGCGGTAAGGTTGTGGACAGCGCCGGAGAACCACTCATCGGTGCTTCAGTAACGCTAAAAAGCAGTACCAATCAAGGCACAGTTTCCGACTTAGACGGAAAATTCACACTACAAGCCAGAGCAGGCTCCACACTCGTCGTGAGTTACATTGGGTTTTTATCTAAAGAGGTGCAAGCATCTCAAGATATGATCGTGGTACTGCAAGAAGAAAACAACACGCTTAATGACGTGGTAGTCATTGGTTATGGCTCCGTAAAGCGCAAGGATGCCACTGGATCTTTGGAGACACTCACTGCTGACCCGAAATTAAAAGGTGTAGCTCCCAATGCCACTGACATGCTTGTGGGCAAGATTTCCGGCGTAAACGTCACGACTTCAGGCGGTTCGGCCACAGGAGGTGCCAGCATCCGCATTCGCGGAGGTTCGTCACTATCTGCCAGCAACACCCCATTGATCATCATCGACGGTGTCTATCTTGATGGCGGAGGTGTCGGGGGCGTGGGCAACGTGCTTAGTTCTATCAACCCGAACGATATAGAGGACTTCACGGTCCTCAAGGATGCATCAGCCACTGCCATCTATGGTAGCCGTGCTTCCAATGGTGTCATTCTCATCACAACCAAGAAAGGCAAGAGCGGTAAAATCAAAGTCACCTATGACGGAAATGTCAGCGTTGCCAATAAGAAGAAGACTGTCGACGTGCTCAATGGCGACGAGTTCCGAAATCTCATCCAAACAACCTTTGCAGGACTAAGCAACGAGGCAGCGGCAGTGGGCAAACTTGGTACAGAGAACACCGATTGGCAGGGACAACTCTTCCGTAGCGCCGTCACAACGGATCATGCAGTGAGCGTATACGGAGCCGTAAAGGACTTCATGCCCTACCGTGTTTCCATGGGCTATACCAACAATAACGGTATCCTGAAGACTGACCACATGGAACGCTACACCGCTGGTTTCTCCACTACTCCATCATTCTTCGACAATCACCTGCGTCTCAACATCAATGCAAAGTATATGCATTCCAAAAGCCGCTTTGCCAATGCAGGAGCTATCGGAACCGCTATCGTGATGGATCCAACGCAGCCAGTCTATGCCGACCCATCCACCCCACAAGGGCAGTATGGTGGCTACTGGGCTTGGATAGGCGATGACAACAAGCTTATCGGTGTGTCCACCAAGAATCCTGTGTCTATGCTTATGCAGCATAATGACTTGGCTGATGCCGATAACTTCATTGGAAACGCACAGTTTGACTATGACTTCTTCTATATAAAGGGGCTTCGCGCAACACTGAATCTGTCACTTGACTATTCTCATTCCAGTGGCACGACAGATGATCCATATGACGCTCAGATTTCTGCCTATACCTTAGGCTATCACAATGACTGGACACAGACACGTCGCAATCAGATGCTCGACTTCTATATGACATATGCACGCGACCTCAAAAGCATCCGTAGCCACTTCGATGTAATGGGTGGCTATTCATGGCAAAGGTACTGGATGCACAGTCCTTTCCACCGTATCGCTCAGTTCCAATATGATAATTCTGGTGCGCTCGTACCTTTCCAGGAGGTCTCTGGCGACAATCCCACCCAGCATTACATTGTATCATTCTTCGGACGCTTCAACTATTCGTTGATGGATCGTTATCTTATGACATTCACTATCCGCGATGATGGTAGCTCTCGATTCGCCAAACAAAATCACTGGGGCGTGTTCCCATCTGTGGCTTTTGCATGGCGTATCATCGAAGAGCCATGGCTTAAAAAGCAAAACGTGCTCAGTAACCTCAAGCTAAGATTGGGCTGGGGTAAGACCGGACAACAAGACATCAACCAAGGAGACTATCCATTTCTCGGCTCTTATTACTTTAATATCAACAGTCAGTCCATGTATTACCGCAATGGCGCATGGAGTTACTTGCTGCAACCTAACGCATACAACCCCGATCTGAAGTGGGAGACAACCTCAACTTATAACATCGGTTTGGACTTCGGATTCCTTAAGAACCGCATCTCGGGTAGCATCGATGCTTATTGGCGCAAGACAACAGACCTGATCAATGCCGAGGCCAAGCAACCTGCCGGTGCAAACTTTGCAGAATACGTGGCTGCCAACATCGGCGACTTAGAGAACAAGGGTATTGAACTTTCACTCAACACCATTCCCGTACAGACCAAAGACTGGACTTGGGAACTCGGTGCAAATGTTTCTTGGAATCAGAACAAGATCCTAAAGCTCAACAATGGCGATGGCACCGAAGCTACACAACGCCGATTCTTCGGCACTGCGGGCGACGGTTCACAGAACCTCAAGGTACACATGGTTGGCCAGCCAGCTGGTATGTGGTACATGTATGAGCAGGTATATGACGAGGCTGGCAAGCCCATTGAGGGTGTCTTTGTTGACCAAAACAATGATGGCGTCATTAATGAAAAGGATCTTCACCTCTATCACAAGTCGACCCCAGACGTTAGTGTCGGCCTGAATTCGAAACTACAGTGGCGCAATTGGGATTTTGATATTGCCGGTCACGGTGCCTTTGGTAACTGGATTTACAACAGTATGGGCGGTGGCGAAATGTCCCCTGCACGTCTTTTTGCCAACCTTTTCCTCACCAACCGTACGGTAGAGTCACTCTATAGTAACTTCCAAACCAACAAAGTACTATCCGACTACTATGTAAGGAATGCGTCCTACTTCCGTATTGACAATATCACCTTGGGATATTCGTTCCCGAGCATCGGGTCATTGAAGACCTCGGGACGTGTCTATGCCACTGTGCAGAATCCGTTTGTGATAACCTCTTACTCCGGATTGGACCCAGAAATCGATGGCGGTTACGACAACAGTTTCTATCCACGGCCAATCACTTTTTTACTTGGCGTGAACCTAAACTTCTAATGACAAACAACGATGATTATGAAATCTATATATAGCAAGATAGCAGCGGTAGTACTCCTCAGCATTACTGGACTGACCGCCTGCACCAATGACCTGAACCAGGAGCCGCTGGCCGACACTACTTTGACGGCTGAGAAGGCATGGATTCAGCCTGGTTCATACGACAAATACATGTCCAAGCTTTACAGTGCACTGGCCATTTCGGGTAACGATGGCCCAGGGTCAGGCGACATTGTGGGTTCAGACCAAGGCGAAGCAACGCTGATTCGCTCTTATTTCAACCTGCAGGAGCTACCCACTGACGAAGCAGCCATTGCATGGGGAGACGATGGTCTGAATAGCTTGACATTCAACTCATGGAGTGCCACCAACCGATTCATCATGCTGTCTTATGACCGTTGCGAGCTTATCAATGCCTGGGTCAATGAGTTTCTCATCCAGACGACTGACGAAAAACTCAGTGCCCGCGGTGCCAGCACTGCTTTGATCGACTCTGTGAAGCTTATGCGCAACGAGGCTCGCGTCATCCGTGCTTTCTCTTACAGCCTGCTTATGGACCTTTATGCCAATGTTCCTTTTGTGGATGAAAACACTGGCGTAGGTGCGTTCTTGCCCGAGCAGAAAGGCCGTGACTTCCTATTCCCTTACATAGAAAGCGAACTTAAGGCTGCCATTGCCAATCTTCCAGAGAAGAGCGACCGTCATTACGGCATGGCAAACAAGTTCGTAGCCGATATGATTTTGGCCAATCTCTACATGAATGCAGAGGTTTACGGACAAGGAAACCGCTACAACGATGCCATCGCTTGCCTTAATGACATTATCGACAACGGTGGTTATACGTTGGAACAAAAGTATGGTTACAACTTCAATGCTGACAATTACAAGTCCAAGGAAATTATCTTCCCAATCATTTACGATAGCCAATATGCACAGAGCTATGGTGGAACGATGTACCTCATGGCAGGAACGTTTGGCACAGACATGGCTCCTTCCGACAACTATGGTCTTAATGGGTCTTGGTCAGGACTACGTGTGAAGGAAGATATCGTGAACCTTTTCAGCGAGGGAGATCAGCGCGCGATGTTCTTTACAGGTGAGGGCACTGATAAACCACGCACCAAATCCATCTCTAACACATCCGATTACTATCAGGGTTATCCTTCTATCAAGTATCAAAACCTAAACCGCGATGGTTCCGCTGCAGCCAACAAGAACTTCTCTGACGTTGACTTCCCCTTCTATAGACTGGCCGATGCATATTTGCTTTACATCGAGGCTGTGAAGCGTGGAGGCAATGGAGACGCTGCGAAGGCTGTACGCTTGTGGAATGCTTTGCAACTAAGGGCATTTGGAAATAACAACCATGATATCGCAAGTTTGTCAGACATTACACTCAATGACATCCTTGACGAACGTGGTCGTGAACTCTATTGGGAGGCCCATCGCAGAACAGACCTTATCCGGTTCAATAACTTTACCGACAACAAGAACTGGTCTTGGAAGGGTGGATCACAAGCTGGCGTGCAGAAGATAGACGACAAATACAAGATCTATCCATTGCCATCGACCGACCTTTCGGCCAATCCAAACCTCAAGCAGAACCCTGGTTACTAATCCATAATAATGATTTCGCAATGAAAAAGATAAAATATTTAGCCCTCATGATGTTGGGATTGCTTTCCCTTGCATCATGTAGCGATGACGATTCTCCCATACTTGACTTCAGTCGAACAGAGCTTCCTAAGCTCAATTCACTGGGACAGAACGTGATGTATGTCTATAACAATCAGAACACTAAGTACGTTTTCACTTGGAGTCAGGCCCGTTTCTTCTTCAAAGATGCCTATGCCTCAACCTCAATTGGTGGTTATGAGAAAGGTGGAATTACCTATGAGTTGCAATGCGACACTGTAGGCAACAACTTCGCCACTCCTATTAGCGCCGGCAGTGTGACTTCCTTGAACTCCCTGACCATTGATGCGGCTGAGTTGGCAAAGACTATAGAAGCTACCTATCCTCAACCAGACAGCATTGCTCCGCTTGAGTTCAGAATCAAGGCACAATTTGGTTCGACCGATACCACGATCATCTATAGTTCAAATGCGCTGCCCGTGACGCTCAATTATGCAGGTAAGCCTGCAGACCCAGTACCTGATCACGCACCATACAAGGTTTATGTGGACGACCAGACGGGTTGGGATGCTACGACGCTTTATATTTGGAATGATGGTGGTAAGGTGAAGGACGGATGGCCAGGTGTAGCTCCTACAAGCACAGAGAAGATAGGAAATACAACCTATAAGGTATGGGAGCTCGACGAAGCCTATCAGAAAGCCAAGGGCATGCACTTCATTTTCAACAACAATGGAGGCGGAACACAAATCGATGATGTACTTAGTGGCTTTGAATTCACGGGCAATGTTTACCTTCGTCTCAATGCCGACAAGACGTTCCAGCAACTTCCTGACCCATTCGCAAAGACCATTAGGCTCTATGTGAAGAACACCACGGGCTGGGCAGACACCTATCTCTACATGTGGGGCAATGGTGCTGACGTGGCCGATCCCTGGCCAGGCATAAGGCTCGACGGCGGCAACAAAGTGACACTCGACGGCGTAGACTACACCGAATATTACTTGCCACAGGCTTACGTAGGCAAGACGGGTGCCAACTTCATCTTCAACAACAATGCCGGCTCACAGTTTGATGGTCCCCAGAACGTGAATCTCGATCACGATTTCGGCCTCACACTTACTGGCACAAGTGCCACCGAGGAGAAGCTTCCCGCACGAATCTTCGTTCTTGACGATAGTGGATGGGGCGACCTGAGTCTCTATGCATGGAACGAGACCGGCAATATGCTTGGATGGCCAGGCGTGCACTATAGCTTCAAAGAGAACATCAATGGCTTGGAATGGAAAGTCTTTGTGATGCCTAGCGACTATGCCGCCAATGCCGTGAACTATATCTTTAACAATAACGGGGGCGGAAGCCAGTTTGATGCCATGAGTGGTTACACCATCAAGGATGAGACTTTTGTCAGCATCACATCGAAATCGTACACAGTAATTGAATAAAAAACTTGCACCAAAAACATATAGATGTATTGTGTTTTATGAGAAATCTAATGTTAGTTCTACTTATGCAAGCTTGGTCTGTCTGCGCTTCGGCGCAGGCAGATCTTATTCACCTTGCCGCAGACAAGTTCACCAATGCCCAAGCGGGCAATGTGTTGACTGTCGAACCGACGTTCTTCCGTAATGCCGTACAGCAGTTGGAAATGAATGGCAACATACTTGCCACTTCTAAAACCACAGCTGGAAGCATTGTCTACACACTTACACAAGTTGATATTGACAAGTTAAAGGCTACCGGGATGGACATGAAGCTTACTAATGGCACAATCATTTATATATTCCTCAATGATGCCACCACAGGGATTTCCAAACCCATTAGTGCCGACGTATCAGCCCCCCCTGGACTTATATACTCATTAGACGGCCGTCGCCTCAACCAGGCTCCAAGCCAAGGAATATACATCACGAACGGCAAAAAATATCTTGCCCATTGATCATGATTATGAACAGCATGAAAAAAACGATATTATCACTTCTCGCTTTAATCATGGCCTGCACTCTGCAGGCACAAAGCACACAGACTCTTTATAAGGCTACTCCGAGAGCTAACTCAAAGATTTACGTACAGGACAACACTGGATGGAATGACCTTTCGCTTTATGCGTGGATTGGATCTGGCGAGAATGGAAACATGAAGCCCTGGCCAGGAATCCATTATACTGGTGTTACAACCATTGCAGGAAACCCATATAAGGTACTCGAAATGACCTCCAGCTATGAGGGACAACCACTCAACTGGATATTCAACAACAACAATGGGGGAAAGCAATTTGATGCTATGAAGAACTTCACGCTCACCGACGACCTCTATATGCGTATCACTGCCACAGGCTATGAGTTGCTTGCCGACCCTGATCCGATACCCGCTGTTGCGCCTGTTTACGGCACTTCTACGGCTTACGACAACGTTGGAACCAAGCCACTGAGCGATAACCATCGTGTCATCTACCAGCTCAACCTGTACGACTTCACCGCCGAAGGTACCTTTGCAGCTGCCCAAGCACGTCTCGATGAACTGCAAAAGCTTGGCATAGACATAGTATGGCTGATGCCTATCTTCCCCAGAAGCAACGTTAACAAGTGGGGAACACTCGGTTCTCCTTACGCTCCTAAGAGCTATTACAAGACCAATCCTGACCACGGCACAATGGAAGACTTCAAGGCTTTCGTTATTGCAGCACATCAGCGGGGCATGAAAGTGTGGCTCGATTGGGTTCCCAACCATACCGCCATGGACGCAGACTGGATAACAGAGCACCCAGAATACTACTACAAAGAGAATGGCAACTTTTACCATCCCAGTAGTGGGTCGATCTTATACGGAGATGTTTATCAGCTCGATATGCGCGACACCAACCCCGCTACGCAGCAGGCTATGACAGATGCCATGTGCTTTTGGGTGGACACCACTGACGTAGACGGCTTCCGTTGCGACTTCATTTCGAGCCCTTTTATACCCACAAGCTTTTGGCTAAATGTGATTCCAGAGCTGCGCAAGCATAAGCCCAGCGTGGAAGTAATGGCTGAAGCCGATCTATCTGGTTCCGTACCAAGGCTGCTTCCAGCCGATTGGGACTTCGATTATGCCTGGGGATTCGAGGAGAACCTGGAGCAAGCAGCCAAGCTTTCGACCGGCGAGGGCATCACGGTTAAGAGTTATCTTGCAAGTCTTTGGAACAACACGGACTATGGCAACGGCATAGACCGCATGGTTTACCTTGACAACCACGATCGAAATGCCGATCATGGCACAGTGAAGGCGCGCTTCGGAAATAAGCTCGGAGCTTATTACACGTTGCAATTCACCGCCTACGGCATGCCGCTTATCTACAATGGGGACGAGACCGGTTACGATAAGGTGATGCCTATCGTTGAGATACTACCCATTGATTGGACATACGCCGACCCACAAATCAAGAACACCGTCTCTACGCTTGTGGCTCTGAAGCACACTGTTCCTGCCTTGGCCAATGGCACTTTGAGCGAGCGCGGAAGCATCAGATACCTGAGTACGGACAACGGCAATGTACTTGCTTATGAGCGTAGCAACGGTGATAGCCGTGCTTTGGTGATCCTTAACTTCGGTAGTCAAAGTGCAACGGTAGCCGTGAATGGCGTGTATGCAGGTAACTATACGCAGCTATTAAATAGCGAGACCATCTCCCAGGGAACGTCTCAACGTACTGCCACCCTTAGCGAGAGCACCCGTTTCTCCATCCCTGCCTATGGCTATTATGTTTATGTGAAGTGATGGAGCAAAACCTTGGCAATACTGGATTTTAGCCAGATTGAATATTTAGGATAACTATTGCCGTATGCTTGCTTTTCCGCACAACGGCAATTATCTGTTCAGTATAATTGATTCAAATCGTGATTCAATTTGATTCATGGTGTGAATCAATTTGTTTCACGGCGTGATTCAATTTGATTCACTCTCTGATTCAATTTGAATCACAACCCGAATGGAGCCTTCTTGCATGATGACAAGGACAAGTTGAGAAAATCAACAACGCCAGTTAGGCAACTCCAAAACATGATAATGCCTGATGTTAGGAAGATTAGCTTTATGGATTATTATGCCCATAAAGATTGATCCTGATGCATTAGCTTGTCTGCAATATAAGCAGTCGTGCCCAAAAGCATAGGTGCTTGCTTATACCTTCCTTTCATTATCTCTTACCATATCATCCTTTTTGATTTGAACGATAGATTTTCAGCATCTTATTAAAGAAAGTGATTGATTATGATTTGACCATTATGTATCCAAAGCGTAATAGTTATTGCAAAGACAACACTTCTCCAAGGATAAACCATTTTGGAGGGTAATGACTTAAGCAAATAGCCAAAAGCAACAGGGATAACAAACATCCAACCAGACGCCATGATATATACCTCGTTTATTGCAAAGCCCAAAGTCAGGTTAAGCATGATGTCGATGCCTAGCCAACAAAGCAACATTTGCAGAAGTTTTTGCCTTCGTCCAACCCATATTCCGGCAAAAAAGATGAGCGTCACAACAGCCACCAAAGCATAAGGAAACCAAGACCGATAATGAACAATCATTGGGCGATCTTTCAATGTATCTTTTAACGCGTAGTCTTTGTGGAGCATCATTGACTCGCCAAGGAAATTTTCGATGATGGTTGGAATGCGTGGTGTAGCAAAATCCATCATATAAAGTAGTCCACTTGGGCGGAAATGCTTTGGACCGTTTTGTGCAATCCATTTAGCTTGGGCGTCAATCTGCTGTTGGGTTAAACCATTTTTCTTTTCGTTAGCTTTGGCGATGGTTTCATATTTCTTCTTCTGAGGCACCTCATAGACTTTATATTGATATTGTCTAATGGCCATAAGAGCTATCAAAGGCAAAACTACACCTAAAAGAAAGAACTTTGGTCTGAAAGCTTTTCGGCCATTACAGAACCAGCCGGCAACGATGGTTTTCAAACCGTTTGACGTGGCAATTCCAGACGTAAAAAAGAGTAGAATCATTGATTGCCATGATTTCAGCATCCGTCCTTGTTGCATACACTTCCCCACAATGTAGGCTGTCATCGTAAGCAGCATCATAGAAATGGCAAAATGCTCAGGCACCATTGTCGCAAGTAGTACATGACCAAAGGAAAAGAGCAAGGCAACCAATAGCAGTGCATCAAGCCGACGCAGACCTAAAAGTTCGTGTAGTATGCGATATACGAAGATAACAGTATAGACTGCGGAAAAGATAATGATTATACCTACAAAGATAACGGCAAAATTTACATCTATTACCTTCATCAACCAACTGTTCAACAGGTACATCGGATACAGGAAAGTGTAGTATAGCGGATGCCGAATTGAGCGGAAGATGATACGACCTTCTGAAATGACATACCACGAAGTGCAGTCGTATCCAGATACGTTATATCGAGTAGAGAATATTGTCCAAAATCCCCCTGATGCGCCATCTGTGTATGCCTTCCAATGTATGCCAACAAGAAGGGCGTTGAGCGCAAAAAAAACTAATAGGGCGACGAGTGCCAATCCCCGTTCCCCACGCTTGATGCAAAATATCTTTAGCGGATTCGTCATTTTGAATAACTGAAGCTAAGTGATGAGTATTAATTATTAATTGAGTAAATATCCGACAAACAAAGAGCCATTCCATGCTATGAGGAATAGAACTATCGTTAGTACGGTAAGCCTTAATGAGATGTGAAGTTTACCATTTGAAACCTTCTTGAACAAGTAACCCATAGCAATTGGAAAAACAAAGAGCCAGTGGGCAGACATAATATATATCTCGTTGATTCCAAAACCAAGTACAACATGAATAAGCATATCAAAGGCGAGGAAGCTCAATGCCAACCATAGAAAGCGGCTGCGACGACCACACCATATACCTACAAGGAAAAGAACCACAAGCAGCGCCTCTATAATATAGTTGATGGCAAACCGATATTTCACAATGACAGGACGACTAACGAGGTTGTCCTTCAGTAGGTAATCGGAATGGAGCTGAATGGATTCGCCTAAAAGATTCTCTACAATCGATGGCCATCGTGCAGTGGTGACATCAGTCCACTGAGAGAATTCGCCATGAGCAATAGGCTTACCAATATTCTTACGCCAGGGTTTCTTGTTATTTCGAGCTTGGCGTGCAGCCACCTGTTTGTTGAGAACTCGTTGAATTCCTGCTTGGATAGCTGCCGAATCCTTTAGTCTTGTAGTGTCACGGAAAGCCTTTGCAATACGTGCTTGTCTAATGCTATCAACCTCAGCGCGCTTTTGTTGGCGGGCTGCATACTTTGGCTTTTCATAGATTTTCCATTCCCATCTGGCCGTCCCCCAAATTATTGCACACGGTAACAATACTACCAAAAGTATGTTTACAGGATGCCAGAAACGCTTGCCATTGACAAAAAGATTCGCCAAGAGCACCTTTATGCCGTTGTTTAGCGAGATACCTGCAGTGATAAAGAATAAAAGAATAGTTTGCCAATGGGAGAGAGAATTCTTGGATTGCATCTTTCGTCCTGCCACATAGAGCGTGAGAATGAGCATAAACATTGACAGAATGAAATGGTCGGGAACGCATGACGAAAGCATGATGAAGGCGAAACTATAGGTCAATGCGCCAAGCAGCCATGAGTCTATCCATGGTAATTGGATAATATCGCGGAAGATACGACATAGGAAAACAAACGCATAAAAGGCACAAAAGACCAAAACAAAGGCCACAATAAACTGTACAAAGTTATACCCTGTCAGAGCCATTAGGCCGCTGTTGAGCTGTGCCGGAAGCCACCAGAAGAAGGCAAGAAGCGGATGCCGATAGATATTATAATAAGCGTCCCAGTCAGATACTACGGCATAAGTTAGTGGATCAAAGCCTGATATATGGAATGTGCGTGTGAAAAGGCGCTTATAATTGTCGCTCGAATTGATAAACTGCTGTATGTACTGCGCAATGACCATGGCATTGAGAGCTACGATATAGAGCATTGCTACAAGTGCTGCCCACCGCTCTTCATGTCTGATTTTGAAGATTCCTATTATTCTTTTCATCGTTTACCGCTTCAAAAAGAACCTCACCAAGAGGAAATTAATAGGCACACAGATGGCAAACATAGGTATTGGAGCAAGTGGTTTGGACACGCCTACCTTGATGAAAAGCCATAGTAGAAGCATCTGTAGGCAATAGTTGATGACATGACTCAACGCAAACCCTGCCCCCCGACGTGCGTTAGGCCTGACCCGAAAGGTAAAATGGGTGCTAGCAAAGAAGTTGAACAGGAAACTCAGGGCGTAGCCAACGGTGTTGGCAATCCCCGCATTGACCCAACGAAGCATAAGCAGATAGATGCCGTATTGTAGCAAAGTGGCTACCACTCCTACAATTCCGAAGCGAACAACCTCACCTAATCGTTGCATCTTCTCGCTATCTAAATGGCTTATAATGGGCTTCATCTGCATAACTTAACATCTCTTTGTCGCCACGGCTATCGCCGAATGCTGCAATGTAATAGGTAGAACGAGGTTGAGGAAGTAAGGCTTTGATACGTCGAACCTTCTCTGCTCCAAAACAGTTGGGGGTAAGAAAGCGCCCCGTTACAACACCTTCTTTTGTCTCTATCTGTGTGCCTACAACGTGAGGAGAACCTTGGGGCAAGGTCTCGAAGAACGGGCAGACCCAGTTATCGATGCTAGCGCTCACTACAAAAACATGCGCACCGTCCTCCAATGCATGTTGCATTTCTGCTAATCCAAGCGGACGTAACAATCGTTCACGATGGTCTTGAGCAAAGGAGTGGCATAGTTGGTCAAACTTTTCAATATCAATACCCTTGAAGAAGTGAGCAAATACTTTTTGCTTTGCCTTGCCATTGGAGTATAAATGCAGCTTCATCATTACTAGCAGAGGGGAATAAAGCAACAGTCCTAGCCAGAAACGACATGCTCCCTTGGCATAGATGATAAAGGCCAAGAGTGTATCACGTGTGGTCAACGTACCATCGAAGTCAAAAAGATATACTTTATTGCCCATAACTTCTAGCTTTTAACTCACTTAGCATAGATAATCAGCAAGAATGAAATGAGCCATGCCAAACCGTCCAACTGTATGAAACGGTCACGCAAAATGACCTTGGTCGGA
>Ga0070399_1003173_pt1 | contig 14862 bp, 9 predicted proteins | sample BioMet4_FD_61217 | JGI IMG/M metagenome (GOLD analysis project Ga0070399, IMG submission 61217) | Microbial communities from bioreactor (seeded with sewage sludge) at LBNL, California, USA - Biofuel metagenome 4 (version 1) | ecosystem: Engineered > Bioreactor > Anaerobic > Unclassified ... | reverse complement strand
TCCTCATATTAAAAACTAATTAACAATTACTATCAGTGGACAATTTTCTAAACTTTACCCTATCTCCTTACTTCCCGTTGATGATATTTCGGTTTGTGATCCTCATGGTGACGACATGGCTCATCGTAGACCGACTATATTTCAAACGGAGCAAACGGCGTGACTTTTATTTTTCGTTCATGCTCATGAGCGTGGCCATTTTCTTCCTGGTATACTTCATGATATTTGTGCTTGAAGACCTCAAGGCTAAGACTAGTATTGGTATTGGGATTGGACTCTTTGGAATATTCTCTATCATGCGTTATCGCACAGATGCCATGCCGGTGCGAGAGATGACCTATATGTTTCTCATCATCGCCCTTTCGGTGGTCAATGCCATTGCTAATTCGGTGAGCATTGTCGAACTTTTGGCCACCAATGCACTGATGTTTGGCTCTATCTGGTTGTGGGAGATCCGTCTCAAGCAACCGCCATCAAAGTTGGTTCAATATGACCGAATTGAGCTCATTGTGCCGGAGCGTCGAGAGGAACTCATGGCCGACCTAACTCAGAGATTGGGTTTACGTATATTGGATGTAGAGATTGGCAGTGTCGATTTTTTGCGCGATATGGCCATGCTCAAGGTGTTTTACGAGTCAGATCATGGCAACTTGAGTGTTAACGATATGCTAAAGCTGGAAAAAGATGATTTGCAGGCTTTCAACTAAGCGTTCACAACAAATCATGAATACGATGTTGCATTCCCAGAATATGAAGTCTTGGCATGGGCCTCGAATAATCTTAACGTTGCTCATGCTAGGTTTGTCTATGGTTTTTTATGCCCAAGACAATGACTTCGGACTATGGTACTCCGTGGGTGTTGAGAAGAAAATAGACAAGAGATGGAGCGTTGATGTGGAGGGAGAATTCCGCACTCGTAACCATGCGAGGACCGCTGACCGATGGAGTGTCGGGGTGTCGGCAGACTATAAAATCAAGAAACGACTGAAAGGGTCGGCCGGATACGATTTTCTATGGGATAACGACGAAGAGAAAATAACACTCGAGGATGACGGCATGACTTATAAGAAATGGACTCCGAGCTGTTGGGGCGGGCGACATCGAGTGCATGCCGATCTGACGGGCAATGTCGATTGGGGTCGTTTGAATATATCTCTGAGAGAGCGTTGGCAATATACTTATCGTCCTGAAAAGATAGCTACACGCTATGATTTTTCCGATGAGACGTGGGAAGACAATGCGGTGAGGGGCAAAGGCGATCACGTGTTGCGTAGCCGACTCCAAGTGGAATATGACTTTCCTGCATCTAAATTCGAGCCATATGCTAGTGTGGAACTATTCCATTCATGGAGTTTGGAGCAGGTGCGCTATATCTTTGGGGCTAATTGGAAGCTTGCCAAGCAGCATCAAGTAGGGCTCTATTATCGTCTGCAACCTATTAACAAGGATGCCGAGGAAGGCGAAAAGAGCCAACATGTCATTGGCCTTTCTTATCAATTCAAATTCTAAAGCCATGAAATCTAAATTCATATATGGGTTAGTACTTGCCATATCGATGTCGCTCACGTCATGTGTCAGCGATGATTCCAAGTTGGATGATTTGAAAGAAAGGTATGAATCTGTGTTGGCTGCAAATGTAAAGGGCATCGAGTGGGATAATTCTGATCTTTCAGAGAGTGAGACCATACCTGCCGGCAGCAATGACTATGTAGAGAATTCGGTCTTCAATTATACTGTCCGCATTGCTTTCAGTGATGAGGGAACAGTAGTGACGGGCGATAAGAATGTGTTGCGTTCCATTACCGTAAATGGCGGACGGGTGACCGTGCAGAGTGGTGCCAAAGGAGTGGAATATGTGCTTTCGGGTAATACGACTAAGGGATTCTTCAAGATCTATAGCGACAACAAGTTCAAACTCATGCTTGATGGCGTTTCTATTGCTAATCCCGAAGGCTCCGCCATCAACAACCAGGGTGGCAAGTCGGTGTATGTAGTGCTTGCCACCGGTAAGGTCAACAACCTAAGTGATGGTCCAATCTATAATACAATGAGTGGCGAAGACGAGAAAGGGGCATTCTTCAGTGAGGGTCAGCTCATCTTTAGCGGCAATGGAACACTCAATGTCAATGCCGTTGGAAAGAACGGTATCGTGTCTGACGATTATGTTTGTTTCAGACCCGGGAATAAGATTAATGTGACCTCGACGGCCGGTCATGGCGTAAAAGCTAACGATGGCATCTTCGTTCGCGGTGGTGTGCTCAACGTGAATGTATCAGCCAACGGTACCAAAGGTATCAACTCAGATGCCAATATTGTCGTGGAAGGTGGACGAACTACTGTCATCACCTCGGGAGCAAGTCTTGTCGAGAACAACGATACCTCAAGTTGCGCGGCCGCAAAATGCGATAGTACATTTACCCTGATTGCCGGAGTGATGAATCTGAAAAGCACTGGCGAGGGTGGCAAGGGCATCAACAGCTCTAATAATATAAATGTAAGTGGTGGTCAGCTCAATATTGTGACTTTTGGAAGCCAAGGGCTTTCATCGCCAAAAGGTTTGAAGGCTGATGGTAACATTTCTGTAAGTGGTGGGCAAATTTACATTTATAGTGCGAGTGCCGCTCCCATGGAAGCCCTCGGGCAGTTATTGGTGGCACCCAATTACCAATACTATAAGTCGGGCTCTAGATTGGTCGAACTTCGCTATTAGTGAAGTTGGAGATAAGGTTTAGTCTCCTATTCCATATGATTTGTGAAATGTTTCAGATGCGAAAGAGACAGAAGGCTATGGTCATGAATCTTGTATCGGGTTGCTTGACCATCCATAAGGAAAGATAAAACAAAATTACAAGCAGCTCCCTCAAATGAAGGAGCTGCTTGTAATCTTTATAATGGAGTAGTAACGATGAAGTTGCGGATGATCCAATAACAGAGTATACCCATCAGATAGCCTACCAAAGCAATCCAACTTACGTGCTTCATATACCATCCGAAAGTGATCTTTTCCAAGCCCATAACCACCACTCCGGCAGCTGAACCGATGATAAGAATAGAGCCGCCGACACCTGCACAGTAGGCCAACAACTGCCAGAAGATACCATCTACGGCCATGTCGCCTGTGGGTGCGATCGGGTACATGCCCATACAACCAGCAACGAGTGGTACGTTGTCGATAATACTGGAGAGCAATCCGATGATGCCTGTCACAGCATAGTGATTGCCGTTGAAAGCTATATTCAATCCTTTTCCTAGTGCGGTCAGTACGCCAACTTCCTCCAAACAGGCTACGGCCATAAGAATGCCAAGGAAGAAAAGGATAGTAGACATATCGATATTGTGGAGTAGATTTGTTACCCTTTTCTTCGTGCCTCCAATAACGTCGCCTTTCTGCAGATGGTGATAGAAGACCTCGGTAGTTATCCAAAGCACGCTCAGCACTAGCAGAATGCCAACAAATGGTGGTAAATTGGTGATGGCTTTAAACACTGGAACGGTAATAAGACCGCCAACACCTATGATAAAGACAGCCTTACGCTGTCGGCTTGTAAAGTCGAAAAGTTTATAGTCACTGCGTAGTGACATTTCCTCATCGTTGTCAAGGTTTCCGTGAAGAGAGTATTGCATGATGAAAGCAGGCACCATCATCGAAACGATCGAAGGGATAAATATCTCGGAGATGACACCCAAGGCAGTGATGACTCCCTTGTTCCATAGCATGATTGTGGTCACGTCGCCAATGGGGGAGAATGCACCACCAGAGTTTGCAGCGATGATTATAAGAGCTGCAAAGATGAGGCGGTCTTTATGATTATGTACCAATTTGCGCAGAATCATAATCATCACGATGGCTGTAGTGAGGTTATCAAGGATTGATGACAGAAAGAAGGCCATGATAGCAATACGCCATAGGAGCGACCGCTTGGTTTTGGTCTTCAGCGCTGAGCGAACCCAGTTGAAGCCGCCATTCTGGTCTACAATCTCCACAATGGTCATAGCACCCATTAAGAAAAACAGTGTGGTGCTTGTACTACCGAGATGTCGCTCGATAACTGCACTCACTTCGTCAATAAGCTCCTGTCCAGAGAATCCAGAAATGTAGCTGTCAGGTGAAATCATAAACAGTGACCAGCAAAGTACGAACATCATTAATGAGATGGCTGCTTTGTTCACTTTAGTTACACTTTCAATGGCTATAAACATGTAGCCCACGCAAAACGTGATGATAATAGCAATGGTTAGTGAAGACATTTATACGTTGATTAGTGGATGATTAGATGTAGTAGCGAATACATTCGCCGTTTTATTAAATCGTAGCAAAGTTAACCAAAATCTCAAAACAGAGGGCTAATAAATCAAATAATTATGTTGGTGAAATCCAAAATGCTTTATTTTTGCACTATACAACTAATAATTAAAACAAAGAACCATACTAGCTATTGTATAAATGAAGAATTCTCATTTCTTCGCTGTTGACCTTGGAGCCACCAGCGGCAGGACCATAATCGGCACACTAAATAATGGTAGCATAGCGTTAGAGGAACTGACGCGATTCAACAATAACCTTATTCATGCCACCGGGCATGTGTATTGGGACATTTTTGCCCTGTACCAAGAAATCATTCGTGGATTGAAACTGGCTAATGACCGCAATATCGAGCTGTCAAGCATTGGCATTGACACTTGGGGATGTGATTTTGTGTGTGTTGGTAAGGATGGACAACTTTTGCGTAATCCACTGGCTTATCGCGATCCCCATACTGAACATGCCATGGACCACTACTTTGCCGAATCAATGCCCAAGCAAAAAGTCTACGACAAGACGGGCATACAGTTCATGAATTTCAACTCGCTGTTTCAGTTGGATCAGATGCGTCGGGATGGCAACGTTGCTTTTGCCAATGCCGATAAAATTCTCTTCATGCCAGATGCACTGAGCTACATGTTAACAGGCAAAGCCATTTGCGAATACACTGTTGCCTCAACTTCACAGATTCTTAATCCAGCTACAGGTGACCTTGATATCGAACTCGTAGAGAGTCTTGGTCTAAAGCGCGACCAATTCGGACAAATGACAGCCCCTTCTACGCAGATCGGGACACTATGTGAGGAGGTAAAACAACTCACAGGGCTTGGTGACGTGCCGGTGATAGCCGTGGCAGGACATGACACTGCAAGTGCTGTGGCAGCAGTGCCTGCTTCCAACGAGAAGTTCGCCTACCTGAGCTCTGGAACATGGAGTCTTATGGGCATTGAGACAAAGCATGCCATTATCAACGATAAGAGTTACGAACTCAACTTTACCAATGAGGGTGGTATTGAGGGAACAACACGTTTTCTGAAGAACATCTGTGGCTTGTGGCTTTATGAGCGTTGTCGTCAGGAGTGGCCTGAGGCTAGTGAAATGAGTCATACCGAGCTACAAAAATCTGCACTTGATGTGGAACCCTTCCGCAGTATCATCAATCCTGACGATTCGGCTTTTGCTAATCCGAAGTCAATGACGGAAGCAATCCGCCTGTATTGTGAGCGCACCGGTCAACCAGTACCACAGAGTCATGGAGAGTATTTACGCTGCATCTTTGAGTCTCTTGCTCTGCGCTATAGGCAGATTTTCACATGGCTGAAGGAGTTTGCTTCGTTTGACATCACAGCGCTCCATGTTATTGGAGGTGGTTCAATGAATGCTATGCTCAACCAGTTCACTGCAAATAGTTGTGGTGTTGAGGTTCTTGCAGGCCCCCAGGAAGCTACAGCAATTGGCAATGTCATGTTGCAGGCAAAGGCGGGTGGCCATGTTGCCGATGTGTGGGATATGCGTGCCATCATAGCAGACTCGGTTGAACTTCGTCACTTTATGCCACAAGATAGTGCGATGTGGGATGCTGGCTATGAGAAATATTGCAAAGTAACTGCAAACTAAGGCTTCAATCATGTTGTCGCAGACTTGCCAAGGATTTCTTTAGGCTATAAAGTACATTAGGTGGAAATTGATTTTTCCATAATTTAATATAGAAAACTAACTATAAATATAAACCATAGCTTGAACATCTTTACTGTTCCTTGCGGATAATCTTATTAAATGGTGAGTTCGGCTAGCAATAGTAATGGATGAAAAGAGCTAAAAAACTATTTGAACATGAAATCAGAATTTATTGAAAAGAATTATGCTCTTGCCAAGGAACGCTATGCAGAGCTGGGCGTTGACACTGATGCTGCGCTGAAGACACTTGAGAAAACGCCTATTTCACTGCATTGCTGGCAAACGGACGACGTGGTGGGATTTGAGCGTGGCGAGGCTGCTTCTGGTGGCATCATGACAACGGGCAACTTCCCTGGACGTGCACGCAACATCGCTGAGGTGCGCGAAGACATCGAGAAAGTTAACTCTCTGCTCGCTGGTACCTTCCGTCTCAATCTGCATGAAACTTATGGCGACTTCGGCGATAAGCTTGTAGATCGCGACCAGGTGGACCCCAAGCATTTTGAAAGCTGGATGCAATGGGCTAAGGAACAGAATATGAAGCTCGACTTCAATTCAACTTCTTTCTCACACCCTAAGAGTGGCAGCCTATCGTTGTCTAACCCAGATAAAGCCATCCGTGACTTCTGGATCGAGCATACCAAGCGTTGCCGTCGTGTGGCTGACGCAATGGGTGAGTATCAGGAAGACCCATGTATCATGAACATCTGGGTGCATGATGGTTCTAAAGATTATACTGTTGATAAGTATCGCTATCGTAAGATCTTCAAAGAGTCTCTCGATGAGATTCTCACAGAGGAGTTGCCAAACATGAAGACCTGCCTGGAAGCCAAGCTATTTGGTATTGGTCTTGAGGCTTATACTGTGGGATCACACGACTTTGTAGCTGGTTATTGCGCCAAGAACAACTTGATGTATACCTTGGATACCGGTCATTATGAGCCTACTGAGAATGTGAGCGATGCTGTATCTTCATTGTTGCTTTTCGTTCCTGAGCTGATGCTTCATGTGTCTAGGCCTATGCATTGGGATTCAGATCACGTGACATTGTTCGATGACAACACTCGTAATCTCTTCTCAGAGTTGGTTCGTGCTGACGCTCTCAACCGCGCACATATTGGACTTGACTATTTCGATGCTTCTATTGACCGCATTGGTGCTTACATCATCGGCGTGAGGGCTACACAGAAGAGTCTGCTTCAGGCTTTCCTTGAGCCACTAGACCAATTGCGTAGCTATGAGGATGAGGGTAAGCTGTTCCAGCGTCTCGCTCTTCTTGAGGAGGCAAAGACTATGCCTATGGGTGCTGTCTACGACTATTACAACCTCACTCATAACGTGCCGGTTGCTGAAGATTTTATCGCTGACATCGAAAAATACGAGCAAATGGTAACTTTCAAACGCAAGTAATTTACCTTAGGACTGTTAATTCTGTACTTCCCCGATTGTGATTCGGCATAATTGATAGTGTGACTTCATTTAGATAATGTTGTAATTCAAATTAGTTCACGCTGTGATTCAAATTGAATTACGCCATGAATCAAATTGAATCACAGCGTGAATCAAATTGAATCACGACCCCGTTTCTTGCTTATGGCAGTCGGGGAGGGTACAGGAGGCAGTTTAGTACTACAATTATGGAAATTATTATTGGACTACTGATCATTGCCATTGGTGCGTTCTGTCAGAGTAGCTGCTACGTACCAATCAATAAAATAAAGGACTGGAGTTGGGAAAGTTATTGGATTGTGCAAGGTGTTTTTGCATGGCTGGTATTCCCCTTTTTAGGAGCTCTGCTTGCCGTTCCTGCTGGGCATAGTCTTTTTGAGCTTTTTGTAACCGCCAATTCGTTTAATGTTTGGATGACCATCTTCTTTGGAGTTCTCTGGGGAGTGGGTGGTCTAACCTTTGGGCTATCCATGCGTTACCTCGGAGTAGCTTTGGGTCAGTCTATTGCTTTGGGTACTTGTGCAGCCCTGGGAACCATAATGGGCCCTGTTCTAATCAATGCGTTCTTCCCAGAACTCAATGCCTTGGAATCACTGACATTTGCCGTTATCCTTGGAGTAGTCGTTACGTTGGTGGGTATTGCCATCATTGGCGTGGCTGGCTCCATGAAGGCCTCTTCTCTTTCTGATGAAGAAAAAAGGGCTGCCGTGAAGGACTTTAATTTCCCAAAAGGCGTGGCCATTGCTCTGCTTGCTGGTCTGATGAGTGGATGTTTCAATGTTGGTTTGGAGTTCGGCAAGGATATTAACTTTGGCGACTTGACACCCGATATTTACAAGACGTTACCGGCAACGCTTTTGGTCACTGTTGGCGGATTTGTTACCAACGCTATTTACTGCTTCTATCAGAACCAGAAAAATCATACATGGGGTGACTATGCAAAAGGTCACGTGTGGGGCAACAATCTTCTGTTCACTGCTTTAGCTGGTGCATTGTGGTACAGCCAGTTCTTCGGACTGTCGCTAGGAAAAGGCTTCCTCACGTCCTCTCCAACGCTTATGACGCTTGCATTCTGTATTCTTATGGCACTCAATGTGGTGTTTTCCAATGTCTGGGGCATCATCCTCAAGGAATGGAAAGGTTGCTCGCGTTCTACAATCGGCGTACTCATTGTGGGCATTGTTGTGCTCATTGTCTCATCTTTCTTACCTTACCTAATTGGATGATAATCTATTATCCTAAGTGACTATTCTGTTGAAGAAAACAAAAAACACGATAATGGCAATAATTCAATGATTAATTTCAATGTTATTTTAATCAAAAGAATTATGAGCTCTTAAAATGAAAGATTATAAACTTTAACTAAAAACTAATTTTAAACTTATGACTAAACGATTAAAGGACAAAGTGTTCTTGGGCAGTCTTGCTCGAATGTTGTTCCTTTTTTCTTTTATGCTGTGTGCAACGTATACCTATGCACAGAGGCAAGTTACAGGAACAGTAGTAGATGTCAATGATAATCCTATCATTGGTGCAAGTGTTCAGGTACGAGGGGCTTCTGTAGGTGCAGTGACCGATGTTGACGGACATTTCCTAATTAACAACGTGAAAGATGGGCAATCCCTCATTGTTTCGTATGTGGGATTTGTGAGCAAAACAGTGACCGTAAAAGGCAGTACACCAATTGCAATTACGCTTGACGAAGACAATCAGAATCTAAATGAAGTCATTGTTATTGGTTATGGCTCTGTTAAGAAGCGTGATTTGACATCGGCTGTTTCTAAAATGGACAACAAAGGTATTCAGGATCGTCCGTTGGCCCGTGCCGAGCAGGCCTTGCAAGGTCAGCTGGCTGGTGTTACTGTACGTACTATAAGTGGTGAGCCTGGAGCCGATCAACAGATTCGTGTACGTGGTGCGGCTTCTGTGAACGCAAGTTCAGACCCTCTTTATGTGGTAGATGGCGTTCCACAGACCTCAATTAGCAACCTAAATCCTAATGATATTCAAAGCATAGAAGTCTTGAAAGATGCTGCTTCTGCTGCCATCTACGGAAGTCGAGGAAGTAATGGTGTTGTAATTGTAACGACTAAGCATGGAAAGAATGCTAAGCCAACTGTGACTTTTAATGGTAGTGTCGGTTTCCAGACACCGGAGAAGAAGCTTGATATCATGACAGCACAGGAATGGATGAAGTTTAAAATGCAATGGAATGACCAAAATTATTTGAATCTTGCGTCTGCTCGTGGTGTGACTAGTGCCAGTATAACTGATGATAATGCCACACGAATGTCCAATATCGGTGGGTCTATGTCAAAGCCCAACTATCTTGTTATTCTTGATAACAGATGGTACCAATATCTTGACCCAAGTATCGCTACAGCCCATAACTATACCATTAAAGGTGACGAAGGTAACTTAGCATTACTTGACTGGCAGGACCGCTGTTTTCGTCAAGCGATGGTAAACAACTATGATATCTCTGTTTCTGGTGGAACAGATGCTATATCTTATATGGTGTCAGGTGGGTATATGAAGCAAAATGGCATTGTCGTGGGTACTGATTACCAACGATTTAATCTTCGTGCCAATGTGGAAAGCAAGATTAATCAGTATCTGACCATTGGGCTGAATCTCGCTCCTACATACATTATCACTAATGGCGCCGGTGTCGCCAATGGCAAGGATGCTATGTTGCATCAGATAGTATCATCTACACCAGTTGCCGAGAGTGATGCCGGTTACTATACCAACCGCCAGCCCTATTTGATTTATAATTGGGCAGGATCAGCATCTCCCCTCGCTACTTTGGAGCAGAATATCAACCGTAATAACCGGATTAACTTTGTGGGTAACGCTTTCCTACGCATAACCCCAATTAAAGATTTGAAGATAGAGTTTTCCGGAGCAGCCAACTATTATGATGTCGATGGACAGAGCTACACATTCACCAGTACCAGTGCTAACTGGACAACGGGGGAAGGTACACAATCAAGTGGTGGACACTCCACCTCACGCATTTGGTCGACATTGCTTCAGGCATTGGTCAATTATGATCATGACTTCGGAAAGCATGGACTAAGCCTAATGATGGGTACTTCACGAGAGAACAGTAGTGTTGGTTTTAGTACTAATCAGAGCTATAGGGCTCCTTTTGCCAATGATGCTGTAACGGGTTCGTTCAATGGAAGTATTGTAACGCCCAATGTTAATACAGTGACAGAGTCTACACCTGATAATCTTGTATCGGTCTTCGGTCGGGCATCCTACAATTTTGCCGGGCGCTATTTGCTTTCAGCATCTCTCCGCTATGATGGCGGTTCTGTTTTCGGAGGTGATAACAAATGGGGCGTTTTCCCTGCTTTGAGTACCGGATGGGTAGTCAGCGAGGAAAACTTCTGGAAAAAATGGAATCTTACTTGGTGGGATAGCTTTAAGTTACGTGCTTCATACGGCGTTACTGGTAACAATAATATCTCCAACACGGCTGCCTATGCCACGCTGGCTGCAGTCACCTATGCTGGTGCTGCCGGATACAATGCTAACTCACTTGGCAATACTGATCTGGGATGGGAAAAGACTCACTCTACGGATTTGGCATTCGATTTCGGACTCCTAAAAAATCGTATCCAGTTATCTTTAGATTGGTATACGAAACGCACAAAAGACTTGCTATATCAGATTCCCGTAGCTGGAGCTTCTGGTTTTACTACCATTTGGGGAAATCTTGGAGAAATTAAAAATCAGGGATTGGACATAGAGCTCAATACTCATAATTTGACCGGAAACTTCAAATGGGACACCTCTTTTAATGCATCGTATAATACTAACGAGGTGGTATCACTTGGCGTTGATAATACGCCTATTTATTCAGGCTACAACGGTGTGGGCGATGGAGCTAACGCGTCTAACATTCTGGCCAAGGGCCATCCTGTCAATGCCTTCTATATGTATAAAGCTGTTGGAGTATGGAAATCTCAGGCAGAGCTCGATGATTATGCTAAGGAATGTGGTGTGAAAAGTGTGACGTTTCAAGGAAAAACAAACAAACCGGGTGATATCCGTTATCAGGATGTGAACCACGATGGCAATATCGCCCTTGATGCCGATCGTGTCTTTCTTGGTCAGCCTACTCCTAAATGGACCTTTGGCATTACTAACACTATTCAGTGGAAAGGATTTGATGCATCTATGCTAATCACGGCGCAATTGGGAGGCAAAATTCTTGGAACATTGGGTAGAGCCATTGATCGTCCATCCATGGGAGCAAGTGGTAATGTGATGGATTGCTGGACAAATTCCTGGTGGAGTGAGACGGAGACAGGTGATGGAATGACACCTTATATCTTTAGTAGTACTACAGGCGGACAGGTCGATTCACGTTGGCTTTGGAGTTCTGATTACTTGAGTATAAAAAATTTGACGATTGGCTACACCATTCCCTGGAAGACAAAAGTCCTACAGCGCGCACGCGTGTATGTTTCATGCGAGAACCTTTTGCGTTTTGACAACTACTATTCGGGGTACTCTCCTGAGATCGCCAATGGAAATTCAAGTGTTCCTGGTGGAGCCTCGGCCATCGGTGTAGACTATGGTGGATATCCCACGGCCCATGTGTATACAATAGGTGTGAACATTACCTTCTAATCTCAACAAAGATGAAACTGAATAAAATTATATATTGTGGAGCTATGCTCCTCGTGTTTGCTTCTTGCAATGATTTTTTGGAGCAGCCTCCCAAAGACCTGTTGTCTTCCAACGGATTCTACCAAACGACTGCTCAGGCCAACCAAGGCGTGTTGGGTATCTATGCCGATTTGCGCTATCTGGTTGAATATGAATATAATGAAATGTCCGAATATCGTTCTGACAATGTCTGGTCTGGTCCTACCCCCAACGGACAGCGTGATTGTTCGGATATCAGCAACTTCAGGGCAGGTTCCGAGCTAGGAACCTTTGAGAGCGCATGGGATAGTTGGTACAAAGTCATCTACGATGCCAATACGGCAATCTCCAAGCTCAGTGGAGCCACATTTCAAAACGCCACAGTTCAAGCCCAACTGCTGAACGAGGCACATTTCCTTCGCGGATGGGCATATTTTGAGTTGGTGCGTCTCTTTGGCAATGTGCCGGTAGTATTGGAACCATCTTCGCCAACTACAGTGAATGCTATTGCTCAGACGGACGGCAAGACGATTCTGACAACCATTGTTATTCCCGAATTGAAGTTCGGGTTGGATCTCCCCGACAAGGGTAGTGTGACTGATGGTACTGGCACAAAGGTTCCTGCGCAAGGACGAGCTGACAAGTATGCAGCTGCGGCCATGCTTGCCCGTGTCTATATGACGCTTGCCGGTTATCCCTACAACAATGCTACTGCTACAACTGAGGCTAAGACTTACCTGAGTCAAATATTGGCGCAGAAGGCAAAATACTGGGCTCCCAATATAAACGCTTGGCGCAAGCAGTTTACTCCCGATGGCAACAACCTCTACTCTATCTTTGCCATCCAATATCGTACAGGTGGAACAGGCAATCCGGGCCTCTTCAGTATGGTGAAAACGTTACCTCCGTCTTATTCCAGTGGTGTGGGAGTTCGCTTCTTCGGCTATGACAATTTCGTGGAGAAGACTTTGCGTTTCGAGTTTAATAAAGTATTCTCTAACGGTGGCAAAGACTTGCGTGGAGAAGGCTGGTCGATACTTGACAGCTATGCTGCAGAAGGTAACACAGTGGCTTATGCCAACTCTAAGGATGTGGCGACAGTCGATGGTGTAACAGATTCGGTATATGTGGCAAGCATTATCTATAAGACTGTTCCCTCAAAACCCAAGATGGACGCCTTAGGACTGACGATGAACTACAGTGCTTTGAAGGACTACAATGATTGGCCGGTGAACTATGCAGTTATCAGAATTGAAGACATGATGCTTCTCAACTCTGAGATTTTGATTGGTGAGGGTGATATTGTTGGTGGCCTGGCTGCAGTGAACGAGATTCGTAAACGTGCCGGCGTAGATCCAGTGTCAACCAATGTTGATGCTGCCACGGCCATGAACTATGTAAAACGAGAGCGCCGATTGGAACTTTTCGGCGAGGGTGTGCGATGGTTCGATGAAGTGCGATATGGCACATGGAGACAGGATATCATCGATAAGTTCAACCGTTATGGCAATCCGGCAGGAACGAATGTCAATGATGTTTCAGAGGGTCGCTATCTCTATCCGATTCCACAGAACCAAATGAACATCATTCCCGGCCTTTATAAGCAGAACGTGGGATATTAATGTTCACAGCTCCGGCTGGATAACATGAAATAGAACAAATAACGGGCAGTCTGTACATTCATCTTTCAGACTGCCCTTTTCCATTATTATATGTGATTCTTACCAGGGAAGTGGCAATTACTTTCGAAACTCTTTTAAATGATTGTGATTATGAAACGAACAAAAAAATTGATTATCTGTGCGCTGGCATTCATTCCGTTGGGACTAAAAGCGCAGTCAGTGCCCATTATGGAGACTGGAAACAATAATATGCCAAACGAGTGGATCGATCGAGATACCGGGCATAAGGTAATCAAACTGACAAGGCGTGCTGGTGACAACACAAGCTTCTATTTCCACAATAATCCGTTCATTGGCAATGAAATGCTTTTTGCCGGTAGTACAGGTTATGATACCAAGGATAGTCAGATGTATGCCGTCAACCTCTCTACACTTGACATTAGGCAAATCACTCATGAGTCTTTTCCTGTTAGAACAGAAATAGCCAGTGCAGCGACACATGAGATTTTCTTCCAACACGGTGACAGTGTCTTCGCAACAAACACAGATACAGGTCAACGCCGTTTCATCATACGAATAGAAGTGGGGAGCGGTCACGGTTCAATCAACTGTGTCAATTGCGACGGCACATTGCTTGCAGGGGTATTTTCAACTGCAGAAGAAGATAAGTTGTTTCGCGATTATCCAGCTCGAAATGACTGGTTCAATATGCTAACTGATCATCCTTATGAGCGTACACTATTCACCATCGACACTCGCACTGGTAAGACCAATCGTTTCTATACTGAGGTGGCTTGGCTCAATCATCTACAGTTCTCATCTCGCGATCCTCATTTACTTATGTTCTGCCATGAAGGTCAGTGGCATCGAGTAGATCGTATTTGGAACATTGATGTGACTAATCCAAAGGCCAAATTGATGCATAAGCGTACGATGGAGAATGAGATTGCAGGTCACGAATGGTTCGGTGCTCTAGGGAACAAGATTTATTTCGACTTGCAGAAACCGAAGTCAAAGAACTTCTTTATTGGCCGGGTTGATATTGCAACTGGTGATGAGCAAGATTTTCGTATATCACGCGACGAGTGGTCTGTGCATTTCACAACCTCTTGGGATGAAAGTTTTATAGTAGGTGATGGAGGGAAC
>Ga0070399_1003172_pt1 | contig 14864 bp, 10 predicted proteins | sample BioMet4_FD_61217 | JGI IMG/M metagenome (GOLD analysis project Ga0070399, IMG submission 61217) | Microbial communities from bioreactor (seeded with sewage sludge) at LBNL, California, USA - Biofuel metagenome 4 (version 1) | ecosystem: Engineered > Bioreactor > Anaerobic > Unclassified ... | reverse complement strand
ACTGCGCTTACAACCTGCGATACGGCAACACCGGTGTGCATAAATATAAGCTGGTCTGTTCTGAGTCCTTCAATAAAGAAACGTATGAGGCCGTAGCCTATAAAATACAAGGTTCCTATCTGACCGGTGAATTTCTTGTGCCTGCGCAGAATCAAAAGAAAAATAAACAGGCACAGATTGAGCGACGACTCATAAAGAAAGGTCGGGTGAACCTGTATATATTCGGTACCGTTTACGGTAACGATGTGCTCCAAAACGGAAGGCGCGATGTTTGCTACCTGATCTTTCAGGTAGCGCATGGCAAAAATACAGTTTGTGTAGCAGCCAAAAGCCTCGCGGTTAAAAAAATTTCCCCAGCGGCCGAGTATCTGGCCCAAAAGTATGCTTGGCACAACGGTGTCGGCTATGAGCCAGAAAGAAATCTTACGGCGTTTTGAAAATATTATTCCGCATATAATGGCTGTTATTACTCCGCCGTATATGGCAAGACCGCCCTCACGCACGGCAAATATCTTTAAAAGGTCATTCTTGTAGTTGTCCCATGAAAATATAACGTAGTATACTCTGGCGCCTATAAGCGAAAGAATTATGGCAAAGGAGGCAAGGTCTATGTAGTCTTCCGGCTTTTGTCCGCTGCGCTTTGCCTCGTGAAGCACAAGCAATACGGCAAGCACTATTCCGACGCCTATTATAAGGCCGTACCAGTATAGATCAAAGCTGCCTATGGATAAAAAGACACGGCTTAAATGATTGATTTTTATTCCAAGATTAGGAAACCATATTTCAGGCATAAAAAATCCCCCCTGTATTAATATTATTCAACTGTCGATAAAACAGCCGATTGTCTTGAAAATGCGATTTCAAGCGCTTCTTTTATGTCGTCGTATTCAAGAGCGGCTATTGTTTCCTCAGCCTGCGCCAAATCGGCTTTAAAATAACTTAAATCAGCCTGCGCCATGCAGAGGGCATCTATGCTGTTAAAGCCGCGAAGAAACCTGCCGAAGAGAGCTTTTTTGGCTCTGTTAAAATCCCTTACGCTTATACCCTTTGAAAGCATTGCGTCGGCTTCGTCAATTACCATGTTGGAAATACTTATGGCACGGCCGCTTTTGCCGCTTACTATGCCGGTGCAGTGATCCTTTGAATAGCTTACGCTCCAGCCGAGAGGCTCAAAAAGCATTCCTTGCATGAAAAGCTTCGAGTAAAGAACGGAACCTTCACCGGCTACAAGCTCAAAGGCAAGCCTTAAGGCGTAAAGCTTTTTAAGCGACATTGAAAGGCCGTGATAATCAAAGCCAAGACTGAAAACCGGCTCTTTTATATTCATTCGTTCTTTTATATAATCTCCGCCGCGGCGCTTTTCGTCCGAAGGATAATATTTTACAGCAGGAGCCGCAGTTGAGAAATTTGTGCGTTCAACAGCGTCTGCGGCTTTTTCGCCGTCTATGTTTCCCACGCATATTACGGAAATATTTGCGGCCGTATAAAAACAATTATAGCATTTATACAGAATTTCCGGCGTAATATTATCCACTGAATTCTCGGTGCCGGCAATATTTGTTTTTAATGCCTTTTTGCGATAGAGTGCCTTAAACATATTGCAGTATGCGCGCCAATGGGGCATATCCGAACACATGGCAATTTCACGCTTTATTATTTCGCGTTCGCTTTGTACGCCGCAGTCGTCAAAATACGGCTCGCTTACCATCTTCAGCAGACGGTTAAGATTTTCATAAAAGCCGTCGGTGCACGAAAAATAATATGCTGTGCGCGTATAATCGGTAAAAGCATTGCTTATTGCGCCGGCTTTTGCAAACTGCGAAAAAAAGCTCTCGTTCTTTTTTTCAAAAAGCCTGTGCTCGATAAAATGAGCTGTGCCGCAGGGCGAAAGGAACATGCCGTTTCCGCTTGAAAAGGCAATATCCTCTGCACCGTAATCAACAAGCACACATGCCTGAAAAGTCTTAAAGCCATTTCTTGGAATTATATAACATTTAGCGCCGGATGACAATGTATAATCATAAAATTTGGAATTAACAAAGCCTGAGCTGCTTATCTGACGGTACATTCAAATATCCTCCTTTATTTTTCTTCAACTAAAAGCGACACTCGTTTTTTTACTCCTGCGGCTGCTTTTGAAATATCCTCAGCCTTAAGTGCCATTAGCTTTTCAACAAAGTCTTCAGGGCTTTCGTTAATTGCGAGAAGCTTGCAGGAATATAAAAATCCGCTCATGTTTGCACAGTTATCACAAAGCACGGTATAACGTCTGCGAACAGCCTGTTTTGCCTTGCTTAAAGCTGCGGTTGAAATGCCTTTGCATATTGAAGAAAGAGTATCGTCTATTGCTTTTTCGGCCTGCTTTGCCGATTTTTTTTCTATTCCGCATTGAACGATAAAGGCAAGGTCTGAAAGATAAAGGCTTGTTGATATGCTGTAGCAGAAACCGTTTTTTTCGCGTACGGTTTTAAAAAGAAGCGAATCCGTTCCGCCGATAAGCTCATCAAAAAGCAATGCGGTAAAAATATCCGTATCTGAAAAAGTGTAGCCAACTGCAAGATTGCTCTGGCCAAATGACGACGCAACAGTAAAACTTTCACAGGCTTTTTCTTTTGGCAAAGTTTTTTTAATATGGTTTTGCACGTTTGAAAGCGGATGTACAAGCAGGTTTTTAAAGAAGGCTTCCTTAACGCTTTTCTCGTCCTGCCTGCCTGTAAAGTAAATGTCGCATGGAACGGAAAGCACAACGGTTTTATAAAATTCGTAAAGGGATTGGCCGGTTATGGCTTCCGTATCCTGTTCATTGCCGTAAGGACATACGCCAAAGGACAAAGAAATATCCGACATTTTTTCTTCACACAGATTAAGGGTAAAAAACGCACTGTCGTCATTCAAGGCGCGCAGGTTTTTAATGGCGGCTTTCTTGCAGGAATCGGTAAGTTTTTGCGAAAATGAATTGTTTTTAACACATGGCTCAAACAGCACATCATATATAAACCGTACTGCCTTGTGAATATCGTCAGAGGTTTCCATATAAAGCGCAAGCACCTGAAGCGAGCCTTTTTTAAAAGTGTAGACATCAAAAACAGCGCCGTACATTTCCTCAAGCCGCCTGTTGACAAGGCATACCGAAGGATAGCGCCTACAGCCGTTTTTAAGCGCACGAGCAAGCACGTTCATCCGTGAGGCACACTGATTGCCGGTGGGAACGGAAAAGAAAACGGAGATTGATGATGTTGTAAACTTGTCTGTTTTGGTTACGCAAAGGGAATATGAATCGGTGTAAAAAATTTCACTCATAAAATTACATCTCCTTTTGCGTTTAGTATGGTTTTTATACGAAAAAAAATACAGACCGGCGGCTTAAAAAGACATTTAAGGAATATGGAAGAGGGACATATCGCTGCTTTTGTGATAAAATTAAAGGCTGAGGTGTTTTGATATGAGAAAAAGAGATATGGTTTTGTATGCGGCATATTCCTGCGGCTTTTTATGGTTTTTGCTGCCATTTGTTTTTTTCGGAATACTGAATATAGGAAATATAACCGGAATGGCCGTATTTTTTGGCCTTGCGATGTTTCGCATATTTTACGGGAGACTACAAAAAACGAAAATATGGCCGTTTTTAAAATATGGCATGATATGTGTTTTGTGTGCGGTATTGGGGCTTAGCTTGTTTATGGTTAAGGCCGCATTTAATGCGCCCGGTAAAAATTCAACAGTGATTGTTCTCGGATGCAGAGTAAACGGCGAAAGAGAAAGCCTTATGCTTGAAGAAAGGCTTGACGCCGCGTACGTATATCTTGAAAAAAACAGCGGTTCCTACTGCATATTGTCGGGAGGAAAGGGCAGCGATGAAGACATTTCCGAAGCTGAATGCATGTACCGGTATATGCTGAAAAAAGGGATTTCAAATAGCCGGCTTTATAAAGAAGAAAACTCGTTTTCGACGATGGAAAATCTGAAAAATTCCGCTGATATTATTGAAAAATACGGACTTGACAAAAAAGTTGCTGTAGTTACAAATGAATTTCATCAGTTCCGCGCACAAAAAATAGCGGCCCTGTACGGCCTTGAGGCTTCGGCGGTGAGCGCAAAAACAAACGCATTGCTTTTTCCGACCTTTGCGGTAAGGGAGCTTTACGCCGCTGCTTCTCAAATAACAAGAGAATTATTTTAAACATGAAAAAAGGAGCTGGTATATTCCAACTCCCTTTTTGTTTTAAGAAGGTGTTTTAGCTTTATTGTTAAAACCGATTATAACTGTCAAATGTGTTTGTATTATAAACACTTTGTGAACGTTTTTTAAATTTTAGGCGGGTAATTACATCATTGCGCCCATGCCTGGATTTCCGGCTGGCATAGCAGGCTCGTTCTTTGATGGAAAATCAGCTACAACAGCTTCTGTTGTAAGGAATGTTGAAGCAACTGATGTAGCGTTTTGAAGAGCGCTTCTTGTTACCTTTGCAGGGTCTACAATGCCGCTTTCAACCATGTCTACATATTCCTCGGTAAGAGCATTAAAGCCTGTGCCGGCTTTATGATGCTTAACCTCGTTTACTATTACTGAGCCTTCAAGGCCGGCGTTTACAACTATCTGGCGCATTGGTGATTCAAGAGCCTTTAAAACTATTTCGGCGCCTGTCTTTTCATCGCCCTTAAGAGCCTTAATTACTTCCTCAACCTTTGGTATAGCATGGATGTACGCCGTTCCGCCTCCTGCTACGATGCCTTCCTCAACGGCGGCCTTTGTAGCGGCAAGAGCGTCCTCCATACGCATTTTCTTTTCCTTCATTTCTGTTTCCGTAGCCGCGCCTATCTTTATAACAGCGACTCCGCCTGAAAGCTTTGCAAGTCTTTCCTGAAGCTTTTCTCTGTCGAAATCGGAAGTGGTTTTTTCGATAGCTGCCTTTATCTGGCTTATTCTTCCTTCTATGGCTTCCTTGTCGCCTGCGCCGTTTGTGATAATAGTAAGCTCTTTTTCTACTCTTACCGTTCTTGCACGGCCAAGCATGTCAAGGGTAGCGTCCTTAAGCTCAACTCCAAGCTCGCTTGAAATTACCTGTCCGCCTGTAAGTATCGCTATATCCTCAAGCATTGCCTTTCTTCTGTCGCCATAGCCCGGAGCCTTAACTGCTACGCATGTGAAGGCACCTCTTAATTTGTTGAGCACAAGAGTTGCAAGAGCTTCGCCCTCGATGTCCTCGGCAATAATGAGAAGCTTTGCGCCTGTCTTTACTATCTGTTCAAGAAGCGGAAGTATCTCCTGGATATTTGAAATCTTTTTGTCTGTAATAAGGATATACGGATCCTCCAAAACAGCTACCATCTTTTCCATATCGGTTGCCATATAGCTTGAAAGATAGCCCTTGTCAAACTGCATACCTTCTACAAGCTCAAGCTCGGTGTTCATTGTCTTTGATTCCTCAACGGTTATAACGCCGTCGTGAGTAACCTTTTCCATAGCGTCGGCGATCATGTTGCCTACTTCGTCATCTCCTGAGGAAATAGCCGCTACTCTTGCGATATGGTTCTTAGTTGTTACGGCAACGCTCATCTTCTTTATTTCTTCAACGGCAGCGTCTGTAGCTTTCTGCATACCTTTTCTTAAAATTATGGCATTTGCGCCTGCCGCAACGTTTTTAAGACCTTCCTGAATCATAGCCTGAGCAAGAACCGTGGCTGTTGTTGTGCCGTCGCCTGCAACGTCGTTTGTCTTTGTGGCAACTTCTTTTACAAGCTGAGCGCCCATGTTTTCATACGGATCCTCAAACTCTATGTCTTTTGCTATCGAAACGCCGTCGTTTATTATAAGAGGCGCCGTGAACTTTCTGTCAAGCACAACGTTTCTTCCTTTTGGCCCAAGTGTAACCTTAACTGTATCGGCAAGCTTGTTTACGCCCTCGCCTATAGCTTTTCTTGCTTCTGTTCCAAATAAAATCTGCTTTGGCATTTATATTACCTCCCAAAAAATTAATTAGTCTTCAACTATGGCAAGGATGTCGCCCTGCTTGATTATTATATAGTTTTCGCCATCAAACTTGATTTCGGTTCCTGAATATTTCGAATATATTATCTTGTCTCCGGGCTTTACGTTCATTTCGACTTTTTCGCCGTCTACTATTCCGCCTGGGCCTGCCGCTATTACTACCGCTTCCTGCGGCTTTTCTTTGCTCTGTGTAGGAAGAACTATTCCGGACTTTGTTTTTTCCTCGGCTTCCATCTGCTTGATGACTACTTTATCTCCTAATGGTACAAGTTTCATTTTAAAAAACCTCCTTATGTTGTAAAGTATTATGAGCGATTTTGTTATTTTTATTATTAGCACTCACTCAAATCGAGTGCTAATCGACACTCTTTATATTATCCATATACGTTTTTTTATGCAAACCGCTTTAAAGATTAATAACAAGAAATATTTGGAATTATATAAAAATAATAAAATAAATATATATATTATCTGTAAATTACTCGTGTTTTCTTTGATTTTCAATCAAACTTGCCATATACAGGTAAAAATATCGGATATACTATTGAAAAACGTTGATAAAGCCGGTTTTTTGTGGTAGCTTTTAATTGAAATATTCGATTTGCCATTTATTAAGGAGGAAGAAAAAAATGGAGATTTCATTTAAAGGTAAAACGGCTCTTATAACAGGCGCTTCAGAAGGCATAGGTTATGCCACGGCCGAGCTTTTCGGACGTCTTGGCGCAAAGGTCGCTATATGCGGCAGAAATATGCAAAAGCTTGAAAACGCGAAAAAAAGCCTTGAAAATAATGGCATAGATGTATTTATTCAAAGTGCGGACGTCGCAGATACAAAGCAGTTTATGTCGTTTGCGGACAATGCTGAAAAAGCGTTTGGAAGTATAGATATAGTTGTAAATAACGCAGGCTATATGCCTTTTGTGCTTCTTAAGGATACAACGGAGGAAATGTGGGACATGGTGATAGACACAAATCTGAAATCGGTATTCACGGGAGGAAAAATTGCCTATGAAAAGATGAAAGATCATGGCGGAGTGCTTATAAACGCATCATCATTTGCAAGCGTGATTCCGTCAGTAGGCTATACGGCGTATGCGGCGGCAAAATCAGGAGTAAGCAGTCTTACAAAAACAATGGCTTCCGAGCTTGCGCCATACGGAATAAGGGTTTTGGGTTATATACCCGGCCTTATAGACACGGCGCTTACCCGCGAATCCCAGAAGATGAACGGCGACAAGCTTCTTGAGCCTATTTCGGCAAGGAGGTTTGGAACGCCTGAGGATGTGGCGAGGGTGATAGTATTTATGGCTTCGGACTGGGCCGGATATATGTCGGGAACATGCGTTGAGATAACCGGCGGAAAGTTTGCAACACAAAACCCTATTAAGGCATGGGATCTTAAATAAAAGAAACAGCTGTCTTTATTTTCTTATAAGACAGCCGTTTTTTATGCGGTCATGCACTTTTTCTGTTTTCGGGCATATAGATAAAAACATAAAAGGGGGCATGAAAATGAAATATCCGCAGTTAAACGCACAGCGCCAAATGCAGAAAAAGAAATCCTTTATACGATTTTTCAACGCCGTACCAAGCGATCCGGCGTTGAGCATGGATGTATACGTAAACGGCAAGCTTATAGTAAAAGACCTGAAATATCAAGACTTTACGCAATATCTTGCGGCAAAGCCGGGTTCATACATTATAAAACTCTACCCGACAGGAAACACAACCGACCAGCTTCTTGAAATGCACATAACCGTAGGCGAAGGCAGCATATATACACAGGCAATAATAGGAACGTCTGAAAACATAACCCTTGAGCTTTTTGAGGATATACCTGTAGCCGAACCAAACGACGAGTATTCCTACATGAGGTTTATAAATCTTTCACCGTCCGACGACGGGCTGAACATATCGGTAGACAACACTCCTGTGGTATATGATCTAAGATATACCGAGGTAACGGATTACCTTCAGCTTACTGCCGGAAAGCATACAATGAAAATAAACCTTACTTCAAACGGCCGGCAGGTGGTGTCGCATCCAAACCTGGTGCTTAAGCCGAAGTACAGCTATACCTGCTATGCGGTAGGTCTTACTGACGGAAAACCGTTTATAGAGGTTGTTATTCCGCTTGAAGGGCCGAGCTACATCGACACATCAAAATAAAATATACATTTTTTTTTGAATGTATTAATAAAGGTGCTTTACAAATTTTTTTTGTTGTTATATAATCAGGATTGTTAAACACATGGACAGGGACAGTAGCATTTCCCAAACGCTTCAGAGAGGCGGGGCATAAGTGGAAGCCCGCTGCAAGTAGAGCGATGCGAATATCACCCTTGAGTGGCCGGAGTGAAAAGACAAAGTAAGTCCGGACGCATTTCCGCGTTAGAGGAGAGCATGACGCAATACTCATGCGCAAAGAGAGCAGCTTTATTTGCTAAATCAGGTGGTACCGCGTATCCACGTCCTGAAAAAGGATGTGGATTTTTTGTTGTTTGATAACGGACAACTATTGTAAAAATATAAACGGAGGTATAAAAATGTACAACAAGGTTTCAACCAATCTTAACTTTGTTGAAAGAGAAAAAGCAGTGCTTGATTTCTGGAACAAAAATAAGATATTCAAAAAAACGTTTGAACAAAGAGAAGGCTGTCCGAAGTGGACATGGTATGACGGGCCGCCAACCGCAAACGGCAGACCTCATATAGGACATGTTATAACAAGAAGTATGAAGGATATAATATCCCGTTACCATGTAATGAAGGGCGAGGATGTATTCCGTAAAGCCGGATGGGATACCCACGGGCTTCCGGTTGAGCTTGAGGTAGAAAAGATGCTCGGCCTTGACGGAAAGCCGCAGATTGAAAGTTACGGTGTTGAGCCGTTTATACAAAAATGTAAGGAAAGCGTTTGGAAGTATTCGTCCGAATGGAAGGACATGTCAGACCGTCTTGGCTTTTGGGCCGATATGGATAACCCGTATGTAACCTACCACAACACATATATCGAGTCTGAATGGTGGGCGTTAAAAAAGATATGGGAGAAAGGCCTGCTCTACAAGGGTCATAAGGTAGTGCCGTACTGCCCAAGATGCGGAACGGCTCTTTCAAGCCACGAGGTTGCCCAGGGCTACAAGGATGTAAAGGAAACATCCGTTATCGCAAAATTTGCCGTAAGGGGCGAAGAAAACACGTACCTTCTTGCATGGACGACAACACCTTGGACGCTTCCTTCAAACGTTGCGTTATGTATGAATCCGGATGTTGAATACGTTTTGGTTGAGGCAAACGGCGAAAAATATATACTCGCAGAAGCGCTTTTGGATTCGGTTCTCGGCGCGGAAACGGAAAAGAATATAATAGAAAAGAAAAAAGGTTCGGAATACGTCGGACTCAGATACTACCCGCTTTTTGACTTCAACACCGACGACGATGCGGGCTTCAGGGTCGTAACTGACAGCTATGTAACTACCGACGACGGCACGGGAATTGTTCACCTGGCTCCTGCCTTTGGTGAAGACGACGCGAGAGTTGGACACGAATACAGCCTGCCTTTCCGCCAGTATGTAGACACAGCCGGAAAATTTACACAAGAAGTGGCTCCGTGGAAGGGCATTTTCGTTAAGAAATGCGACAACGAAATAGTAAAGTATCTTAAGGAAAGAAACAGGCTTTTTAAAGCTATTCCTTTTGAGCACAGCTACCCGCACTGCTGGAGATGCGATACTCCGCTTCTGTACTACGCAAGAAGCACATGGTTTATAAAAATGACTGCCGTAAGGGACAAGCTTGTGGCAAATAACCGTTCGGTAAACTGGTATCCGGATAACATAAAAGAAGGCCGTATGGGCAACTTTGTTGAAAACGTTATCGACTGGGGCCTTTCAAGAGAAAGATACTGGGGTACGCCGCTTCCTGTATGGGAGTGCGAATGCGGCTGCCAGCATGTAATAGGAAGCATTGAGGAATTAAAGAGCATGTCTGACGACTGCCCGGACGATATAGAGCTTCATAAGCCGTATATCGACAGGGTGCACATAAAGTGCCCGAAATGCGGAAAGACAATGACCCGTGTGCCGGAAGTAATAGACTGCTGGTTTGATTCGGGAGCTATGCCTTTTGCACAGTTCCACTATCCGTTTGAAAACAAGGAAGTGTTTGAGTCAAGATTTCCGGCGGACTTTATAACCGAAGCTATAGACCAGACAAGAGGCTGGTTCTATTCACAGCTTGCCATATCAACGCTTCTTTTTGACAAGAGCGACTTTAAAAACTGCATAGTAATGGGCCATGTGCTTGACAAAAACGGCTTAAAGATGAGCAAACACAAGGGAAACGTTGTTTCGCCTTGGGATATACTCGATAAGCAGGGCTCAGACGCTATACGCTGGTTCTTCTATGTAAACAGCGCGCCGTGGCTTCCTTGCCGCTTTGATGAAGAACAGGTAAACGAAACACAGAGAAAGTTCCTCGGTACTCTTTGGAATACCTATGCCTTTTATGTGCTTTATGCCGATATAGACAAGTTTAACCCTCTTGAGTACAAGCTTGAGAAGGACAAGCTTCCTGCCATGGACAGGTGGATACTTTCCAAACTCAATACTCTTGTAAAGCTTGTGGGAGAAAAGCTTGATTCCTATGACATTACAACTCCGGCAAGAGCGCTCAACGACTTTGTTGACGATCTTTCAAACTGGTATGTAAGAAGAAGCCGTGAGCGTTTCTGGGCAAAGGGCATGGAGCAGGATAAGATAAACGCATATATGACTCTTTACACCTGCCTTGTAACGGTTGCAAAAGCCGCTGCGCCGTTTGTGCCTTTTATGACTGAGGAAATATACCAGAATCTTGTTGTAAACCTTGATAAGAGTGCTCCTGAAAGCGTACATCTGGCTCTCTTCCCGCAGTATCACTCGGAAATGGTAGACAGCGACCTTGAAAAGAATATGGATATAGTGCTCGACGTGGTTGTAGACGGACGTGCGGCAAGAAACAGCGCCAACATAAAGAACCGTCAGCCTCTGGGACACATGTATGTAAAGACAAAAGAGCCGCTTGCACAGAGGTATATAGACATTATTGCTGAAGAGCTTAACGTAAAGAAGGTATCCTTTACCGAAAGCACTGACGGACTTATCGGCTACAGCATGAAGCCTCAGCTTCGTACTCTCGGCCCTAAATACGGCAAGCTTGTGCCGAAGATAAAGGAATATCTTGCAAACGCCGACGGAAGCACAATAGTGCCTAAGCTCAGAAAAGGCGAAGCATTTACATTTACAATAGACGGCACGGAAATTTCGCTTAACGAAAATGACGTGCTTGTAGAAGTTGTTGAAAGAAGCGGCTTTGTAACGGAAACAAGCGAAAACAGCAATATGGCCGTTGTGCTTGATACCAATCTTACGCCGGAGCTTATAGAAGAAGGCTTTGTAAGAGAGATAGTAAGCAAGGTTCAGACAATGAGAAAAGAAGCCGGGTTTGAGGTAATGGACAGAATTTCCCTCGGGTTTAAGGGAAACGACAAGATTGCCGCGGTTATAGATAAAAACAAGGATTCTGTTTGCGCTGACGTGCTTGCGAACAAGCTTACGCCTGGTGAAACATCAGGATATGAGAAGCAGTGGGATATAAATGGAGAAGCCGTAACGCTTTCCGTAGAAAAAATATAATTAATATTCTGCCGGCACGGATATTTCCGTGCCGGTTTTGCATTTTTTTTAACACAGAGCCGAATTAATAAAATTTATTCATATGACGTATTATTATAATAAAAATTTCAGCGGCAGAGGGTAAGCATAACGCCATGAAACATGACTGCATTTTATAAAAACAGGTACAAAATGCCGAATGTTCAATAGGCGGCCGGTGTTGAACAACACTTTTGATGAATTTTAAAAATAAGAAAAAAACACATCTGAAGTCTGATGACTATTTGACGCATAAAGTATAAATGACGAATTTTGTAAAATATTAATGTGAAAAGTTCGTCAAATATTATATTTATTTTTTTTGCGCTTTGGGGTATAATTTACCTATATAAATGCAATTTTAAATAATTTATCCATGGCTTATATGATTAAATTCAAGGGGGAATTGAAAAATGAAAAAGAAAATCACAGTGCCTGAAATTATGGCTACAAAGGGTTCAGACAAAAAAGTATCAATGGTAGCCTGCTACGATTTTATGTCGGCGGAACTTGTAAACCTGAGCAAGGTTGACATGATACTTGTCGGCGATTCACTCGGAATGAACATGCTTGGAATGAAGGGCACAGTTGGCGTTACAGTAGACGATATGGTTTATCATATCAAAAATGTAGTTAAGGGCGCTCCTGACACATTTGTAGTAGGCGACATGCCTTTTGGCTCATATAACGGAAATATCGACAAGGCTGTTGAAAACTGCACAAAAGTTTTTGCTCAGGGCGGCTGCGACTGTGTAAAGATGGAAGGCGGAATGAATACGGTTCCTTATATTGCTGCTGTTGTTAAAGCAGGCATACCTGTAATGGGACATATCGGCCTTACACCGCAGACATCAGCCATGATGGGCGGCTTTAAGGTACAGGGCAAGAGCAACGAGGCTGCTATGCAGCTTGTTGAAACAGCCAAGGCTGTTGAAGCGGCAGGCGCTTTCCTCATTAACCTTGAGGGCATTCCTGTAGGAGTTGCAAAAAAGATAACAGAAACCCTTCACATCCCTACAATGGGTATCGGCGCAGGCCCTTACTGCGATTCACAGGACCTTGTATGGCCTGACATAATGGGCGTTAACGAGTGGATACCTAAGTTTGCGAAGAAGTATTGTGATTTCAGATCATACGTTGTTGAAGGACTTAACAGGTTTGCCGAGGATGTTAACTCAGGCGCATTCCCTACAGCCGAGTATTCATACAACACAGTTGTTGAAGGCTTTGAGGTAGACAAATAAGTTATTTTGGATTTTAATATAAGACTGCGTCCGTTTGTGGCGCGGTCTTATTTTTTAAATGAACATGCTTTGGCGCGGAAGACTCGTGTGAATTACGGCATAGCGAAAAATCATAAATTTTGTTTTTTAAAAAAATAAATTGTTGTATTTGAAATATACATGTGGTACTATATTATCTAATATTTTTTAAGCGGCGGTCGAAACGACCCTTTTTACGCTAAAGTTACCTGTGGGAAACACTGAAAACTTCATACGAAAAGGAGAGATTGGGAAAATGTACAAGCTTGTTAAAGAAGGACTTACTTTTGACGATGTGCTTTTAATACCGGCAGAAAGCGATGTAATACCAAAGGATGTTGACGTAACAACATATCTTACAAATAAAATCAAGCTTAATGCTCCGGTAATGAGCGCCGGAATGGATACGGTTACCGAGGCGAAGATGGCGATTGCTCTTGCAAGGCAGGGCGGGATAGGCATTATACATAAAAACATGTCTATCGAAAAACAGGCCGAGGAGGTCGACAAGGTAAAAAGATCCGAGCATGGGGTTATAACTGATCCGTTTTTCCTTACGCCGGATAATTACGTTTACGAGGCAGACCAGCTTATGGGAAAGTTCCATATATCAGGCGTGCCTATTACGGTAAACGGCAAGCTTGTGGGAATAATTACAAACCGTGACATAAGATTTGAAAAGAATCACAATAAGCGCATTGAAGAAGTTATGACAAAAGACAGACTTATCACGGCTCCTGAAGGTACAAATCTTGAACAGGCACAGGACATACTTACAAAATATAAGATAGAAAAGCTTCCTATTGTTGATAACGACGGAAATCTCAAAGGTCTTATTACAATTAAAGATATTGAAAAGGCAATTAAGTATCCTAATTCGGCAAAAGACGCTCATGGCAGACTTCTTGTAGGCGCGGCTGTAGGCGTAACGCATGATGTACTTGACCGTATGGCGGCGCTTATTGAAAAAAGCGTTGACGTTGTTGTTGTTGACACGGCTCACGGCCACTCACACGGAGTATTGGATACAGTAAGAAAGATAAAGCAGGCGTATCCTGATGTTCAGCTTATAGCCGGAAACGTTGCCACAGGCGAGGCTACAAAGGCGCTTATAGAAGCAGGCGCGGACTGCGTTAAGGTAGGAATCGGCCCTGGCTCCATATGCACAACACGTATAGTGGCGGGAATCGGTGTTCCTCAGATAACAGCCGTTTTCGACTGTGCCGAGGTTGCAAAGCAGTATAACATACCTGTAATTGCTGACGGCGGAATAAAATATTCAGGCGATATAGTTAAGGCGATTGCAGCGGGTGCAAGCGTATGTATGCTCGGAAGCTATTTTGCCGGCTGCGAAGAGGCTCCTGGAGACACAGAACTTTATCAGGGAAGAAAATACAAGGTATACCGCGGAATGGGTTCTATTGCCGCAATGGAGCACGGAAGCAAGGACAGATATTTCCAGGAAGACGCAAAGAAGCTTGTGCCTGAAGGCGTTGAGGGACGTATCGCGTTCAAGGGCAGCGTTGAGGATTCGATTTTCCAGCTTATGGGCGGACTTAAGGCCGGAATGGGATATTGCGGCTGTCACAATATAGAAGAATTAAAGACTAAGGCAAGATTTGTAAGAATAACAAGCGCAGGTCTCAGAGAGAGCCATCCGCATGACATACAGATAACAAAAGAGGCGCCAAACTACAGCGTTGAGTATTAATGGGAGGCTGTCGCAGATGAAAAACGAACTGGTAATAGTTCTCGATTTCGGCGGGCAGTATAATCAGCTTATAGCCAGACGTGTAAGGGAATGCAATGTTTACTGCGAGGTAAAGCCGTATACAATGCCTCTTGAAGAACTAAAAAAACTTGACCCGAAAGGCATAATTTTTACAGGCGGGCCAAACAGTGTATATGATGAAAAATCAC
>Ga0070399_1003162_pt1 | contig 14907 bp, 14 predicted proteins | sample BioMet4_FD_61217 | JGI IMG/M metagenome (GOLD analysis project Ga0070399, IMG submission 61217) | Microbial communities from bioreactor (seeded with sewage sludge) at LBNL, California, USA - Biofuel metagenome 4 (version 1) | ecosystem: Engineered > Bioreactor > Anaerobic > Unclassified ... | reverse complement strand
GCAATAGTACCATTATCAAATGGATGCTGTAATTCATAAATATGACTATTATTTTCTCCAAATACGGAAGTTAATATATGTTTTAAATTTACTTCACCAAAGATACCACGACTCTTTTTATCAGTTAAAACATTTTGTAAACTAACAATATCCGTTGATAAACTATCTATTTTCTTTTGAGCCTCATCAATGCGTGTCAAACTTTGAAGCACACTTGTAAATGTTTTATTTGTTTTTTCAAAATTTTCATCTAAACGGCTATTAACCTTATCATTAATTTTAGTTAAACTATCATCAATACGATCATTTAGTTTTGTAAAATCATCATTCATCGTACGAGAAAAATCAAATTTAAAATCACCTATCTGCTTAGTAACGTTTTGATTTAAATCAGATATCTCTTTATTAATGTTTTGTTCATTAATGTTTTTAGACATCGAAATAACACTGATAATAATATCAATGACTACTAAAATTATTAAGATTACTACTAATATTATCTCCATATCTATCCTCTATATAATTATAGCATATTAAAAAAAGAAATAACATAAGTTATTTCTTCATTTTATCATTAATCTCTTTAGTATTTTTATAAGTTAAAATTTGAACTAAAATTAATTCAAATGATAAACGTAAAACTATATTACCAACAACTAAAACAAATAAGAACGCACCAAAACTAGTTGATATCAACAAGAAACTAAATAATGTTAAAAATATTGCAGATACTAAATAAACAAATTTTAATATTACTTCAATTGTTAAATCTTTAAATGTTAAGAAATTATATAACCATTTTGTAAATCCCTTATATCCTTCGTCTTTCTTTAAGAAAGCAAAATAGATACAAAATGCAGCTGCTATTGCGACAATAAACATAATTAATATTGCAGTAGAATTTCCTTCCATAGCATTTGTAGTTGGGTAATTGTAATTATAGGCATAACCATATTTCATATAAATTACTTCTTTCTATAAATATATTTGTATTGTATTACTACAGCATAACCTGGATCATTATTAACATCTGCCAACGTTTTACCAACTTTGCTTTCAAAATCAGCTTTTGTTAAATAACTATCTAATAAATTAAATGAATATTCATCATATGTTAAACGATATCTTGTTCTTATTTGTGTTTCTTCAGTACGATAATAATTATTAGAACCATTTAATGATGAAACTGTACTCCAAGAACTCCAATTTCCATATGTAGAAAGTTCGTCATCACGATATATATAACTACCACTTGGTGTAGATTGATACCCAGAGTACTTTCTAGGATTTCCATTATACCAACGATATTGATTCTCACGATATCTCCAAACTGTAGCACTATCTTTTTTATCTTGTGTATAGGATTCATTTTCTGAATCGGGATTTGTTGGAGAATATGCTCCATTATTCCAATATACATTTTTGCCATCAACAACTTTATACCAACGATATCCAGTCTTTGACTCCTTTTGAATACAATCTAACTCAGCTGGAGCCTCCAAAGACCAATATGTCCAATCTGTTTGATGATATGTATTAGTATCTTTAGTAGCATAACCACTTGGTTGTGTACAAGATAAAGCAGAATAATTACTGTTTTGAACTTGATAATATTTCCACTTTTGATCACGATAACGATAATATGTAGTATCCTCATGATCAATTATGATATTTTTAGCATCTGTTGGAATTGATTTTAACCTAGTATCTTTATAATTTACAACTGGATTATCCTGTAATTGATCAGGAGTATACAAACCAGTCCACTCAGTATGATATGTAGTCTTAGTTGTATAGTTGTAATAAATAACAACATCATATACACCTGAATTAGGTTTATTATCTGATTCTGTTGACCAATTAGTTCCATATTTTGTATCTGTTGTACAAAAATTACAATTAGTAATATTTACTGTTTCAACATAGCTATCTCCAATATTTGTAATTTTAACAGTTCCATCACAAGTTGTATTATTAATAGCAAAATCTTTTGAACTAATATATCCATTTTGAATCAATTCAGATGCATCATATGTAACTGGATCTGAAATAATACTTGGAAGTGTTCCTTTAGATTCAGCATATTTGTATCCTGCATCTTTTAGCATACTTTCAATATTATTACACTTAGAATTTTTTGCATTGTTATTAGTGACGATAAAAATAATCACAGTAATTATAATTATTAAACATACTAATCCGATAATAATATATAATTTTTTATTATCTTTTGCGGGAATATTATTACCTGTCTCATCAACATATGGTTGTTGACCAAGCATTTTATTATTGAAAAGATTTTTAAAAAATTTCATATAATCACTTCCTATTCATATTCTATTCATCGCTAAAGAAATCATCAAAAAATTCATCATCTGTCACACTAGTTATATTAGAATTATCAACAAATGAATTGCTTTCCTGTTTAGGTATTGGCTTGTTAGCAACAGGCTTTGCTTCAACTTTCTTAAAAATATCATTCGTTTTAATTTCTTTTGCTTCAGGTTCATCACCAACAATTGCTGGCTTAGGAATGTTTTTAAGTTTTTCTTGCTTTAGTCTGTTTTCTTCTTGCCTTTTTCTTTCTTCTTCAGCTAGTCTCTTTTTTTCTAATTCTTCTTGTTCTTTTTGTTGCTTCTGTTGCTCTAATTTTTCTTGCTCTTCTTTTTCTCTGTTAGCAGCTTCTTGTTGTTTTCTAGCTTCTTCAGCTTTTTCTTGTTCTTGTTTCTTAGAATTATTTTGTGCTTCGATTTGAGCTTTTTCTTTATTTTCACTTTCTTCAAGTTCCTTCATCGCAGCTTCTATTGCAGCACGATCTTCAGCTTGCTTTTTAGCAACCATTTCATCTTGTTTCTTTTTAGTAAACCCTACTATATCAAATACTTGAACAGGATTTGCATTTGGCTCTGGCAATTCCAATTGTTGATAATGTTTACCAAACAAACCTTTTTCATTCATTTGCCAATAAGGTGTAAATTTTGCTTTATATGGGTAATTACGATCATGTAAAACAACTAGAGTATTGACTGGTAAACGTTGCAAATCAGATACTGTTGCAAGCGGTGTACTTGCTGTTTTAGCATCCTTTTTAGATTCCTTCTCACCACATAATTTAGATAATTCTTCTAGAGTTGCAAGTTCTGTTGATTTTAAGAATACTAAGTTACCGCAGTTACCCTTAATAGTACTTGCTGTTTCTTTACCATATGTTTTTTCTAATGCTCCAGAATCTTGAATAATAAACATCATACGAATATTTCTTGAACGAGCAGCAGATACCATTGTACCAACATCTTTAAGTGGTGGCATATTTTCAAACTCATCCAAAATAAAATTTGTTCTAAATGGTAATTTACCGTTCTTTTCTTTTGAAGCTTCATCAATTAATGTTTCATAACATTGTTTAATAAATATTGTACCTAAAGCATGATAAGTTGTTTTTTCATCTTGTAAACATAAGAATACTGCGGTCTTTTGATGACCTATATCACGCATATTAAAATCACTTGTTGCTAGCATTTCACTAATATTTTCACGTGATGCAAATATTTTTATCTTACTTCTAAATACTGATAGGATACTACCTTTAGTATCAGTAGGTGCATTAATAGTTGAGTTAGCATTAACATATGCTGGATCTGTTGGGTCCTTAAAACTAAAATATGTCGTAAGCAAATTGTGAGAACCAATCTTTTCATCTGCCGCAACAGACATACGATAAATACTATTTAAGTTAATTTCTTCTCTTTTAGCATCTTCAAAAAGTGCAATAGCAAGTCCATTGAAGAAATCACCACCGGTATTCTGCCAAAATGGATCATCGGCTTTATCTTCATGAACGATGTTAACACCTAAATCTTCTAACAATTCGATAGCTTTATCTTTATTACCACTTTGATATAAATCATATGGTACATCTAATGGATTCCATGTATTACCTCTTTGAGGATCACGCATATTGATAATTATGATTTTATAACCTTTTTCTTTTAATAACTGACCATCGGCTTTATAAATTTCTTGCTTAGGATCGGTTACAATCATTGATTCACCCTTACGTGCAAGCAATGAAATAGTCGGTAAAACAATCATCTGAGATTTACCACTACCAGTAGAACCAATAACTAATGTATGTAATTCACTATCATCAACCCAAAGGTTTCTACCATCATTTTCAACTGGAATACCGGCATATTTAATATCATCACTAGCAGGATCAACCTTATGAATTCCAGGAGCTGTCTTCATTTCTTTATCTGTAGTCCATCTTGAATAACCACCAGATTCTTTTTTACGGAATCCAATTCCAAAACCTTCTTCTTTACTCCAAAATTTATCCTTAACCGATAAAATTATGGCTGCTTCACTACCTATCCAAAAAACAATTGTTGCAAACAATAGTGTACTAGTAAAAACAGGGAGTGGATTTAAGCCATGAAAAGTCCCCTCATTAGCAAATTGATTCAAATTTAATATGATTAATGCAACAACATTAAACCATAAAAAAGTAAATATACCAAATAATAACCAATCTTTAGGTTCTGCATTAAATTTTAGTTTCATTTAAGCACCTCTACATCTAGAATAATTATATAACATCTTTGTTAATATTCCAAGTAAAAAGGACTTATTGTTAATAAGTTCCTCATTATTCTCTACAGTATTCAGATGTATATTTATCACAACCACCAGTACATACCCCATTAGGGCAAGGTACTGCAAAAATAACATTACCATAACCGCCTGTAAGTTGACTAATAGAATAAATTGGATAATTTAATCTAATCCCGCCAACATTATAATTACCCTCACTTATCCAGAAAGTTGATCCTTCAACTTTCTCAACAAATCCAACATGATTATGACCAGAACCATAAAGTGAAAATATTGCTCCAGGAGCAGGACTAGTACTTAACTCAAATTTTCCTGGATTGCGTTCACAAACTTGCCATGCCCAACAGAAACCATTGCCATCACCATTTCTATATGAATCACCATAATATTCTTTAAATCTCCACCAAGCAAATGAAGTACATTGATAAGGTCCTCCCCACTTCATATCCGTAGATATGTTACAAGCAAATAAGGGATTTCCAACTGATATTTTGTTCCATAATGGCATTGCTTGTGATAAAGACAATACTTGTGTATCACCAGTTAATGCACCACCACTAAAACCATAACCATTAATATCATCCCCAGAAGTTAAATACTCACTATCTCCATATACATAAGCATATAAATTTTTTTGGGAAACAATATCAGATGCAACAGATTCTAAACTTTCTTTTTTTTCGGTTTCGTCTTCTGGCAAAGAAACACCTATATTAACTAAATGCTTTTCAAGTTCTCCGCTTGATACTAACCATTCTTTATATGAATCTTCAGATTTTGTTATTGCTAAATCAGAGCCTCCACTTGCTGGTAACACTACATCAAGCATTCTTTGAGCCTCATCAAAATATTTTTTCTTTTCGCTAGTTACAACATCAGAAGTACTATCATTTTCACTATTATAAAAAGTATATGAAAAGATTGTTGACATTACTAGATAAGGATCAATATTGGAACCATTACTTTTATCAATACTTTTCTTTCTAGAAATAATATCTGAATAAATCTGTTGCTCAGTAGTTGAAATACTACAACCTGTCCCATTAAAAAAACAGGAAACAGTATTGCCTACATTATTCCAAAAATTGCTTGAAGAAGAAGAGCCAGATATACCTAAAGAAGAGAAATTTCCATTATTAGTTGCCATTAATGAAGCCAGTGGATTTATAAAATTATAGATTGCGGTAAACAAAATAATAAAGAAAAATGGAACTACAAAAATAAATATTACTTTCGCAATTAATTTATTTTTTAACCTTGTTTTAATTTTATTAAGTCCTTTATTTACATCATTATCTTGATTCAAATCATTATTATCCCTATTTTTGTTATCTACAAGATTTTTAATATTACCTAAAATTTTTATTAATCCGTTCATTCGGTAACACCTCCAAGATTATAATCCACCACCACTGCCCATAGAATCTAATTCATCTTGTGTAGCTATTATTTGGATTTGCATTCTTCTTGAACCACAAACAAACAATGCATCTCCCTGTTGATAACGTTTAATTGCTTCTTTTTCATTATCATTTAAATCTATTAATTTACTTAAATCTTCAATAGCTTGCTTTTTTAACGCCATAACTAAATAATACGAAGCATTATCAAAAATTGCACGTCCTTGAGTTAATACAGACTCATCACTAAAATCACTTGGTTGTTGAGTAATAATAATTGTACCAGTATTATACTTACGAGCACGTCTCTGAATTTGAGCCATAAAATCTGCACCTAACGTATTTTGTTTATTCATCAAAACATGAGCTTCATCTATCATAAGAATTGTATTAACACTAGAATCCAATGTCATACCCCAAGCATACTTTAATATGTTAAAGAACAATGCATTGCGAATATTATCAGCACTATTCATAAATTCTTTTATATTAAATACAATAAAATTGCTCCTTGGTGAAATGGTTGAATGCTGATCAAAGTAAAATTTCAATTCCCCTACTAATGGTCTTACTTTTATTTCCAGTTTTTCCATAATTGCTTTTTCTTGTGTTGCCTCTGGCATTGATAAAATTTTACCCCTTATTGTTGCATATACATCGTCAAAAGTTGGATAATCTTTTGATGCGAATTTACTAAAATCAGTATTAAAATCCATTCCAAAACGCTTATATGTTTCTTGCATTACTTCTGAAAGCATTGTAATAACGTCTTCTTCAGCAGTTGGATCATAATATTTGAAGAATGCTTTAATTGATTGCAAAGTGCGAGTTAAAACAGTATATCCCATACCTTTTTGCAATTCATCAGTATCAGCATCTAAAACTACTTCAAGTGGATTTACAACGCCAAATTCTCCACCTTTACCTAAATCTATAAAATCTCCGCCTAACGAGTGTGCCATTTCTTCTAATTCGCCTTCTGGATCAATAACAACAATTTTACTATTATTTCTAAAATGAGAACGAAGTAGTAATTTTGCCGCAGTAGATTTACCACTACCAGAAGTACCTAAAATTATCATATTAGCATTATTTCTATTATGTTCTTTTTGAATTTGATATAAGAATTGATTGAATAATACTACGCCACCTGAAAAATCAGTTCCAAGTAACATACTTAATCCAGGATCTTTAATTGAATCAAATATAAAAGGATACATAGCTGCGATTGTTGGTGACGGAATAGGTGTGCCTATTCTATTTTCAATATCTTGCTTTGGAAAAATCGGAATAATTGATTTTAATACTTTTTCCTGCTCAAACATTAACGGAATAGCATACATTTGCATTGATTGCATATAATTTTTTAATTGCATTTTTCTAGCAGTAAGTTGATCTTCTGTATCAGCTGTAATCATAATATGCATTTGGAAGTCATAAATATGGGCCTGTGTTTGAGCCAGCATTGTGACAAAAGAATCCATTGATTCATAATTTTGTCGAATCATTTCCTGTCTTGTTCTATCTCTTTCTGTTTCATATTCTTGCTTTAATTCTGCTATTTCTTTATCAATCATCTTAGTAATTGTACCGAAAGGAAGCGGAATATGTTTTATAACTATTTTTACTCCTGGAACACTTGTCAAATCAGAAAGATAACCAACACCAATATATTTTGGGAAAGTTATAACTGTTAATATTGTTGCATACTTATCACTAATAACAAAATCACGATACCTAAATTGTAATCCTTTAGGTGCCAACTGTGTTTTAATATTCATTATGAAATCACCGTCCCAAACGTTGAACTAGTTCCACCATTTAAGAAATTATCTAATATAATTCTTAAATCTTCATTAGAAGTTTGTTGAGAATAAAGTCCCGCTGTTGCAAGATTTGATATTATATTTCTAATGCGTTTTTGACATAATTCTTCATCTCGCTCTTTAAATAATATGTAAAATTCAGTATCAACAACATTGTTTCCTAAAAATTGATTTGCCTTTTTTATATCTTGCATAATTATTTTCTTTTTTATTGGATCTTGCTGTTCATTATAAAGCAACTGCATATTTGATAAATACACGTTTATATCAACTGGTCTATCAGCTACAATAAGCCAAAATTCATAATCAATAATGTTATATAAATTCGTTAATCCATTTATCGTATTCTGTTGCGCACTTTCATCAAGGATAAAGATGTTTTTAGGTGAAACTTTTACACCAGTAACTTTTTCATTGTTGTCTAAAATAATCATACCATTATTGATTCCTTTTACAGGTATCATATCTTCAGTATACTTGCTATCAATTTCCTTTTTCATCTATAAAACACCACCCTTTCCATACAAATTTTTCTCTCTTCGTAAAATATCGATACATTGAAATTAAAAATGTCAATGTATTATGATAATTTGGTATTGGAAATACTAAGAAACTAGCTATTGCACCTGGCAAAGTAGCAAGTATTACAGAATTAACACTTGTCAAAGTAACAACCATTAGTGAAATAAGTGATGTAGATAATCCAAGACCAAAAATTATTAAATCAGTATAAGTAAATAAGCCAAGTATTAGCATTGACCGCTTTGAATTTGATGGTATCAAATATTGATTCATATAAACCCCCTTTTTTTATATTAATGCCCATTAGCATGATTAGCAGCTGTCATTCTATCCTGTGTTCTACCATTAGGTACATGTGCACTAGAAGCTGTATTGGCAACTCTTTCTTGTCTTTGAGCAGCACTAGTTAATGTATGATTTTCTGCAAGTTGTGCTCTTGTGGTTTCTACATTATCAGTTTCAGTTTGAATTCTAGTATTAATATTACTAATATTATTTTTAATATTTGTCACTTTTTCTCTTGCTTGATTATCAGCATCCTGATAACGATGTAATTCCTCTTGTGTTATTCTACCAGCATCAAAATCAGTTTTTGCTGTAGCTGCTGCACCTGCTGCCGCTGTTGCTTCGGCTTGAGCAGCAGTCAAATCTAATCTCAATCCCTCTCTTCGAGAAACTAAATTGCTAACTAAAGTTGTCAATTGTTCAAGATTTTGTTGCGTTGCTGCTTCATTAGCCGCTCTTGCTGTTGCATCTGCATGAGCTATTTGGGCTTGACGCATATAGTAAGCAGAAATTGGATGCCTAATATTACCTAAAAAGCCTAAATTCCTAGGATCGTTGGCATCAGTTATACCATGTCTATTCATATATGCATTTTGTCTTGCTTCTCTAGCTTGTTGACGTCTAGCATTTCTTTGATCAAGTCTATGTTTTTCTCTTTCATCAAATCCTTCAGTCATTCTATGTGGTAACTGATGAACTCTATCTCTAAGACTAAATAGACCAGGACTATTCTTATCTGGATCAATTCCTGTAAGATCTTTTAGCAGTTGTGGTGCCTGTTTAGCAAACATAAACATACCTACAACAATAAATGCAACAGCAAAGAATCCAAGTGATTGATTTTTTAAGCCACATTCATTAGTAACTCCGACAGAACTTATATAGCAAAACATTTGTGGACTGTCACTTACTAATGTAGAAAGTAAATAAACTGTTAATGAAATGAAACAAATAATTGCAATTCTGACAAAAAGTACAGCAAAAGTCGTCCCAACTGCTTTGAAATAATTTCCAAGTCTTTCATCACCTTTTTTAGGATCAATATACATCATTATTGGAATTGGAGCCAGCATTTCATAAAATGATAATCGTATTGTTCTAATTGAAATATCTATACAGTAAAGGAAAACAACATAACAGCAAAATAACCCAATAGCAACATCAGCAAACATATAATATTTTACATTTACTCCGTCAATATAAGATGATAATTTAGTCAAATCATCCTTTTTGATTATAGATATTATCTCATCCCTTTTTCCATAATTTGCATCTATTTGATATGCTCCTTCAAATAAGGAAATAACCAATTGATCAGCCTGATCATTGGTATCATATGTAGTTGAAGTATTTCCACTACCTAAAATAATCTTATTAATTATACTCTGATCAATTATAATGCTTTGAAAATAATACATCGTATTAAATCCAATTCTACAAAAAGCAAGTAAGAATAATGAAACTAAAACTCTTTGTACTAGTTTTGAAAAGCCTGTTTTTTCATTATCAAAATCATCTGGATTTACCAAATAATTTATCAAAGAAATTGCCATTTTAAAAAGCATAATAATTCCAATAAACAGCCACGCTCTATTTAAAAATGCGTTTAAAACATTTTTACTAAAAAGAGAGGTTTTTGCTATAGTAAAAAATATAATAAACAATTGTTTCAATATAAAATATACAACAGATGCAAGTGCAAGTGAAATGCTATTTAACAAATTAGTAAGCATATTTACCTCCTTTTAATATAATTTATTTTATTGTGCATGGTGTTACTGACACCTGATTACTGCTATCTTGATAAACAAAGTTTTTTACCGTAATATTAATTATTGATGGTAATAAGAATAGTATAAATAATATAATTATTCTCGTAATTAGATGTTTTTTAGCCTTTTTCATCTTTTCATCAGCTTCTTCACCATTTGATATAACACCCATAAAATCAATCATTGACATTATAACAACAATTATAACTGCAGCTATTTCAATTGTTGTATATGCATTATCGAAAAATGTAAGCATACCTTGAATATCTTCGCAAGTTAAATTGTTAAAATTATAAGTTATAGTTTCAGTAGTCGTCCCCTCAGGATTTAAAAAAGCTGAAACACGCCATTCAACATATTTTTGATTAAGAGTATTAAGATCAAAATGTGTTCTGCAATAATTTAAAGCACAATCATAGGAACCACCAACAGTAGTATTGCCACCATAATATTTTCCGGCATATGCTGTGCATTGATCACTAATGTTATGATATAAATCTAGTCTCTGATATTTTTGAGAAGACTTGCTTACATATTCATCTTGATAATATTGTTCAAATGTGTTCTTTATAGCATTAAAATCGCATTGAGCTTTGTAAGAAGCTTCAAATGATTTTTCACATATATTAGTATATAAATTATTACATTCTGTTACATAGCAATCCAAAGCATACGGATCTAATGACTTATAGTCTATACCAGTTTGCTCAGCATATTTTTTAATTAGCTCTCCATTGTAGTTGCAAAGATTGGCAGTACCAATAACTTTATCAAGGCCAAAATTTCCTATTTTAGTACAATTTTCATAATTCCCATTACCGCCATTTTTAAGATAATCTTTTGCCGATTGATTATTACTATAATTCCCACTATTATTAAACCAATCATCAAAACTTTTTGTATCAATATTACATGTTTTAAACTTTTCACATTTATTGGCAACCAATTGTCCACATTGTTTCCTATAATCAAGTTCTTTATTATAACAAACCGATGTTTCTGCCGTTCCTTCTGTGCTATTATCAAGGCAATAATAAAGTAAAAAACTACCACCCCTATAATCCTTACCAGTATCAGCATTATTTGATGCATATCCAGTATAGCGACAAGTATGATAATCTTCAGAAAGCACCTCATCACACTTCTCACCATCATTAGGATGATCCAATTCATCCCAATAAGCTTCAAATCCATCAGCCATACTCATATCTTTATAACTATCAACTGCTTTTGCAGTCAACATCAAAAATAGAAAGGAAGAGAATGCCAAAATAAATCCTAACATAACAGCAATAAATCTTTTATATATTTTTTTTCTTTCCATAACTACTCCGCAACCATACTCATAGCATAATTATAGCATAAAAAAAAGGTATTATAAATACCCTTTTTATTTTAAGCTTTACCAGTAAGAAAGAAATTAAAGCATTGCATAAATGAACCATTTGAATCATTATCTACTGCATTATTATTAGATGCGCCTGCTAAAACACTAATTACTAATTTTACAATAGTTATAATTAAGAAAGTAATTACTGCTGCAATAAGACGAGTAACAAATACTTGTTCTGCCTTTTTGATATCGTCTTCCTTTTGTTGCATTACAGCCTTTCCCATATCTACCATACCCATAATTACTAAAACTACTGGTACAAATATTTGAATAACAAGTACTGCTCCGCTAGTTAAGTTAGCAATTGTTTGCATTCCATCTGTTCCTGTATGGAATAATCCACAATTAACACCAGAATCTTCTAGCAATAATGCAAATTTTGATAAATCAATAAATCCTAACATACGTTCCTCCTACGTTTATAATATAATCTTACTTTAAATTATTGTAATTGTCAATAAACTATATACCAAATAAACCCAAAATTTGATTTTTTTGTCCATCTTGAGTAGTTGCAAATTTATCAAATCCAAGTTTAAGCAAAAATGGTGTCATAGCCTTTATATCGCTTTCTCTCTCATCAAGAGGAGGCATATTGTAAAATATTTTTAATTTTGATTCATATTCAAAATCTAAAACATCCTTAGATGATAACATACTTTGATTTAATACCACTTTTTTATCTTTCAAATCAGATAATGCCTTACGGTTAAGCAACATTAATTTATTAAGTTTAATCGTAGATGGTTCTAATAAATAAATAACGTCATGACACATTCCAGATGCAGCAAGTGAATTGTTCATATCTATTAAAACAACATCCTTGTTATTCATCTTAGCAATAGTATTTCCTAAATCTGCTTCAGTACACGAAATCATATCTTTATCATTAAAAAATCCAAAATCCCTTTTACCAACTTCTATCGCACCAACGCTATAATACATTGATAATTGCTTTTTCATCGAATATATAAAAGTTGTTGATCCGGCACCATAATTAACATTTTTTATACCTATAATCTTAGTACCATTACCTGGATCAAAATGATTAACGACAATTTCTTTTGAGTCATCTAATTGCTGAAATTGTGCTACATCACGATAAGAATTCGGATGATCATATAAATATACAATGCTTTCAGCATTAGTTGCAAAATTATATATTCCCATTGAAATTAATTTAGATAAATATTTACTATCTTTACTTTCAGGAGAATCATCAAGTAGTAATATTACCTTGCTCATATCAAGTGCTATTGACAATTTTTGAATATTTTTAATATCTTTATAGTCTTTAATAGCAGTAATATCTAAAATCATTCTTTGAAAGTAAAAATTTTGAAATTGCTTGATTATATCATTAACTTCAAATTCACCATCTAAACGTTTAATTACATCAATTTTTAAGGTATTAAGCATGGCTTGATATCTATTTGCAATTATAACATTCATTAAAATCTCCCCTTTTATTAATCTGGACGATAAGTATCAATTGTTTGATAGAAAACGATTGTATCCCCTTCTACCTTCATCTTAGCAACACTACCAACTACTGGTAATTCCCAAAACATATAAGTTACAACATGATACATTGTGCCTCTAGCATTTGCTACTGGATAGATACAATACAAATATGTACTCGTATCACTCAAACTATCAACACAATCTTCAGTGTCACCATTACTAACACAATATTTAGGGCATGCCTCTCTCATGAAGTTAGTACGATATCCCAATTTTGCTAAAGTACTTTCAACATCTTCATTAATCAATGCTTTATCTGAAGCTAATCTTCCTTTTTCTGTTATATCAGAATATCCATAATCATATTTTTCAATTGTGTCTATTACTCTATTCTTAGCTTTAAAAGCTTTTGAATAGTTAAGAGAACTCAATACTAATAGCATGATAGTTACGATAAAAACTATCATCATACCAAATATAGCACTATTAGCAATAGATTCTTTCATATTACACCTCTTAACTATTAAAAAACTTTTGAAAATTAATTCAAAGTTTTATTAATGAACGCATGTTGAATCTTCTGTCTTGAAACAAAAAATTCTTTCTGTTTTAGAATAAATTGGTAACTGAAATGCAATGCCAAATGGTAACTCAAAATTTATATATGTAAGTATTCCATAAGTTGTATGTCTACCATCACTATCATCACGCTCTTCATATATACAATACTGGAAATCATTAGTAAGTTTATCTGTTGGCGTTAAGCCTCTATATTGTACACAATTAGCAGCCTGCCTACGATATCCTAGTGTTCCAAGCATGTCTTCTATCTCGGCATCACTTAGTTTATTGTATCCTTCATACTTTTCAACTATCTTTGTGATTTTACTATTTACTCTAAATGCCTTAGCATAACTCATAGTAGTGGCTAAGAAAGCAAATACTATTAGAATAAATATAATAATTAAATTATATAAGAATACGCTTCCTAACCCTTCTCTCATAAATCACACTAGTCTTTACATGTTTCAGCATCTTGGGGATTGCAAGAAGATCCTTCCCAAATGCCACCATTGTTTTCACAGCATGTTCTTCTTCTAGTTGTATTCATAGTGCTAGTGATTAATGGCGTAACTACTGCTGCAATAACACCAATTAAGATGATTGCAATAACTGTTAGGTTTGCTTCTCCTGCGGCTTCTTTCATAAATTATTTCCTCCTCTATTTTCAAAATAATTATAACACATATTTAAACAAATGTTTATTATAAACTCATCATTGACATCATAGCATACAACATAAGTAGTAGAATACCACCACCTGTTACACCTAACATCATTAGAGTCTTACCTTCCATTTTTTCAAGACGTTCCTTATATTTTTCTTCTCTACTCTTATTTTGTAGTGATGAAACTGTACGTGAGAACATCATTAATTGTTCTTGTTTAGTATCTTGAGCTCCTAATCCTAAACGATATAAAAGTCTCATCATACGCATAGAATCACGTACTGGATAATCTTTAGCAAAAGCCATATATGGATCTACTGAAGAATCTCCAGAATCAATTTGCTCTACCATTTTCTTTAAACCAGGTTTAAAGATATCTGGTGCTGTATCAATAGACTTAGA
>Ga0070399_1003160_pt1 | contig 14910 bp, 8 predicted proteins | sample BioMet4_FD_61217 | JGI IMG/M metagenome (GOLD analysis project Ga0070399, IMG submission 61217) | Microbial communities from bioreactor (seeded with sewage sludge) at LBNL, California, USA - Biofuel metagenome 4 (version 1) | ecosystem: Engineered > Bioreactor > Anaerobic > Unclassified ... | reverse complement strand
ACGAGCCGGGCCAGGGTGTGATTTAGTGGTGAACATGAGTACGGTAAGCTTTGCCCGTGCCATGCATCATGAAGCTACCAAGCCGCTGAGTGTGTCTGCTCACGCTTCGGCAAGGGAATGCAAATAACAGACTGTGCCTGAAGAAAGTCCAGTTGAGTTGTTTTCGGACAGGGGTTCGATTCCCCTCAGCTCCACCATAGACAAAAGGCAGCAGCACATTTCTGTGCTGCTGCCTTTTGTCTGCGTCCGGGCCGCTTCCGCAAATGCGTTCCCCGTCCCGCGGAGGCTTCAGGCCTGACCCTCCCGCCTTGCCTTCATGATGGCGTTGATCCGGGGATATTCGTCGTCGAGATGGTAGAAAAGATAGAGTACGAGGCAGACGGCGGCGATGGCAGCAGGAAGGAAAATATAGTTCATCCGCATGGCGGAGATGGCGGCGGCCGTCTGCACCTGGTCCGCCGCATACCCGCCCAGCTTCAGGACGAACGGCGCGATCACGCTGGAAAGCACCACGCCGATCTTCACCATAAACATGGCCATCGATGTCATGAGCCCCTGCTGGCGCACGCCCATGACATATTCGGAATGGTCTATGGTCTCGCCCAGAATCAGATAAGCTACGCCGTTTGACAGGCCCGCACCGAGACTCGCGATCACATTCGCCAGGAACACGCCCGCAAGGCTGCGTCCGAAGAGGTACGTCATGAGACATCCGGCGATAAACATGCCGTAACCGAGCAGGGAAAAACCGCGTTTTGAAATGCGCCGGGCCAGCGCCGGGATAAGGAACGCGCTGGCGAGCGCGGCGAGCGCGTTTATCGCCAGCAGAACGCTGGTGAACCCGCTGCTGCGGAGGTAATACTTCGCGTAATAGATCAGGGTGGAACCGCGGATCGTGACGGCAAGGTAGTGGAAAAGCTGGGCGGTGCAGCAGATCACCCAGGGGCGGCTTTTCCGGACCGTCTCCGTCAGTGTCCGAAGCGAAAAATGGGCGGCAGGCGGCTGGATGCGCTCCCTTGTGTTGAAAAAGCAGGTCAGAACGAAAACCGCCAGGATCGCGCCGAAAAGGATGCTCAGCGAAAAAAAGCCCTTTTTCTCGTCGCCGCGTCCTAGCAGGCCCACCAGCGGCAGCGCGAAGCCCATGGAGAGGAGCGAGCCCAGCGACGACCCCACGAATTTGGAGCGGTTCAGGCGCTGTCTCTGCTGCTCATCCCGGGAAATGGCCGGCATCATGGCCGTGTAGGGCACATTGCAGGCCGTATAGAGCAGGCAAAAAATCAGATAGGTGGCCATTGCATAGCACGTGCGGATGTTCTCCGGCACGCGGCTGATAAAAAACACGGCAGCGAGGGAAAAAGCCAGCGGCAGGGCCGACCACAGCAGCCAGGGCCGCAGCTTCCCCTGTTTTGTGCAGGTTCTGTCGCTGAGGACGCCGACGACCGGGTTGCAGAAGGCGTCGATCAGTCTTGCCAGGCTCATCACCGTGCCGGCGGCGGCCACGCCGATGCCGATCTCATCGGTGTAAAAATACAGCAGATACGATCCGACGAAATTGAACACCATGCTGCATGGAAAATCTCCCATGCCGTAACATACGATCTCCCGCAGAGATAATTTCTCCGTTTTCTTTTGCGCCCCGGGTTCCATTTGGATTCCACCTTGATAAAAAGTTCGCGCCGCGCAGGATCCCCTGTCTCTGATACCCTGTCTCCGTGCGGAGGATGCCGCTTCCTTCCGTTTTCGCAGGAAGCGGCCGCAGCGGTTCTCACGGCCGGATACATCCGTCAGTTGTCCATTATACTTCTTTTTTGGGAAATTGCTACGGTTCTGTTTTCCGGAGCGCGGCAGGCAGACGTTTTTGGGGTAAAAAAGAGCAGCAGCACAATGTGCTGCTGCTCTTTTATGCAGGTTTGAGAATCAGTTGTGCGCTTTGTCGTACCGGGCAATCATCGCGGCAAGCTGTGCGCGTACCGCGGCGGAGGCCGGATTCAGACGGGAAGCGGCGCCGTTGAGGATGCCGTCCGCAACCGCCCACTTGACGGCTGTGAGCGCCCAGGCGGACACATCCGCGCGGTCGGTATAGGCCGCAAGGCTGTCGCTCGCGCTGACATCGACTTTCTGCATCACCGCGTAGCGATAGAGGAACGTTGCGAACTGCTCGCGCGTGACGATGCCGTTCGGATCAAAGCGTCCGTTGCCGACACCGACCGTGATGCCCTTCTCGGCGGCCCAGTTGACGGCCTCCTTGTACCAATCCTGCGTCAGATCCGTGAAGCCGGCGTTGGAACCGGCTGCCGGGCTGCCCGCCATCCGCCACAAAACCGTGACGATCTGCGCGCGGGTCGCGTAGGCATCGGGGCTGAAGAAAAGATTGCTGCCGTTCATGAGGCCCTTTTCCGTCACATAGCGGACATCGTCGAAGAACCAGTCGTTCTCGCGGACATCCCTGTACGGATTGGTCCAGTTGCTCTGGAACACGGCCGAAACGACAACGCTTCTGGCCGGCATGGTAAAGGAGTAGGTGCCGTCGGCATTCTCGGTGAGCGGGATCACGTTGCCGGCCGTATCGGTGACGGTCAGCTTGTTCAGCTGATAATCCGCGTCCGCACGCGGCGTCAGCGTGACCTTCTCGCCGCTTTCGGCGGAGACCTTGTCTGTCTTGACAGAGCCGCCGTCGTAGTCGCCGATCGAGACGGTGAAGCCCTTCACGGCGGAAGCTGCCGGGGTGTAGTGGATCTTCATTGTCAGAGTATCGGCATGATTGCTCGCGTCTCTCACCATGACGGTGGGCGCGGCGGAGGAGACGTCAACCCAGACAGTGTCATTTGTGACGGGCTTCCAGGTCTTCCCGCCGTCAGTGGAATACTGCGCATTGGCGATCAGGCTGCCGTTGCTGCTGAAGTTCTTGAGCGAGAGGCCGATCCAGGTGCCGGCACCGAGTCCCTCGGGCGTGGAGCCGACGAGCGGGGTCGTCGCGTTGACCGAGACATCCACCGTGTTCTTATCCGTGGGGGATGTGCTCTGCGAGACCGAGTACTTGCCGTTGTTGGGGTTGGTGGGATCGGCGGTCGAAGGCGCCGGCGCGACCGTGCCGGTTATGCGGTCGAGAACCGTCAGTGTTCCGGCTGTGTAGGTAAACGTGTAGTTCGCAGCGACACCGCCGACAGGCGTTACGTTGCTGTAAACGCCGGCGATGGAGGTGTCCGCCGTCACAGTCGGGGCGGTATAGCCGCTGATGGAGGAAGCGCTTTCGCCGGGCACGAATCCGGTCACGATGACCTTGCCCGCGATTTCATCATTCACATATACCGTTTCGCCGACATAGGCCGCGTTCAGCTGCGCAGGCGTGATCGTGAAGTTCCCGTACGTTGCTGCAAACGAATAGTTGCTGTTGGTATTCGGCGTAATGTCAAACCTTGCATTGCCGGCAGTGATATTGTTGCTGTATGCAACGCCATAGTCCGCGCCCTGCTCCAGAACGGTGCCGTCTTCCGCGGTAACCGTTACGGCAGGCTGTTTGGCAGTGCCGCTGTACACGATCGGCGTTTCGCTGTCGGTCAGCGCAGCGCTCACCGTAACCGGCTTTTGATTCACGGTATAGTCCAGGGTCGCAGTACCGGTGTAGTTGCCCTGGCCGGTGATGGTCAGCGTGTAGCTGCCCGCGTCCGTCGCGGTGTTTCCTGCCACCGTGTAATCCTCATCCGTCAGCGTGGTGGTCTCTCCCACCTTCACGGTGATTTCCTGCGTCTGCTCGTTGGTGTTATAGACGAGCTGCGCGCCCTTGCTGATCGTGGTCTTGCCGGTGAAGTCGAGCTGGGAAACCGTCAGGGTGCCGTCCTGAGTTATAATCTCATAGTTCGGGTTCGGGACGACAACCGGTGTGATGACGTAAGAACCGACATTCGCTCCCTTGGTGTAGTCGGCGGTATCGAATGTAACACTGAGCGTATCGCCGTACGGCAGCGCAGGGGTCACGGTTTTGGTGAAGTCGTTGGGAACCGCGTCGTTAAAGAAGATGGTTTTGTCATTGGCAGTCACCGTGATCTGCAGCGGTTGAATGACCAGCGTAACCGTCTTGGTGCCGGTGTGGCCGGGGACGACGCCGTTCATTATGATGTCGTCGTAGGTGACCGTCACCTCATAGGTGCCGGCAGCTGTCGGGGGCACTTCCGTCGGTGCAGCCGTGCTGCCCTTCAGCTGATAGGAATAGGTATACTTGCTGTTGGCATCCGCTCCGCTGTACGAAGCGGTCATGGCGGCGTCCTCGCCGTATGTCACGGTCTTGTTCTCAAAGACGAGATCATCGCTGACATCGGTCTTGTCGATATAGGTGCCGGTGATCACTACGATGGCGTCCGCATAGTTGGTACTGCCGACCGTGACGGTGATCTCCTCTTCCGCATCGGCATCCTGCGGCGCGGTGATCGTAACATTCAGCGTCTTGCCGGACACTGCGGCCGTGCCGTGAGTGGGGTTCGCAACCGTATAGGTCAAGGTCCCGGCATTCGCCGGAATATTCTTGATGAGGGTGCTGAGGTCAAAGGAATAATCGTGGGAGGCGTTCTTGGTGACTGTCTTCGACAGCAGGTTCACACCGTCCGCGCTCAGATGGGGGGCCGTTGCCTTTCCGATGGTAAAACTTCCAGAGTAGTTGCTAAACACATAGTTTCCGCCAGTTACCGGCTTTACGGTAAACTGGCCCGTGCCGGCATTGATGTTCTCACCATAGTCTACGGTATAGTCTGTGTCTTTGACAAGCGTCAATAGACCACTTGTCACCGTCACAGTGGGGGCCTGTTTGCTGCCGTTAAACGTGACGTTCGGAGCAGTCGCGGAAATCGTGATGCTTCTCGGCAGGATGATGCCGGGGCCATGCGCCGTGCCGGTGTAATCGTTTTGACCGGTAATCGTCAGCTGATAATTCCCGGCATCGGTGTACGTATTGTTGGTAACGGTATAATTACCGGCGCCAATGCTACTGCCACCGATCAGGACATCAGCAACGCCGAGCGTCTGGGAAGTTCCGTCGTAGGAAACAGGAGGATTTGGCAACACAGTTGCGCCGGAAATATCCTTCCGGGCAATGGTCAGAGAAAAAGTGGCGGTGCCCTGCGCGTACTGCCCGGGAACGGCGGCCGCCGTGGCGGTCAGCGTCACGGAACCGGCGTGATGGATGGTCACCAGGCCATCGGTCGTGACCGATGCGGTTTCGGGTGCACTGGACGTCCAGGTAATCGCGGCGTTCGTGTCATCGACATTCGCATTCTTAGCCGCAGCGGTCATCTGGAAATTCGCGTCGCCGAAGGTCTTGGCTCCCGGATCCGTGATCGTAACGGTCTGGGGATCGCCGTCTACGATTGTACAGACAACCATACCCGTCTTCGGATCCGTCATATAGTTGGAAGCATCCGGCACAAACTTCCAGTACAGCGTCACTGTATCACCGACCTTGGCGCCGCTGAACATCGCGTTTGCTGCGAGTTTTGTGTGCAACTCATCGGAATACCATGTCCGCGTGCCGCTGACCGGCTTATCCTGATAGCCCTTATTTGTGACCGTCAGCGTCCCTGTCACTGCATCGACCGTGGCGGTCCCCACCTTGACATTTATGTTTGCAGGCGTTATCTCATATTGGAAGTCGGCCGGCGTGAGCGTAACCGATACCGGTACCGACGCAGTGTAGGGTTTCCCATTCCAGGTATACGTCGCAGAGACGGTCGTGGTATAGGTATTAACGCTTGTTCCAGCCGCAAGCGTGACGGACGTCGTCGCTTTTTTGTCAGCATCAAAGGTCTTAACAGAATCGCCTAATGTAAAGCTTGACGCTCCCGCCGGCAGCGACAGCGTAAGGCCTGTCACGCTGGGATCCGTCGTGGTGAAGGTGATCGGGACGACCACATCCGTGCCGTAGACGGCGCTGGCCGGTATGGTTGCCGTACCGGAAACCGGCGGACAGACGATGTCGATGATCTTATAGGCACTGGAAACACCTCCGGCAGGACTGGAAACGAGAAAATAGTTATCTCCAGCGCTTGTTTTGGTTATTCCTGTCGGAAATGCTGTCCCCTCGCTGTTGGTGGGAGTCAGTTTGAAATCAGTTGTTGCCGTTACCGTAGTGGGATCTTCGCCAGCTACGTATTTTTTTACTGTCAGTAAATTATTCAAATCGCTGATTGACGTGCCAATGGGCACCGTACCAGCCTCCGGAGTCGTGACATCCAGGCCGGCAATGTACACAGGGGCAGCCTCACCAAATGTCGAGGCAATTTGTTTTTCATCTTCACCCGCCAAATACGCTTTAGGATCATCAGCGGAAACAGTAATATCCGTCCTACCTGCTTTAGCCGTATTCAAAACCTTTAAGTCAAAGTAAAACAGGTCTGTTATCTGCGGCGAATCTGTCTTAGTCGCATTAACATAAATCACACCTGTCTTTTTATTTGTTGTCAAGCTAAAGGAATTATCATTAAATACATAATGATTGGAGCTATCCGTTACAAGGCTAAATACGTCCGCATCATAGTCGATTTTCAGTCCATATGCCAGAACGGACGTTGCCTGGCTCAGTTTAACTGTTACTCGGACCACATCATCTGTTTGCTTTATTGTATTATTGGCATTCGTCGAACAGAAAATTTGTAATCCGGTTTCTCCGGCCGAAACATCCATCAGTAAGAAAGAAACACATATGGAAAATACAAGCAGTAATGCTAAAAAGCGTCTCATCTGATTTTTCATGTTCATCACCTCAATTATTTCTGGCCAAGAACTACGCCGTCGATATGAACAAGGTATTTTGCTATTCTGACTTGATCGAACAAATTCACGCTACCATCCAAATTAACATCAGTTGAAGCAGAGTCAATGGTTACGCCATCTGCATGTACAAGATACCGCGCAAGCCGAGCTAAATCCAAAAGATTCACATTGCCATCGTGGTTGGCATCTCCATAGAGTTTATCCGTCTTGACTTCCGCGATCTTGGTCAGACCGCCTGTCCCTGTATAGCTGATGTAAATGTAGCTCATGCCGACTGCTGTCGGATAGAGGACGGGCTTGAGCTGGTGATTCGCGTCGAACGTGACAAGGTTGATATACTGGATGTTTTCCGCCGTTACCTCCGTTGGCGTCGAGGCTGTGCTCATGAGCAGGATCGCCATGGTGCCCTCCGAACTCGCCGAATCGGTATAGGTCATGCCGAAGGCCACAGTGTCTGTATAAGTCTCGGACACCGTGCTCGTATTGTTCGCTTCGGAATAGGCGCTGTAATAGATAATATTGCTCAGCTTGCTTGAGGTCGTTTTTACCAGCACGTTTGCGTTTTCCGCATAGGCCGTGACGCACAGCAGCGCGACCGCCGCAGCCGCCAAAAGCATGATTCTCCAGAACCGTTTCATTCCATATTCTCCTCCCGCTTATTTTGAAAACGCTTCGCTGTATTTGACCATCACGACCGCAATCTGCGCCCGGGTCGCTTTTCCGCCCGGGGCCAGCGTATCTCCGGCCGACACGGCGCTGACGCCGCAGTATACATTGTTGTAGACCGCCCAGTAGAGCGCCGTTTTGGCCCACGGGGAGATCTGGTCGCCGTCGCGGAACGCGCCGGCGTAAAGGCCCTGTTCGATGCCTGGCGTCTGACCGGAATACCGGAACAGGATCGTCATCATCTGTTCTCTTGTCACAAGACCGTTCGGGCCGAACCTTCCGGCGCCGATTCCGTTCACAATGCCCTTTTCATAAGCCCAGGCCACCGCCTTCATATACCAGGTCTGAGTCTTGTCCAGATCGGTGAAGGACGCGGCCGCAGTCGGCTCGGGCGAGCCGGCATACCGCCAGAGGATCGTCACGAACTGGGCCCGCGTCATATTGGTGTCCGGCTTGTAGAGACCGCCGCCCATGCCGTTTACGAGCCCGGCCTCGGCGGCCTTTGCGATGTAGCTCTCCGCCCAGTGACCCCGGCAGTCGGAAAACGCGGAGGAGGCGGTGCTGTCCTGAGGATTTGACGTGCCCGCATCCGTGTTATCGAGATCCTTGCTGGTCACGACACCCGGCTCTGTGACAACAGCCGCCTGGGACGGCGCTTTCAGCGTAATGCTGGCGGCAACCGGGGTGCCGATTGCGATATCTTTGACGTCGTTGTCTACCAGCTCGCACTCGGTCAGGCGAAGCTCCGTGCTGCCGGACGCCCCGGACTTGACCGCGAATTTCACGGTCAGCAGGTCGCCGCCGTCGTTTTGAACAGCTGTTGCAGAATACGCAACCAAGGCAACCATTTCTTTCGTGTTCGGATTGCAGATATACGACATCTTCGCCGCAGCGCCGCCGACCACCGGGTCGCCCGTCACGCTCATCAGGCTGCTGTCGTAGTTGAGGGTAAACTGCAGTCCCGCCAGCGCTTCCGTCTGCGTCACATGCACCGTCGCCGTCACGATCGAGCCGTCGTCCGACAGCGCCGCCGTAACCGACAGCCCCGGCTGCTGCGCCGCAGCCGCCCCGGCAGCCAAAATGGACACCGTCAGCGCTGCCGCCAGTATCAGGGAAAAGATCCTTTTCACTTTTCCGCCCCCGCTTCTCCCGAACCCTTTGCAGAGTTCCATAATTATACAACCCTATTATATTCCGGTGTTCTTGTTACGTCAACTTCTTTCCTGGAAAAGACCGATCTAATTTTCACATTTTTCAAACCAAAACGTACATTTCAGTAAAAATTACGCACTATGCGGGCCGTTTACTGCTCCGTCCGGATCTCCGCGCAGGCGGAAATCGCGGTCCAGTTTCCGCTGTCCAGCGCGTAAAGACGCACGGAAGCGCAGCCGGCGGGCAGCGCGGGCAGGACGCAGCTGAGCTCCGTTCCCTCTGCCGCGGCGTCAAGCGCGGCAACGCTCAGCATGCGGCCGCTGGCGTCGCAGAACACCGCGAGGACCCTGCTGGAGGCCGCCTCGGCTGCGGTTGCGGTCGTCAGGCTGACAGAGGCGCCGGAGGCGTTCGTCGTGGTGAGCGCCGGCGACCAGCTGAAATAGGCCGCCTGTGTTTTGTCGGTGGTCTCCACCAGCACCGCGCTGGAGAGCACCGCCCAGTTGTTGACCAGCTCCAGCGTCCTGTCGTCCACATTCAGCCGCAGGCCGCATTTCGCCGCCGCCTCTTTGGGCAGCACGACGCTGCCGAATTCGCCGCTCTTCAGCGAGAGACTCGAAACCGTGTATCCGTCCGTGGAGAAATACAGGCTGCCGCCCAGGATCAGAGAGGAGTACACATTGCTGATCCGGCTGACGAGCTTGGAATCCGACACGGAAAACGACTTTCCGACCGGAACCTCGTAGAGATTGTCGTAGAGATAATTGGCATTGGCGATATAATAGAGCTTCCCGCCGCGCAGGAAAACCGGCTGATCGCTGTTTTTCCAGAATTCATCCGCGCTGGTCGGATAGGAGGACGGGCAGGGATAGGCATCCGCCTCATCCCAGCTGAGATGGTCCTGCTTCTTGATCTCCGCGTCGCTGAGAAGCAGAAAATCGTAGGATACCTGCCCCGGGATGTCCCCCACGGACGCGGAAATCCCGTCTCCCCAGGTGGAATCGACGTGGTACCAGACCCCGTCCAGCTCCACGCGGTTCCAGGCATGCCCGCCGCCGGAAACTTTTCCGGTCGTCACCACATCCGGCACTCCGGCCCGGTCAAGCAGCACATCCATGGCAAGCGCGTACCCCTGGCAGACGGCATTGTGCTTCACAAACACGCCGTAGGAGGTATAGACATCGGGATCGTCGCCGTACACCACGCCGTCCGCGGCGGTAACCGCGCTGCCTCTGCAGATATAGGGATCATACTGGCAGTTGGCCACGACCCAGCTGTAACACGCGGCCACCTTTTCAAGCGGCGTCATGTTTTCCGTCACGCAGGAGGCGTAGGCTTTATCCACAGCCGCCGTGTAGGCCTGCTTGTCCATGCTGCTTGAATAGGTGATGAAAATCGTCACCATTCCGGTATCGGGATTATAGCTCATGCCGAGTCTGCTCTCAACGTTAAAGCATTCCTCGGCGTGGTCAAAGATGATCCGGCAGAACTCGTCCATCAGGTCATTGTCCCATTTCCCGGTATCGTCCACTGTATAGGGGCAGACAAAGGTCGCCTCTGTCGCCCCGCTTCTGATCGCGCTCATGACGGACTGCTCCATGGCGGAGGTGTCTGTCGCCGTCTCTGCTCCAAGCGTCTCGCCCGAGAGCAGATTCAGGCTCTCATACGCCACATAATTTCTGCCGATCTCATCCGTGTCCGCAGCCATCACGGCCACAGCAAGCAGCAGCAGCGTGAACAGGCAGATCGCAATTCTCCTCAGTTCTCTCATGGCGGGTCCATCCCTTTCCGCTTGTCCGTCTGAACGATTAGGTTACAAGCTCCCATCTGAAATCGTTGCAAAGTAATATTAGCATATAATTGGATAAAATGGAATATTTTCTTGTGTTTCATCGAAAAAATTCCGTTAAAAAATCCCGGGCTGTCAGCCCGGGATTTTTTTTACCGTTTCCGCTGTTCTTCAGGCGGCGGCAGCAGAGCGTCTGCCGCTCCGTATCGTCGCCCGAAAGCCGGGTGTCCGATCAGTCGCTCCCGTCTGACCAGCGTTCATAAGGATAGACAGGCGTCACGCTCTGATAACCGGTCTGGTTGCCCTGATCGTGCATGGAATACACATTTGTCAGCGGTGCGGTGAGCGTGCAGATGCGCTGATAACAGCCGCTGTCGTAGGCGATGGAATCGATGTCCAGATCTGTTCCATTATAAGTGTTGCGCCAGTGCTGGTACTGATACGTCGTCGAGGTGCCGGTGATGCGCAGCCCTCTCCCTCGGCCGGTTTTATCGAAGCGCGCCGCGAACCGGGTCTCGCTTTCTTTTGCGTCGGAGACGTTCGCCGTCACGGCGCACTGCGCCGTACCGGACTTTTCCGGTTTCAGAGCATGGCTGTTTTTTTCTCCGATAGGTCGATCCAGTAGCGCTCCAGGTGCTCCTCTTCGCGCGGTTCAAAGACCGTGCTCTCATAGACGCCGCCGTTTGACAGGATTGTCCGGCGGCTGCCTTCGTTTTCCCGCAGACACGTGATCAGCACGCGTGTGAGACCGAGCGCGCGGCAGCGCGGCAGACATTGCCGGAGCATCTCGGAGGCATAGCCTCTCCGCCGTTCGGAGGGGCGGACAGAATAGCCGATGTTTCCCCCGAATTTCTCCAGAAACTCATTGAACCGATGCCGGATCTGGATCATGCCGACGATCCGTCCGTCCGACATGCGGATACCCAGAAGCTGGGTTGAGGGCACCCAGTTCACAGGCGTCGTTTCTTCCCTTTTCAGTGCCTCGACCTGTGCGAGCCATTCGGCGGGGTCGGCCATGGAGCGCAGCGAACCTGTGCCGTCCATGGAGCCGCCCTCGTCCAGAAACTCCTGCCGGTAGGCAGCGATCTGTTCTGAAAATGCCGGCTTTGGCTCGACGAGAATCAGATGTTCCATCCTGCCAGCCTCCTTCCGTCTTTTTGCTCCATATTACCACTTTTTCACAGAAAAGGAAAGTCACGCCGCCTAAAGGATGTTAGCAGAAATAATATTCATTATAACAGAATATTATAGGGAATATCCTTGGATATTCCCGTATATTGATGTATAATTATAAAAATTGCGTCATGACTGGCGCAGCGCTCCGGGAGGGACGGCTATGAAAAAGGCATATCTGGTGCTGGAGGACGGCCAATCGTTCGAGGGCTTTCGTTTTGGAAGCGAGCGGGACAGTGTGGGCGAGCTGGTCTTTACGACCGGCATGTGCGGCTATCTCGAGACGCTGACCGATCCCAGCTACTGCGGACAGCTGGTGATGCAGACCTATCCGCTCATCGGCAATTACGGTGTCATCGGGGATGATTTCGAGGGCGACTGCGCCGCGCGCGGCTATATTGTGCGCGAGTGGTGTCCGGCGCCCTCCAACTTTCGCGCGCAGGGCGATCTCGATACCTTTTTAAAAGAACGGGATATACCCGGCCTCTGGGGTGTCGACACGCGGCAGCTCACGCGCATTCTGCGCGAACGCGGCGTCATGAACGCCGCCATCTGCTCTGAACCCCCGGCCGATCTCTCACCCATCCGGACCTACGCCGTCGCGGGCGCCGTCGCGCAGGTGACGGGAAAAACGCAGCCGCTGTACCGCCCGGAGGGCCCCGCTGTCCGCCGCGTGGCGCTCATGGACTACGGCGTCAAGCGCGGAATTCTTCTTGCGCTTCGGAACCGCGGCTGTGAAGTGCTGGTATTTCCGGCCTCGGCTTCGGCGGAGGAGGTGCTGGCCGCAAAGCCCGACGGCGTGATGCTCTCAAACGGTCCCGGTGACCCGCAGGAGGACACGTTCCAGATCGCGCAGATCGGGAAGCTGCTCGGCCGCGTGCCGCTCTTCGGCATCTGCCTCGGCCACCAGCTGACCGCGCTGGCCGCGGGCGGAGACACCTACAAGCTTAAATACGGCCACCGCGGTGTCAACCAGCCGGTACGCGATCTGCAGAGCGGTCGTATTTTCATCACAAGTCAGAATCACGGCTACGCCGTGAGGCCCGAGGGGCTGAGGGCCGGCGTTCTGCGCTATGAAAATGCCAACGACGGCACCTGCGAGGGAGTGGACTATCCAGACCTGAACGCCTTCACGGTGCAGTTCCACCCGGAGGCCCGCTCCGGGCCGAAGGACATGGAGTTTTTATTTGACCGGTTTCTCGGGAGCATGGAAGGAGGTGGGCGCTGATGCCGCTGGACAGAACGATTCAAAAGGTGCTTGTGATCGGTTCCGGACCCATTGTGATCGGCCAGGCAGCCGAGTTCGACTATGCCGGCGCACAGGCCTGCCGCGTGCTCAAGGAGGCGGGCGTGGGCGTGGTGCTCTGCAATTCCAATCCTGCGACCATCATGACCGATCAGGCCATGGCGGATGAGATCTATCTGGAGCCGCTGACTGCAAAAACCGTCGAGCGCATTCTCCGCAGTGAGCGGCCCGACAGTCTGCTCGCAAGTCTCGGCGGACAGACGGGACTCAATATCGCAATGGAGCTCAGCCGGAGCGGCGTGCTCGCGGAGCTGGGCGTGCGGCTGCTCGGCACGGACGCGGACGCGATCGCGAAGGCGGAGGACCGGGAGCTGTTCAAAGAAGAGATGCAGAAAATCGGGCAGCCCGTTATCCCATCGGAGATCGCCACCACCGCGGATGCAGCCCTCGCCGCGGCAGAGCGCATCGGCTATCCCGTGATCGTCCGTCCCGCCTTCACGCTGGGCGGCGCGGGCGGCGGCTCGGCATCCGGCCCGGAGGAGCTGCGCATCATCGCCGGAACGGGGCTGGACGCCTCGCCCATCCGGCAGATTCTCGTCGAACGGGCCATCTTCGGCTGGAAGGAGATCGAGTTCGAGACGATCCGCGACGCGGCCGGCAACGCCGTGGCCGTCTGCTCGATGGAAAATCTCGATCCTGTGGGCGTCCACACCGGCGACTCCATCGTGGTCGCACCGACGCAAACGCTCTCCGACCGGGAATTTCAGATGCTCCGAACGGCCTCTCTGGAGATCATCTCCCACCTCGGCATTGTGGGCGGCTGCAACTGTCAGCTGGCTCTGAATCCGGACAGCTTCGAATATGCGGTCATCGAGGTCAACCCTCGTGTTTCCCGCTCGTCGGCGCTTGCGAGCAAGGCGACTGGCTACCCCATTGCCAAGGTCACGGCAAAGATCGCGCTGGGCTATACGCTGGGCGAAATCCGCAACGAGATCACGGGCAAGAGCTGCGCCTGCTTTGAACCCGCGCTCGACTACATCGTCGTAAAATTTCCCAAATGGCCATTCGACAAGTTTGCCGATGCCTCCCGGACACTCGGCACGCAGATGAAAGCCACGGGCGAGGTCATGGCTATCGCCTCCGGCTTCGAGATGGCGCTCATGAAGGCCGTGCGCGGCGCGGAGATCGGCCAGGATACGCTGAACCGCACCGCCGACGATCCGGCACCCGTTGAAGCGCGGCTGGCCCGCGTGGACGACCACCGGCTGTTCACTATTTTCGAAGCCCTGAAAGCCGGCGTTTCCGTGGACAAAATCCATGAGATCACAAAGATCGACCCATGGTTTTTGCACCACCTGCAAAATCTGGCCGAATTTGAGCAGACGCTTGCGCAAAACGGACTGAGCGAAGCCCTGTACGAAACGGGCAAACGATACGGTTACCCGGACGCGGCACTGCTTCGTCTTTCCGGAGCGGCGGAGCTGCCCTGCGCTCCCTGGCAGGCCGCCTACAAGATGGTCGATACCTGCGCCGCGGAATTCGACGCCGAGACGCCGTATTTTTACGCAGGTTTCGACGCGGACTGCGAATCGCGGAGCTTCCCGCGTTCGGGCAAGCCCGTCGTTGCGGTGCTGGGCTCCGGCCCCATCCGTATCGGGCAGGGCATTGAGTTTGACTACTCCTCCGTCCACTGTGTCTGGACGCTGCGGGAGCTCGGCTACGAAGTCGTCATCATCAACAACAACCCCGAGACCGTCTCGACCGACTACGACACGGCCGACCGGCTCTATTTCGAGCCGCTCTGCCCGGAGGACGTGCTGCACATTCTCGAAGCTGAAAAGCCAGTGGGCGTCGTCGTCGCCTTCGGCGGACAGACTGCCGTGCGGCTCGCCAAATTTCTCGACGAACGCGGCGTACGCATCCTCGGCACCTCGGCGGAGGGAATCGATATGGCCGAGGACCGCGAGCGGTTCGACGAACTGCTGGAGCGGTTTCACATCCGCCGTCCCGCCGGCCGCGCCGTGCTGGGACTGGACCAGGCGCTCGCCGCCGCGAACGAACTGGGCTATCCCGTTCTGCTGCGGCCGTCCTATGTGATCGGCGGGCAGAACATGGTCATCGCCCACAA
>Ga0070399_1003140_pt1 | contig 14972 bp, 13 predicted proteins | sample BioMet4_FD_61217 | JGI IMG/M metagenome (GOLD analysis project Ga0070399, IMG submission 61217) | Microbial communities from bioreactor (seeded with sewage sludge) at LBNL, California, USA - Biofuel metagenome 4 (version 1) | ecosystem: Engineered > Bioreactor > Anaerobic > Unclassified ... | reverse complement strand
CAGCTTTTCTACCTGCAGGGCGGGCTCGACCTCGCGCGGCTGAAGCCGCCCGTGCGCCTCGTGCTGAAGGCGATCTGCCGCTCGGCCGCAAAGAAGCTTTCGGCGCTCTCGAGCCGCACGCCCAGCGAGGAGGCCACGCTGCAGATGACCAAGGGCCCGTACAGCGCCGTCTCCGCGGAAAATCTCGCGGACGTGCTCGCATGGTACGAAAAGACAAAGGGATGACTCCCCGCGTCCGCAGAACCGAAAAAAAGCTCCCGCCTGGTTCAGGCGGGAGCTTTTTATGGAAAGACAGGTGCCGGCCGCCGGAATACATGGTTCCGCGGGCGGATTCTCCGGATAAGCCGCGGAAGCTGCCCGTGCAAAGGCCTGCACGGGCATCTCTTTATCCCTTGACGGCGCCCAGCGTGACGCCGCGGATGAAGTATTTCTGGAATGCGATGAAGATGATGACGACCGGGAGCGCCGCGAAGCAGCCGCCCGCCATGGCAAGACCGTAGTTGACGACGTTGGCGCCTCCGCTGGCATTCTGGATGAGCACGGAGAGACCGACGTTCATCGTCCAGTTCTCCTTGCTCTTGAGGATGATGAGCTGCCACATGAAGTCGCCCCACGCCTGCATGAACATGATGATGGAGAGCGTGGAGATGGCGGGCTTGACAAGCGGCAGAACGATCTGGCCAAAGATGCGCAGCTCGCCGGCGCCTTCGATGCGCGCGCACTCGATGAGATCGTCCGGCACCTCCCGCATGAACTGGCGCATCAGGAACACGCCGTAGGGCCAGCTGATCGAGGGAAGAATGACGCCCCAGATCGTGTCGATGAGACGGAGCTTCTTGGTGAGGATGAACAGCGGAATGAGCGACGCCTGCTTGGGCAGCATCATGGTCGCAAGCACGAGCAGAAACAGGAAATTCTTGCCCGGAAACTGCTTCTTTCCGAAGGCGTAGCCCATTGTGCAGCAGACGAGCACGGAGAAGAACGTCGTGATCCCGGCGATCAGGAAGCTGTTGAGCATCCACCGCAGAACGGGGTAATTGGAAGAAAAAAGATCGATATAATTCTTAAACGTGGGATTTTTGGGCCAGATTTCCGGAGCCGCCATGGTGCCGATCATTTCCCGCAGGGAGCCGATGACCATCCAGTAGAGCGGCATGAGGAAAAAGAGCGCGAGGAGCGTGGTGATCGTATATTTGATCGCAGAGGACAGACCGTCATGGTCGAGATTTCTGTGTTTCATATCGCCCTCCCTATATTTCCCGCGAACCCTTGAGGGTGATCAGGGAGAACAGCAGGATGGTCAGCGTCAGAATGACGCCCTGCGCCGCCGCAAGTCCGAACTTTCCGGAGACGAAGGCGGTGTTGTAGATGAGATAGCCCATCGACATCGTGGAATAGTTCGGGCCGCCCTCCGTCAGCAGGTATACGACCTCCCAGAGCTGGAATACCGCGATGATCTCCATGGTGACGACAAAAACGATGACCGGCTTCAGGAGAGGAAGCGTGATGCGGAAGTACAGCTGTCTGCTGGAGGCCCCGTCAATTCTGGCGGCCTCGTACAGCTCCGGCGAGATGCCGAGCTGACCCGCGATAAAGACGATGATCGGGGTGCCGACCGTCCAGGTCAGAACGACCAGCGACACGGCGGGCATGGCAAACCGGCTGTCGGCCAGCCACATGACCGGCTCCGCGCCGAACCATTTAAGAACATAGTTGAAAAGACCGTTGAGAGGATGGTACATCCAGAGCCATACGGCCGCGATCACGACGCCGCCCACGACCGTGGGCAGGTAAAACGCGCCCCGGAAAAGCGACTGGATGGCCGGCCGCGCGCGGACGACCGCGTTGGCGATGAAAAGAGACAGGATGACCACGGAGGGGACAAGATAAAGCGCGTAGCGGAACCCGTTCAGAAAGACCTTGCGGAAACGCTGGTCCTGAAACAGGCGAAGATAGTTGGAAAGACCGACAAATTCCTGCTTTTTCAGCGTGTAATTGAAAAAACTCAGGCGAATGGTCTCCAGCACGGGATAGATGCTGAACACGAGGAAAAGGGCAAGACCGGGCAGCAGAAAATAATATGCCCAGCGCTGCCGGACAATCTCGTGCAGCAGACCGCGTTTTCGGATCAGAGGGTTGTTTTTCATGATATACTCCTAAGCTGTGCGGTTTCGGGGGACGCGGCGGGGTGCGGACTGCGCCCCGCCGCGGCTTAATACGGATGACTCAGTCCGCCAGGACCTGGTTGGCTTCCGCGGTGAAGTCGTCGACGGCCTGCTGCGGCGTCTTGGTGCCGCTGAACATGGCCTGCAGCTCGGCGGCGTAGAGCGGGCGCAGATCGGACCACTTGGAGCAGGCGGGACCGTAGCTGATGATGCCGCAGTCGTTCATGATCTTCTGAGCGGCGGTGTATTCCTCGGACATTTCGAGCTGGCCGTCCAGAGAGGAGAGAACGGTCATGTCGCCCAGAGCCTGGCTGATGACGACAGCCCATTTGCTGCTGACCAGATATTCGGCAAATTTGCATGCCATCTCATTTTCCGCTTCGTCGTCGGAGGAAAAGACGGAGATGGCGTGGGTGTCCGGCGCAACGGGAGGATTGGGCTCTCCGTCGGCGTGCGGATAGTTCACAAAATAGGGCACAAACGGGGAGTCGGCTTCTTTGGCCAGCGTTTCCAGATAGGGATAGCCGCCGGTGATGGCCACCTGGCTGCCCTGCCACATGGCCCACATGTCGTCGTCGTTGAGACCGGCCGCACCGGGGACCGTCAGGCCGTCCGCGGACAGCTGGTTCAGGAAGCTCAGCGCGTCGTAGCCGGCCTGGGAGTTGAGAACGACCTTGGAATAGTCTCCGTTTTCAAAGAAACGCGCGCCGTAGCCCCAGAGATAGCTCATGTTGCAGGCGTCGCCGGACTGGTTGGCCGCCCAGAGAATCGTGGGATATACGCCGTCCAGATTCGCGTCTTTCACGGCCTGAAGCGCAGCGGTAAACTGATCGTAGGTCCAGTTGCGGTCGTCGGACGGGGGAAGCAGATCGACCGCGCCGATTTTTTCAAAAATATCCTTGTTGACGCAGAGGCACATGGGGCTGCTGCCGGTCGGCATGTAGAAAAGATTGTCCTCTTCCACGGAGCCCTTGGTGAAACCGCTTACGACGGAAGGATCGACGTAGTCCTTCATATTGAGCAGATAATCCAGGCCGTTGTACTTGGAAATGCGGAGGAGGCTGTCGTAGTAGAGATTGGGCGTCTCGCCGCTCGCCAGATCGACATCCATCTGCTCTGTGCCGCCGCCGGCGGGGTTGATGGTTACAAGATCGATGGTGACGTTGGGATGCTCCTTCACAAAATCGTCGATGATGAGCTGGTAGGCGTCGCCCAGGTTTTTCGTCTGATCCTCATATCCGGGCAGATTGACGAGAGCCTGGAAGCCATAGGCGTAGAATGTCAGATGGACGGGCGCCTCCGCGTCTGAACCGGAAGAGGCGGCGGACTGAGAGGACTGCGAAGAGGCGGCAGACTGCGCGGAGGCAGACTGTGAGGCGGAGCTCGTTTTCGGCGTGCAGCCGACCAGCAGGGAGCCAAGAAGCAGGACGGATAACATGAGGCATATGATTTTTTTCATAGAAAATCTCCTTATCGTTTTTATCGTCTTTATTCTTGCCCGGATTTGTTTCTGTGCAGCTCTATCCGTTCTTATTTTACAGGCCTGCTTTTTTTCAAAACACCAATAGATTTTACATTTGGTTCAATTTCTTTACCATTTTGCAAAATTGTTGTGAAAAAGAACATGGGCTGCTGAAAAATAGTGGTCAAATTTGGCACATATTCACAATTTCCGAGGGACCTCAACGGAGATCCGCGGAAAAGAAATTGACAGGACGGACATCCCACGATATGATCGAACCAGAAAACAAAGGAGGATATGCCGTGAAACAATATACGCTCATCCATGCCGGGCAGCCGGAGCTTCTGGACGGGACCGTCTGGAACAGGGCCCCGAAGCTGGCAATCGACTGCTATCCCTGGGACGAAACGGGCTACCGCCCGCCCGCCGCCGCGCAGATGGTCTGGACGGAGGATCGCTTTGTCGTTCGCTTTGAAACGGTCGAGCGGGAACTGCGCGCCGAGGCGCGCGGCATCTGCCCCGTCGTCTGCGACGACAGCGCCGTGGAGCTGTTTCTGATGCCCGATCCCGCCCATACCGGAATTTATCTGAACTTTGAGATCAACACCCTCTGCGCCATGTATCTGGGCGCTGGAACGGGCCGCGCGGACAACCGCCTGCTGCGGGAGGAGGAGCTCGTTCCATTCGGCGCGCAGTCGGAGATTTCGCTGACGCCGGACGGCTATCACTGGCGCATCACCTTCGGGATTCCCTTCGCCTATCTGAAGCGGCACGCCGGCTGCGGGGAATTCGGACCCGGTTCCCGGATGCGCGCGAATTTCTACAAGATCGCGGAAAAGGGACCCTGCCCGCACTGCGGCTGCTGGAACCCGATCACCTGGCCGGAGCCGGATTTTCACCGCCCGGAATTCTTTGGAGAGCTGCTTCTCGCATAAAAAAAGCTGCCGCAATCGAGACGATTGCGGCAGCCGCACAGGCTGTCATTCGGAGACCGGCAGGCCGAAGAATGACAGCCTGTTTTATTCCTCCTGCTTGCGGTACTGGGTCGGGGAGAGGCCGGTATGCTGCTTGAAAAAGAGAGAAAAGCTGCTGTCGCTGACGAAATTGGTCCTTCTCGCAATTTCGCTGACCGAGAGGTCGGAATACTGCAGGTAGTACCGGATATAGGCCAGACGCACCTCGATGCTCTTTTTTTTGAAGGTCGTGCCGTAGGTCTCCTTGAGCACGCGGTTGAGCTGACTGGGACTCAGATGGAGCTGGGTGCAGATATCCTCCATTTTAACGTCGCTGCCGGCCGCCGTGTACATGAGGTGGTCGAAATAGTAGTCGAGCAGAAATTTCCGCTGGCTTGCGTCGCTGCGGAACATCCAGTCCCCGTGCGGCTCACCGCTGGCCTTGCAGCTGAGACAGAGCGCGTGGAACACGTGTGAAAAAACCGCGGACAGCAGGCCGCTCAAAAGCAGTTCCGGATTCGGAATATCCGAACAGATGGTATCCGACAACATGGAGATGAGCTGCAGCAGCTGCCCGTCCGCCCTGAAGAAAAAGCAGCCTTCGCGGCTGAGCTGCTGGAGAGCCGCTGTCATGCGCGGATCGGCGGCGAGGTTTGCCGGCTGATCCGCCGGAAGTTCAAAGCGGATGGAATAGCGCTGCTCCGGACTGCTCCGGTCGCTGATGTTCGCGTGTTTGACGAAGGGAGCGAAAACAAAAACAGAGTCGTCCTCATAGCGGTGTCCGATGCCGTCGACGAACTGAAAGCCGGAGCCCTGCCGGCAGATGAGCAGCTCGTAGCTGGAGTGCAGGTGTTCCTCCGTGAAGGCGGGCAGATCCCTGGCCGTGCCGGAAAACGTGCGGGACGCGATAAAGCACTCCATCATCAGATTTCCGGCGCAGGCGCCGATCGTAAAATGTCGGTTGCTCTGGACGTTTTCAGATGGATTTTCCATATTTGCACCTCCCTGCGGATGGAGACAGTATAACAAAAGCCTGCCTGTTTTGTCAAAAAAATCGGCATCGGATAAATTTGGATGTGCCTGGTTTGGCATTTTCGTCATGACGGGCCGGGGATGACGGGTTTTGATATGGTTTTGCAGACCGGCTTCCGGTATCATGGAATCACGGCAACCGTGCAGCGCTCTATCCAAACCAGCCATGCACGAGAACAAACAACATCCAGGAGGTTTTTACATGAGCAATGCTATTAAGGGCGATGCGTCCGGCCGCGGTGCGGTCGACGGCTATCGCGTAACAATTCCGGCCAGACAGCACGGTTACACGGAAGAAGAGATTGCCGCTGTTGTGGACGTCATGCGCAACGTCGAAGGACAGACGCAGGGCGAAAAAATGGAGCAGTTTGAGAAAGACTTCGCCGAGTTCACGGGTGCGAAGCACGCCTTTGCCGTCGCCAACGCCACGGACGCCCTGAGCCTGGCCGCGACGCTCTGCCGCGTCGGCCCCGGCGACGAGGTCATCATTCCCGCCTTTACCTTCTGCGCGTCCGCGATCCCGTTCGGCAAGGCCGGCGCGAAGATCGTCTGGGGCGACATGGATCCCGAGACCTGGACGATCAGCCCGTCCGACATCGAGCGCAAGATCACGTCCAGGACGAAGGCGATCGTCTGCGTCCATCTGCTTGGCATGCCCTGCGACATGCCCGCCATTCTGGCCATCGCGAAGAAGCACAACCTCAAGGTCGTCGAGGACTGCGCGCAGGCGCTCGACGCGCGCATAAACGGCCAGCACGTCGGCACCTTCGGAGACTTCGGCTGCTTCAGCTTCCACGGCGCCAAGACCATGACGACGCTCGGCGAGGGCGGCATGCTTACGGTGCGCTCCGACGCGGACGCCGCGCTGGTGCCCGGTATTCGCCACAACGGCTGCTGCGGCTTCTCTTATCCGCGCGAGCGCTACTGGGTCCCCGCCATGAGCAACGTGGACGTGGACATCGAGGGCTTCTGGCCGAACAATTTCTGCATCGGCGAGGCGCAGTGCGCGCTCGGCAGCGTGCAGCTCAAGAGCCTGAAGGGCCATTCCGATCGGATCATTGAACAGAACGACAAGATGCGCGCCCTGCTCAGCGACGTTCCGGAGATCACCTTCAACAAGATCCCGGAAGGCTACCGCCATGTCCGCCATCAGTATATCCAGCACTTCGACGGCAGCGCGTTCGGCAAAAACCGCAACGATCTGCTCGACCTTCTGACGAAGAAGTACGGCATCCGCAGCATCGTGCAGTACTATCCCCTGTACCGGTACCCGCTCTTCCAGAAGCTGGGCTGCGGCGATTATGACTGCCCCGTGCTCGACAAATGGTGGGACAACAGCTTCAGTGTCCCCATGTGGAGCGGCATGAGCGACGAAGTCATCCGGACCATCGCCGACTCGGTGCGTGCGGCTGTGGCTGATCTCAAGGCAGAGGCGAACGTATGAAAAAAATAACGGGCGGCGTACTCATTCCCGTGTGCTCGCCCTGCGACGAATCGGGGCGCTTTCTTCCCGATGAATTCGAACGGGCCATGGAGGCCGGGATGCGGGAGCCGGTGGACGGCGCCTACGTCTGCGGCGGCACGGGCGAGGGGCTGCTCATGCGGCTGGAGGAGCGGAAGGAAGCCTGCCGCATCGCGGTCGCCGTTGCAAAGCAGTACGGCAAGATCATCCTGACGCACATCGGCGCCTATTCCGAGCGCGATGCGCTGGAACTGGCGGAGGACGCGGCGGCGGCCGGGGCGGATGGCATTTCGACCGTCCCCCTGCCGGACGCCGACCATGCGGGCCTGAGCGCCTATTATGAAGCCGCGGCCAGGGTGTCCGGGCTGCAGACCATCCTCTACTATGTGCCGGGCTGTCAGCTTCCGCTGAACGAGGTGCTCCGGACGCTGGAGATTCCGGGCGTCATCGGCATCAAGTCCTCCTCCAACGACTTTTTCTTCACCATGCAGCTGATGGCCGGCAAGCCGGAGGGGAAAATCCTCTTCAACGGCAAGGACGAGTATCTCGCGCCCGCCGTCATTCAGGGCGCCGAGGGCGGCATCGGCATGTGGGCCAATGTATTCCCGCGCGCCTACGCCGGTATTTACCGCAGCGCCGCGGCCGGCGAATACGGGCAGGCCTTCGCGATCCAGACAAAGCTCAACGCGCTCTGCTGCACGGCGTTCCGCATGGGGCTTCTTGAGTCGTTCGAATCAATCCTGCACTATCAGGGCCGCTGGGACCGCGTGTTCCGCAGCCCCGCGCCCCGCTGGGACCGCGCGTTCTACGACCGCTTCCTTGCGGAGGCCAGGCCGCTCATCGACACGCTTATGGCAATCTAGGAAGGAGAAGCTCCGTGAATTTGATTCCAAACACCGATTTAAAGGTATTTCCCGTCACACTGGGGACGATGACCTACGGCTCGCCCGTCGCCTTCGACGACGCGGTGCGTCTGACGCGGTACGCGCTGAGCTGCGGCATCAATCTCATTGACACGGCCAACATGTACGAGGGCTACAACCGGTTTGCGGGCAGCTCCGGCGGCGTCGCGGAGGAGATCGTCGGCGAGGCCGTCTCGACGCTTGACCGCGGCAGCGTGCTGATCGCAACCAAGCTCGGCATGAAGGTCGGCACCGCGCCCGAGGACGAGGGCACCAGCGCCGCCGCCGTGCACAAGCAGCTCAGTGCCAGCCTGAAGAGAATGCGCACGGACTATGTGGATCTCTACTATCTCCACCGTCCCGACGACACGGCGCCCATGGAACAGACGCTCGCCGCGCTGCAGGAAGAGATGCAGGCGGGGCGGATCCGCCATTACGGCGTCAGCAACTATTCCGCCGACCAGCTGCAGGCGCTGCTGAACTGTGCCGACCGGAACCATCTGTCCCGTCCCGTCGTCTGCCAGCCGCCGCTGAGCCTTTTAAAACAGGGCGCGCTGGAGACGCTGCTTCCGCTCTGTGAAAAGGAACGGATCGCGGTCATCCCCTATCAGATTTATCAGGGCGGGCTGCTCACGGGCAAATACCATCGCGGCCAGAAAGCGCCCGCCGGCTCCCGCGCGGATGAAAAACCCGACTGGGTGATGGAGCTGACGGAGGAACTGTTCGACAAGCTCGAGGGCTTCGCCCGCGAGGCCGAGAGCCGGCAGCTCACCATGACGCAGTATGCGCTCCGGTGGACACTGGAGCAGAAGGCTGTCGTATCCGCCATCGTCGGCGTTAAAAACGAACGCCAGATCGATGACGCGGTGAGCGCGTTCCATTCCTGATAAAAAAGACCGGGCCGCGCTGCGGCCCGGAGCCATTTTCGGAGGGGGAGGCGCGGATTATGAATCTGTTCGATACGCATATTCATCTGGAGAGCGGCACATGTTCCCGTGAAAAGCTCCTGGCCCGGTTTCGGGAGGCCGGAGTAGGCGGGGGCGTCATCATCTCGCAGCCGCCCTCGGAGGCGGTGCTGCCGGGCGGCGTCTGTTTCGAGGAGCGGCTGGAGAACGTCCTCACGCTGACGGAGGGCTGCGAAACGCTCTATCCCGCGCTGTGGCTGCATCCCCTGGAGCCGGACGCCTGCGGGAAGGCGGAGCGGGCCGCCCTGGCGGGGATCGCGGCTTTCAAGATCATCTGCGACCGGTTTTACCCCGACGACCCGGCCTGTCTCAGGCTGGTGCGCGCCATGGCGCAGACGGACAGACCGGTGATCTTCCACTCCGGCATTCTGTGGGACGGCGGCGTGAGCAGCCGATACAACCGCCCGGTGGGCTTCGAGGCGCTGATCGAAGTTCCCCATCTGCGCTTCTCACTGGCGCACTGCGGCTGGCCCTGGCATGACGAATGCCTCGCGCTCTATGGGAAATTCCTGAATGCGGAGCTGCAGAATCCGGACCGCACGGCGGAGATGTTCCTCGATCTCACACCCGGCACGCCCCGCATTTATCGCCGCGAGCTGATGGAAAAGCTTTTCGGCATCGGCTATGACACAGCCCGCAACCTGCTCTTCGGCACCGACTGTTCGGCCGAGGACTACAATGTGGACTGGGTAACAGCATGGCGGACACTCGACGACAGCCTGTACGACGCGCTTGGCGTACCGGACGGGACACGGCAGGGCATCTACCACGACAATCTGATGCGGTTTCTCGGTCTGGCGGACCGGGACTATCGCCATACCTGTCCGGTTTCCGGCGTGACGCTTTAAGCCCAGAAAAGGGAGGCATCCGTTATGGATCGAACATTGACTTTTTCTCAGAGAACAAAACCGGCCGGAACCATCAGAAGGGATGGCGCGCCGTTCGCCGGCGGCCTTCGGGATGCGGCTCCGGCGGATGCCGAAATGGCGCAGGCCGCCATTTTGCAGGGCGATCCCGAGGAATACGGCCACTTTTTCCTGACGCTGGCAGCCGGACTTTTGGAGCGGCTGCGCGGACATGGAGCACAGGAGGAAGCGCAGAGCGGGAGAGGCATGGAGGATGTCCGGATCGCCGCGAAGGAACTCGGCACGCGGGTCTATCAGCAGCTTTCCAGCCGGGCGAACGGGTGCGACCGCGCGGTGGGGATCATCTGGGATTATCTGCGGGACAACTACGCGGCCGAGATCACGCTCGGGCAGCTGGCTTCGCTTGTCTATATGAATCCCAGCTACGTGAGCCGCCTCATCAAAAAGGAGACGGGCCGCAACTTCACCGAGCTGCTCATGGAAATCCGCATGGATAAGGCGCGCGAGCTGCTGTTCGCGACGGGAATGAAGGTCTACGAGGTCGGAGAGGCGGTCGGAATTGTGAATTCCAAGTATTTCAGCCAGGTTTTCAAAAAGCACACCGGTCTCCGGCCCTCGGAATACCGCGAACGGGGCGGGCTGTAAGTCCGCCGCCGCGGCAGGGGGGGAAGCAGGCCCTGTCCGGTTCCACCCCTTGCCGCCGCGAGCAAATTGTGATATGCTCAGGCAAAAGGGAAGGGGGAGTCGCCGTGCAGCTGGAGGAGGCCGTCCTGTATTTTCATCTGCGGGAGCAGTTTCCGGTCACAGGATACAGAAAGGACCCGCTCGGCCGCTGCGCGCGGCCCGTGTTCTATGTGCCAGGCCGGAAGCCGGAAGGACATCTGGTGCTGGTCCCGCCGGAGCAGCTGCCGCAGTGCCTGAGGGAGATGGAGCGCGGAACGGCCGTCTGCGCCGCAGAAGGGGACATCGCTGTTCCGCCGACCGACTGCAATGTCCTGCTTGTCCGGGCGGAGCTGCAGGAGGTCTGCAACGCGCTGACGCAGCTTTTCGACCGCTACGACCGCTGGGATATGGCCATGCGCACGGCGGTGTTTGAGAACCGCGATTTCGCGGCGCTTCTGCGCAGCTGCAGCGAGACGCTGCTTCAGAACTATGCGCTGCTGGACAATAATTTTACCTATGTGACCTATTCGGACTCCTCCCGCCGTCTGGGCTATGTCGATCAGTTCGTGACGGCGGACAACCGCCTGCCGCTGGAGCACGTCAACAGTCTGGTCGCCTCGCCGGAGTTCCACCGCAGCGAGAAAACGGTCGGGCCGTTTGAGCTGATCGTGGACGAGCACACGGTGGACATCAATATTTTCCACAAGGACCGGCGCGTGGGACGTCTGTCCACCATCGTCGGCCCCGATGCGGCCTATGCCGCCTACTGCAAGGCGGTTTTTTCCCATCTGGGACCATATCTGGAGATCCTCTATGACCGCTACGGCGATTTTTACACGCCGAAGCAAAGCCTCAGCCAACTGCACGCCGTCATGGAGAAGCTGCTGGAGGGCGGCACCGCCGACCCGCACACGCTGCAGGATCTGCTCTCCGACAACGGCGGAAAGCCGGGCGACGTGTACCTGGCCGTTCAGCTGCAGCCGGGCTACCGTTCGGACAAAAATGTCTATGCGGACTACATTGTGAGCCAGCTCGAGCAGATGTGGCACGGCGCGGCCTGCATCAAGAACAACCGCGGCGTGTTCCTTCTTCAGAATGTGAGCCTGTTTCACCGCCAACACAAGGAGAGCTTTCGCACGACGCTGGCCTGTTTGCTGCGCGACAGTCTGATGGTCGCGGGGATCGGCCGCGAGCTGCGGGATCTCAGCGAGCTGCGCGTGGCGCAGAAGCAGGCCTGTATCGCGCTCGACCTGGGCCAGAAGAAGAAACCGGACCAGTGGGTTGCCCGGTTCGACGATTTCGCGCTCGACTATCTGATGCAGCTCTCGGTAAGCGAGCTGCCGCCGGAGCAGATCTGCAGTCCGGAACTGCTGAAAATCCGCGACTACGACAGGGAAAACGGAACTGCGTATCTGAAAACGCTCTCCGCCTATTTTCGCTGCCAGTACAACGCGAGCGCGGCCGCGGCGGCCCTGTATATCCACCGCAGCACGTTTATCAACCGTATGGACCGCATCCGGGAGATCGCCGAGCTTCCGCTCGAGGATTGGCGCACGAGGCTGTATCTGGAGCTGTCCTGCCGGATCCTGGACGAGAACGGATCGAACACCGTCCTACAAAGTGTCGTGTGTTGCAATTAAAATTTCGCCACATCCATGGATTCTGAAATGCCCTCCCATTGTATATGATGGAGCTATCATCTTATACAACGGGAGGGCATTTTATGACCGGAAAAGAGAACTTTCTGCGCGTCGTGCGCCACGAAAAGCCGGAGCGGGTCGTGAACGGCTGGGAAGCCGCGGCCTGCGTGTTTGATCCGCTGATGGCCATTACCCTGGTGGCGCAGCCGGGGAAAACGATCGTGGATCCCTGGGGCGTCTCGATCTACTGGGGCGAGAACGAGCCCGGCTGCATTCCCATAATCAATGACAAGACCAAGGTATGCAAGGACATCACCTGCTGGCGGGACTATGTAAAGGCGCCCGATCTCGAGATCGCGCGCGGCATGGACTGGAGCGGAGCCCTGGCTCAGGCGGACGCCATCCGCGCGCAGGGCAGGCTCGTCACCTCCCTCATGGCCACCGGACTGTTCGAGCTCAGTCACTATCTCATGGGCTTCGAGGATTCGCTCATGAATCTTCTCATGGAGCCGGAGGACATGCACGATTTCCTCGACTATCTGACCGAGTACAAGCTGCGTTATGCCGAGATTCTGGTCGAGAAGCTGCACCCCGATATGGTGCTTTTCCATGACGACTGGGGCTCCAAGACAAGCCTTTTCATGAAGCCCGACACCTGGCGCGAGTTCTACAAGCCGCGCTATCAGAAGATTTATGACTTTTTCCGTGCGCAGGGCGTGCTCATCATGCACCACGCCGACAGCTACTGCGCGCCGATCGTGCCCGACATGATCGATCTTGGCGTCGACATCTGGCAGGGCGTCCTGCCGACCAACGACATTCCCGCCCTGCAAAAGCAGTTCGGCGACCGGATCGTGTTCATGGGCGGCATCGACAGCATCATCGACCGCGCCGGCTGGACGGAGGCAGAGGCACGCGCCGAGACAAGACGCGCCCTGGAGACGTATGTGCCGGGCGGCAGCTTCATCCCGTCCCAGACCTATGGCGGCGAGGGCAGCATCTGTCCGGGCCTTCTCGAGGTCATCACCGATGAGATCAGCCGCTGGAACGCGGAACACTGAGGAGGCGGCGGAGATGGAAAAGACAAAAAGAAAAAATGCCGGGCTTGTCGTGACCGTCATCATCTTTATGGGCCTGTTCCTCGGCAACTTCGCGCAGTACCAGCTGGCGGCTGTGCCGTCGCAGGTGTTTCAGAAGCTGAATCTCTCCAACGCCCAGTTTTCGAGCATCATGACCGCGCCGATGCTGCCGGCCATCTTCCTGAGCCTGCTCTCCGGCGCGCTCGTCGACCGTTACGGCGTTAAGAAAATGGTTGCGGCCGGCCTCGTAATCGCCTCGGCCGGCTTCCTGCTCCGGCCGTTTGTCACCAGCTATACGGGCATGCTGATCGCGATGATTCTCTCCGGCTTCGGCTGCATGGTCATCAGCAGCAATCTCGCCAAGATCGTCGCGTCGGTCTATCCGCTCGAGAAGGTCGGCCGTGTGATCGGCATTGTCATGGTCGGCTCAACGCTCTCCATGACCGTGGCCTACGCCACGACCGCACTCTTCCCGTCGCTGGAGCTGGCCTTCTGGGTCGTCACGGTGGTCGGCATCGTCATTGACCTCGCCTGGCTGCTGCTCGTCCGCGACAGCGCCTTTGCGGCAGCCGCGCAGGCGCCCGCAGCCGTTCCGATGAAGGAATCCCTGCGGGTCTGCTTCAAGAGCAAAAACGTCTGGCTGATGGGACTCTGCCTTGCCCTGCTGCTGGGCGGCGCCATGGTCGTGACCAACTTCCAGGTCGTCGGCCTCACGACGCTGCGCGGTCTCCCGGAGGCAGCCGCCGGCACCTACGGCTCGGTTCTGACCATCGGCGCCGTCATCGGCACGCTCGGTATCCCGATGCTGGCCGCGAAGATGAAGAACAGCCGGCTGCTCATCTTGATTCTCGGCGTTCTGACCGCCGGCAGCATGTTCTTCATTGTGCAGGGCAGCCATGCGCTCATGTACGCCGCGGCGTTTTTGAACGGCGCGCTGCGCAGCGGCATCATCACAATTCTCATGGCCTATCCTGTGATGTTCTCCGACATCGGCCCGAAATACGCGGGAACAGCGGGCGGCCTCGCGGCCACGCTGGAGCTGCTGGGCGCGGTTGTCATCCCGACCTATGTGGTCATCCCGCTCTGCGGCAGCAGCGTTGCGGCGTATTTTACCGCCGGCGCCGCGGTGATCGCGCTGGCCACCGTCTGCGGCGTCCTGCTTCCCAATTTCGGGGCGTCCAAAGCCAGATAAAAAATCCCTGGCTCTGCGGCCAGGGCATGACAGAGTTCGGGACTGCCGTCCTTTACAGACGGCAGTCCCGCTTTTTTCAGCGAAAAACCCGAACGCGCGCGGATGTGTCCTCTTTTTCCTTCGGCGCGGGTTCCGCGGCGATACCGCCGAAGGGCATCTGCGCGATGAGGCGGAAGTGCTCCGGCACGCCGAACTGTGCGCGGACGGCGCCGTCGATCACGGGATTATAGTGCTGAAGCGAGGCACCGATCCCGAGCTCCCGCAGGCCGCTCCAGACCGAGAGCTGCAGCATGCCGCTGGCCTGCAGGGCCCAGAGCGGGAAATTCGCAGCGTAGGACGGAAACTTTTCCTGCAGACCCTGCACGGTTTTCTCATCATAGAAATAGAGGACGGTGCCGGCTCCGGCACGGAAGGTGTCGATCTTTTCACGCGGCACCTTGCCGCCGAAAGCGCTGAAGATGTTGTCCCAGAGCTGCCGGTGCCCGTCGCCGAAGACCACGACGAGGCGGGAGCTCTTCATGTTGAAGGCGTCTGGCACCAGCTCGGTGAGCGTCCGGATACGGCTTTCAACGGCGTCCTCGGAGACGGGGA
>Ga0070399_1003128_pt1 | contig 15015 bp, 10 predicted proteins | sample BioMet4_FD_61217 | JGI IMG/M metagenome (GOLD analysis project Ga0070399, IMG submission 61217) | Microbial communities from bioreactor (seeded with sewage sludge) at LBNL, California, USA - Biofuel metagenome 4 (version 1) | ecosystem: Engineered > Bioreactor > Anaerobic > Unclassified ... | reverse complement strand
AAAAAAGAAAGCGCTTAGAATGGAAAAATCCTCGTTAGGAAATTATACTTACCTAATGGAAAAAAATATGGAACGAGAAAGCCAAGCGCCCCTCCTTTTTACCCTCGGGGCAAATCCCAACGTTTCTCACGAGGTTTCCATCCTTCTCAATCTTCCTTTATCGCCGAATAAAGTCACGCATTTTGCCGATGGCGAAACCTTTGCTAAACCTCTCTGCCCCGTCAATGGGCATCCCTGCATTATCATTCATTCGACCTTCAACCCCGTCAGTGCTCGTCTGATGGATTTGCTGGTCTTTGTCGATGCTTTAAAAAATGCCCATGCCGCTTCGATCACGGCAATCATCCCTTACTTCGGCTACGCCCGGCAAGACCGCATCATTGAAGAAGGCGACCCGATCAGCGGCTTATTGGTTGGCAAAATCCTCCAGACCGCCGGAGTCGATCGCATCGTCGTGATAGATTTCCATTCGCTCAGACTCCTTGCTCAATTCCCCGAAGAGCATATCAATCTGACCGCAGCGCCGATTTTCGCCCATCGCTTCCAAGAGGATCTCAACGAAGCGAAGATTTTACTGAACAACGTCTGCGTCGTCTCGCCCGATCATGGTGGCTTAGCGAGAGCACAGAATTTCGCGGCCAATTTCGAGGGAGCTGGTTTCGCCTATGCCATCAAGAATCGGCCACAGCCGAATAAGGCGGTCATCGAAGGCATCGAAGGCGATTTCAAAGGAAAACTTTGTCTCATTATCGATGACATCATCGACACCGCTGGCACTCTTTCCGAGGTCGCTAAATACCTCTTGGGCAATGGAGCCAAAGAAGTTTGGGTCGCCGCTACCCATGGCATTTTTTCAGGCCGAGCCGCTGAGTTAATCAAAGACGCTGGCATCAAAAAAGTCTATATTGCCAATACGATTGAATCGAATCAAGAACGGGCCGAGATCCTTTCAATCGCTCCCGTTATCGCCGACTACATCCGGGTCAACTTCGCCAAACACTAATTTTTGCTTTCGTGGACTTCCCCGCATTCGGGGCAAATAAACTCCCCTTTCGGGGTGATTTTGGTGATGTTGCGGAAAAAGAGGGAAGCCTCGACTCTGCGATTGAACCGCCAAGTTTCGTTTTTGCCAAAGAGGGCTGGATTGACGGGGATTTTTTTGAAAGAAGCGATGTCAGTATAAACATAGGGCTTACCGGTTTTGAGACAATGGGTTTCGCGAATTAAGGTGTGGCAGCTCTCACATTCATATGCTCCATCTTTCTTCCGCGGGTGGAGTTTACCAGCACAGAAAGGGCATTCGTCGCGAATGACATCGCTTTCAACCATCGCACGGAGGAGCGCTTGTTGGATCCGCCGAAAGGAATCGATGGCTTCGACGCTGATGAAGAGGGCTTCGGGATAGAGTGTTTCTTCTTCGAAGGGCTCCGTCAATAAGACTTCGTCGGCCCTCAGACTTTGACCTAAAGCGATAATCGCTGACGTCTTCACCCCATCGAGCGTCGGGACGAAGAGGAGGCGGTAAGTCTTTTCTTTCTTCACCTCAAGGAGCACCGCTTCCCCTTGAACATTAGATACTTGGACATGCCAAGCTTTATATGCGAAGGCGAGCTGGAGAGAAGCCAACTTCATTTCCGCTTTCGGATCAGCTTCGAAATTGAACTGTGCGATGGCAAAAACGATGAGGGTTTGAACAAAATTGAAGTAGTTTTTGCCGAGGTTTTCGAGATCGACGGGTTTCATCTCATTGACCGCCGTCGCTTTATTAACGAGCAATGTCTTAGCGAGTTTGTAGATCTGATGATAATCCTTTTGCATGATGAAGATATTGGTCTTTTTGAGAGGCAAATGCTTGTTGCGGATTTTGTTTTTCTGATATATCGGTTTGACGAGGCGAGGTTGGATCACATTGGCAATGGTCTGGAGTTCACCATAGAGTTTCTCCGCCAGAGCAAAATACTTCTCATAATCCCGGATATAGCCAGTATGCAACTTACCGATCGTTAGAAAATAGTTCAGGTGGTTAGCTCGTTCGAGCAAATTGAATTGGAGAATTTCGTTGGCGTAGACCATGTCTTTGAGCGCGGAGATAGCACTACGCGCCTCATGCATGACCTCATCGACCAAATTGCAAAAAATCACATTCTCGTAAAGGCTGTAATCATCCTCGTAAACCCGGGTCAAGAGTTGGCGGGGCTTTACCCCGCGCTCGGTGATGTCGGAGGCGTTTTCGGTATGGTTGGCCAAATGCTGAATCGTCTCCTGATTGATAATCCGCACTGTTTCGACTGGTAAAACATCGCTGGCATCGGTCAAATTAATAATAGGTTTTGCGAAGATTCGCTTGATGGCAGGCAAGGCGAGGTTAATACAATCGAGTTTAGCCGAAAGCCCCGCGAAATCGAAGTTTGGCTCAACGGTGAAGAGGGTCAAATCGTGGACCGTGTAATAATCGAATTCGATGAAGTTGAAGGACGGATGCTCATCAAAGAAACGCCCCAAAGGGGCAAGGACGCCGTCGAGGCGGTCTAACTCTTCCGCCTTCTTTTCGGCCGCTTCTTTGCTCATCCTTAGTCCTCGTTGAGCTTTGAAACAAATTCAGCGCACTTGAGCAGGTGGAGGTTTTGGAAAGCTTCGACTAGTTCATCCTTGTTGTCAAGCGTCTTCACTTCAAGTTTGCTGACCACCTTGCTCAGCAAGATTGTTTCAATCGCTTCATCTTCGACCTTGGTGCCAGCAAAGCAGGCTTCATAAATGACAACGAAGTCTTCGATTTGCTTCAGGATGCGGTTACCGAAGGAAATATTGAACGGGGCAAGCAAGGCCTCAGTCTTCTGAATGAGCGGATTGTTTTCGGCATCGAAATGGCCATTTGCTTTGGCTTCTTCAAAAAGCGAATTCAGCTTGGCATAAGGATAGAAACGCGGCGGGATTGGTTCGGAAGCCGCATCGCGGACTTTGGGGGCGCGATGATTAAAGTTCATCGTGTGGGCCCGGTCATAAACCTTATCGGAAATGACAAAAGTGGATTCGTCGCGGTTGGCGGTGCCAATGAACCAGATATTCGAAGGAATCAAGAGTGTTTTGCCATCCGGGAGAAGCAAATAAGGTTTTGTCCCGTCTTTGGTTCGTTCAAGAAGCGGGATATTCAACAACTGAATCTGCCGTTTCCCCTCTTCGTTTTCCATCAAAGAAAGGAAATCAGAAAAATAATACTCGATGCGGGAGAGGTTCATTTCATCGAGGACAATGAAGGTCGGAATCTCAGGATTAAGAGCGGCTTTATAAAGGGCCTGAGTGAATTTCTTGGGTGAATAACGCTCAGAGAATTCGTTGTAGTAGCCCAATAATTCATTTTTGTCTTTCCATGAAGATTCCACTTCAACAAGATCGCAATTGCCATCGATCGCTTCCATAAAAATCTTCGGCAAGGAGGTCTTGCCAGTGCCAGACATACCTTGAAGAATCGTCAAACGAGCGGTGCCGAGTCCAGCGACGAAGGCGGCGATATCCTGGGCGCTATAAGAGAGGTGAAGTCGGCTGTCTTTGGCGTATTCCACCACAAACTTAACCAAGTCATTGAGACTGCTCTCTTTGACGGCCCTCTTTTCGCGCTCTTCCAAATCTATTTCGAAGGTCTCTTTTTGCTGATCCAAAGCGCTAAAAGCCGGGCAAGGATCGAAAACCGATGGGGTATTGTCAGAGATTTCGGGTTTTAATGACTCCTTGCTCTCCTGTTTCGGAGTCAGCGAGGCCCCGGCGCCGTCTTCGACAAGGAGCGACTCTTCTCGGAAGACTTTACGGGCGATCATCACAATCAAAAGAACGACATCAATGTAGAGCATATAGATGACGTCGCTCTGCATTGTGTATTCAATTTTCTCGTTGTAAGTAAAGCCCGCTAAAGCAAGGAGGGTCTTCGTGTTTTCAACGTTGATCTGGGTCGCGATCGAAAAGTAGTAACCGGAGATACCGAAGAGAAAGATGAAGAGGATGTTGACCAAAATTGCCGCTTTGGCCACGGCAACATAACGGCGGTCGTGAGCAAAGTAACTGGTTAGAGTAACTAAAAGGCCGATCCCCGAAGAAATCAGCATGACCACCAAAGCGAAAGCGATAATTTGATAACCAGAACCAAGTTGGCCATATTTCTGGAGCAATTCAATTCCCGTCAATTTGATGGTGTTCTTGTAGGCGCCAGAGACGAAACTCACGCTGATGATGTTCAAGAACAAGGAGCCGATCGTGATAGCCGTCACAAGGAACACATAGAGCAAAAGTTCAATGCGCTGAGGCGAATGAATTTCCCTTTTCTTCCGGATTTTATCTTCCTCGGGTCCAACGAGATAATCGAACCGTCCTTTAAGAATGGAAAAGACGACCTCGGCAACCGCCAAGAAAATCAAAGGAATGAACGCGGTCGTCCGGACTTCATAATTCTTGAGAGCATAAACGTAGTCAATGATGAAGCCGAGCAAAAAGAATTCCAAAGCAACACCGAACTCGAGCAGAATCAGCGTCCGCGAATTCGCCATAAAATGCTTTTTGTCGCTGATGAAATAAGAGAGTGAGGAGAGCAAATAAAGGAGGCAACCGATAAAGAGTAAGATCTGAGCCAATAAGAAAATCGAGTCTTCCGCCTGAGTGCTCTTGCCCATCAAAACGTTGAAGAGAATGCAGACATTATTATTGACGGAACCATGAAACTCATAGAGAGGAACCGCTAGCATCGTCACAAGCAAAGCCAAGGTGGCGAAGAGGTCCACCACAAGCCCACCGATAGCCAAGGGTTTGGCTTTAGCGGCACCCTCTCCGCTAATGACATTAGCCCCGTCAGCGGATTTCTTATCCATGACCAATAAAGCAAACGAAACGAAGAGAAACATAAGAGAAAAAACGGTCAAAGCGAAAGCCCCACCGCCTAAATCTTTATAAAGGGCATGATAGGCGAAAAAAGCCAAATCGAGACAGACGCCATAGGCGACCGTGAAGAAAAAAGGCGTCTTCTTTTTCCGAATAAGCCCGGCGATGCTGAAACCAAAGGGCACCAAATAAAGGAAGAAAGCAATAGTCAAAGCGAGGGAAAAAGGCTTCTCATTCGCCAAAGCAGAATCGGCAGCGAAAGGAAGACTCCAAATCGAATAGGCACTTCGCGTCCCGCTGAGAGGCAAAGTCAAAACGCCTAAATTAAAGAAAAAGACCAAAGCGAATAACCCGAGGGCTATCGCTTTGAATAACCAAGGCTTTTTATCCAATACTTTCATCGGGATGTGGCTCACTTTCGTGTAAGTAATGATAGCACTTGCACTGGCACGTACGGAAACAGGTTTTCTCAAAAAAGATAATTTGCTCATCAAAAAATTCTTTTTTCCTTCTGCCTTGATGGGAATAATCAAAATCCCATGCAAAATACCATTAAAATCAAATAGATAATCTTGAGTTAAGGATGTTTTCTTTCGTTAATTTATGTTTTCATATTTCTTCAAAAGAAAGAACGGCTATGCCTACACTTTTATTTACGTAATACGATTTTTCTGGAAATACCATACCAAAAAAAGGGATATTATCAATAATAAGAAACGAGAAGATCGAGGGCTCGCTCTCATAGAAAAATGAGTAAAGGAAAAACACATCGCTGGAGTTGGAAATTTTGGCCATTACGGAACAAGGTTTTCCTTTTAATGCTTTTATTTTCCTTGCTTCCTGTTGGCTGCGTCACGGGATATTCCATTTCCTCCATTTCTGACACGATGAAAGAGCATTCGATCAACGATACCAAGAGTAGTATTCTTTGGCTCCAAAATAAACTAAGCGACACTATCGTTAGTTATACTCAGAACTTTTTAGAATTTGAAACCGATAGCGATTTCCGCAATAGCGTCCTTGCCTGGAACAGCGACCCTGAAGCCACCACATTCGCCCAAAAGGAAATCATCATCAACAAACTCAACGGAGTTCTAAGCATCAACCCCAATGTGGCCGCCGCCATTATCTTCGGAGCTCAAAATCTTTCAAAAATTTCCGTGGTCCCTACCGGCGCTTATTTTTCTTACACAGGCGAGAATCCAGCCTCGACTAACGGCCGGAATAATGGCCTCCAAACAAACTTTTATTTTTTGCCGGACCAAACTGGGCCTCATCTTGTCCATGCCATGTTTGACAAAAATAGCACCCTTTCCGCTTACATCACCCTTACCCTTCGCTCGGATTATCTGAAGCAAATCATGCGCGAAGTCAAGTTGACTGAAACGGATGGTGTCGTACTTCTTAACGACGACAATGCCCTAATTGATTCTGAAGTTTCTTCCTCCTTTGCAAATTTGCCGGGCGATGTCGTTTCGCTCGCGAAACAAAATGCGTTATCGACGATTAAAGATGGCACATTCAAAAATGATCATTTCTGGTTTTATCGCTCCGTAGAAAATGGAAAACTGCAAATTGCTGAAACCCTTTCTACCGAAGAAATACGAAAAGCCCAATGGAACGCATTAATTGTTGGTCTTGTGGCGGCCGGTTTGGCGGCACTGGCTGCCATACTTTTGAGCATGCTTTCTTCTCGTCTCGTCAGCAAACCAATCATTGAATTAGCAAGCAAAATGAAGGACTCCGATGTAACAAAAGGCCCACAGGTTCCCGAAACAAGGCATGACGAAATCGGAACACTTCAGCATAACTTCAACGAAATGAGTGAAAAGATTTCCGAGCTCATCGACAAAGAATACAAAGGGCAATTGGCCACCCGCGACGCCGAACTCCGGGCAATGCAAAGTCAGATCAATCCGCACTTTGTTTATAACACCCTACAAGTTATCGGCGGAATGGCCCTACAAAGGGGGGACAAAGATATTTATGCGATGACCACATCGTTCTCTGACATTCTGCGTTACTCCTTGAATTTCGATCACGATATGGTTCCACTGAGCGAAGAAATTAAATACTTAAAAGCCTATATCGACATCCAGAATCAAAGGTTTTCCGGAAAGGTTCATTTCACCGCTCAAATCCCAGAAGAAGAAACGGAAGACTTCGTCCCAAAATTAATTTTGCAACCCCTTTTAGAGAACAGTTTTAAGCATGGCCTTTCCGAAAAACGAGGTGAATGGACGATTGAACTTAATGGCCACCGTGAGGGAGATGATTTATTGCTGACATTAAATGACAACGGTATTGGAATGGACGAGGAACGGCTAAAATCCCTCCGACAAGAACTTGAAGAGAATCCTGATAAGAGTCTACGCTCGGGAGAGCATATCGGCTTGGCTAACGTGAATCTTCGTTTGCGCCTTCTCTATGGCAGAGCCCATTATGGCATCAGCATCAACAGTATCAAAGACCAAGGCACTTCGATCACCCTGCGGCTCAAGGCGGAAAGAGATAATCATGGAAAAGCTTAAAGCCGTCTTAATCGATGATGAATTCTGGACCAGAGAAGTTTTGCGTTCTCTTGGCCACTGGGAACAACTGAATATTGAAATCGTTGGCGAGGCCTACGATGGTGTTTTTGGTGCCGAAATAATAAAACAACTCAAACCCGATATCGTGATTACCGATGTAAAAATGCCGGGCATGACCGGCCTTGATATGGCAGAATATCTTTGCAAAAACGGCCTGAATTGCAGCATCATCGTTGTTTCTGGCTACGATGATTTTGATTTGGTTCACCGAGCTTTGAAAATTGGCGTATTTGATTATCTTCTTAAGCCAATTAAGGAGGAAGAGTTAAACCGTCAGTTGGAAGCCTGTGTCAAAAATATCCAATCGGGGAATCGGATGGATGCCGACCAGCAATTCTCAGTCAATGCGCCTACCGAACCATGGTCCCAAGCCTTTAGCCAATTGCTCCCCGTTCTAAAACAAGACGTTGAAACTGGAAACATCGAGGGCGTCGAAAAGGGCTTCAGCAAAATTGGAGTCCTGCTAAAAGGCCAGGAAAATACCGCCACTCAAATCTATATTTATTCCGTTTTAAATGAACGGCTACTCTCCACCACGGAAATTCTTGGAGAGGGGGAACCCTCGCTAAATGATCGTCTTAATGTCCGCTACGTTTTCGGCGATGAAACCACAACAGAAAACATGCTCGCTTTCTGCCGCGGAAACTATCTTATTGTTGCTGAGGCAATTAACGATCAGCTTCATGGCAGGCAGCATTTCGATTTCGCCTCCGTCAAGCGCTATGTCGATCTGCACTATCTCGACCAAGGGCTCACTCTTGAATCCTTGGCAAAGTTATTCAGTTTGAATAAAGAATACCTCAGTCGCGGTTGGAAAAATGAATTCGGCGTCCTTTTCAGCGATTATCTCCTTTCTCTAAAAATGACTAAGGCCAGAGAGCTCTTACGAACGAGTTCTCTTTCGATTGCCAGCGTGGGTAATTTCATCGGCTACGATGACCCAGCCAATTTTTATCGAGCATTTAAGAAATTTTTCGGCATAAATCCTGGCGAAATACGGACCGAAGACAAAAAATGACAATGAAGCTTGTCAAGAAAAGCCAAAGCATTGAAAGGGCTTTCAGCCTATTGTTGTGCCATCTAGAAAAGCAAAAAAGGAGGTTTTCAAATGAAAATGAAGAAATTTGCTTTGCTACCCTTAACATGCCTGGCATTAATTTTGACAGGGTGCGGTTCTCAGGCGACCAGCAGCTCACCGAAAGAAGAGGAACTCAATATCATGATGAGTTTCCCGCAGTACATGGACCAATGGGATGCCTACTGCCGCCAATTTGAGGCGAAAATCCTCAAGGAAAACAACATCAAGGTCAAAGTGAAGTTGGAAATGCCAACTTCAGATCAATATGAGTCCGTGCTAAAAGTCCGTCTTCAAGACAATGATGCTCCGGATCTCTTCTGCCTCCACTCAAACAACATCGCCGAGTATTATAAGGCTGGTTATTTGGCTGACTTAACTAGCCAACCCCTTTCGGCCAAAATTTACGAAAACGTCAAGCAGATGGTGACGTACGAAAACAAAGTCCTCGCTGTTCCTATCGAAAGCCAGGCCTGGGGTGTTCTTTATAACAAGGACATGTTCACGGCTGCCGGTGTTACCGCCCCCGCAAAACTCTCCGATTTGGTTACGATCGTCAGCAAACTTGAAGCCAAGAATTATACGCCCTTTATGCTCGCTTTCCACGATTCCTGGGTCCCACAGTTGATGACCGCCCTTACCCTAGGCGGATTGGTCTCGGGCAAGCTAACGAATTGGGTCGACACGATGAATGCCGGAACAGGGTCCTACAATGATGTCAAAGAAATCTTCGATCCCATCGATTTAATCATGGGCCACGGCACGGCAAGAGCCATGGAAGAAGGCGCCGAGGCTGGTTCAGCAGACTTCGCCAATGGAAAAGCCGCAATGTACGTCAATGGCACTTGGTCAGCCGGAACGATTCTTAAGACCAAGAGCGATTTCAATCTCGGCGTTTTGGCTCTACCGATCAATGAAGATGAGAATTGCACCCGCATCAACCTCTCAGTCTCAACAACCTTGGCTGTGCATCCGAATAGCACCCATAAAGATTTGGCGCTCAAATTCGCCAACTATGTCCTCGACGATACGGATTCTTCCGCCCTCTTCAAGGCTTGCAGTTTCAATCCATTAGCAAGCTGCCACAATTACGAAGCGGCGGCCTATGTTACCGAAGGCATGGACTATGTCAAAAAAGGCAAGAGCTACAAAGATTTGGTTCTTCCTTCTGCCGTCACCGATCAACAAGGCAAGCTTTTGCAAGAGTATTACAGCAAGACTGTGACGAAAGACGAGTTCATCACCAAGATGGATGCAACCTACAAAGACGCGATTACAAAATAACTAGGCAAGAGGGCTGGGTTTTGAAATAAAGCCCAACCCTTTTCGCTATGGGATATAAGCATGAAAACAAAGAAATTAAAAAAGAACGTTAACCTTTTGCTTTTTTGTCTTCCTGCTTTTATCGTCTACGCCCTTTTTAAATTGTATCCTGCGGTTTCCGGAGTCTACTATTCCATGACCGATTGGAATGGATTAAGTCGAGCTTTCCAATTTGTCGGATTGGCCAACTTTACCAAGCTTTTTTCCGATGATACTTTTTGGCATTCGGTTGCCTTCACGGCTGAATACGTTTTGGCCCTAGTGGTGTTTGCAAACGTCTTGGCCCTTCTCCTTGCCGTCGCCATCGAAAGCCGTCACCATTTTAGAGGGACGTTCCGAACTCTTTTCTACATGCCAAACATGATCTCAATGGTCATTGGAGGCTACATGTGGATGTTCATCTACACCAAAGTCCTCTATTATTTGGCCGATAATTGGGGTTGGAAATTCCTTGATCATTCTTGGACGGGAGACCCCCGTTACTCTTTTTGGTCTATCCTGACGGTTTCATGTTGGGGGGTCGTTGGCTATTTGATGATTATTTACATCGCTGGACTTCAAGGCGTTCCGAATGATTTAAAAGAGGCCGCAGAGCTTGATGGAGCCAATGGATGGCAGCGCTTCTGGAATGTCACCGTCCCGATGATACGACCCGCCTTAACCATTTGCATCTTCTGGACCCTTAATTCTGGCTTCCAAGTCTTTGATGTCATCTATACCTTAACGGGGGGCGGACCAGGCGACGCCACCCAATCGGTAGCAATCAATATTTATGAAGAGGCCTTTAAGGGGAACACTCGCTTCGGTTATGCTACGGCAAAATCGACTGTTCTCTTTATAATCGTGACTCTGGTGACCTTGCTGCAATTGACCCTCATGCGCCGACAGGAGGATGAATTATGAGAAAAAAGCATATTAGCGTCGGCTACATTATTGTTGACATCCTGCTGATCATCGGCCTCCTTGCCTGGTTATTTCCGCTTTTCATGGCTCTTTTGAATTCTTTCAAAACGGATGGCGAGCTTTTCACCAATATCTTGTCTTTTACCGCAACGCCATCTTTCGAAAATTACGTACGGGCTTTTACTAAGATGCAATACGATAAGAGCATCTGGAATACGATTCTCCTTGCTGGGCTCAGCGTCACGCTCATCGTCGTCCTTTCCTCGGTGGCGGGCTGGGCCCTTTGTCGAACAAAATCCAAGTTGTCGAGCGCTTTGCTCAACCTTTTTGTCTTTTCAATGCTGATCCCCTTCAGCTCGATAATGGTTCCGCTTTATAAAATCGTCATTTCCATGCACCTGAAAAACTCTTTGGTTGGCTTATCTTTCATCTATGCCGGTTTGGGTGTCAGCATGGCCATCTTCTTGTATCACGGATTCGTCAAAGGGATCCCCTATGAAATTGAAGAGGCCGCAGCGGTCGATGGTTGCAACAAACTACAAACGTTCATCTTTGTTGTCTTCCCTTTGCTCAAGCCCATTACGGCCACCATCGTCATTACCAACGTCCTTTGGGTTTGGAACGATTTTCTGCTTCCATTGATTGTCATTTCGAATCGGGATAAATACACATTGCTTCTTTCAACCAATACCCTTTTTGGCCAATATAGCAATGATTGGACGGGGATATTGAGTGCATTAATCCTTAGCGCCATCCCCGTGATTGTCTTCTATGCTTTCTTCCAAAAGCAAATTCTGAAAGGTATATCCGATGGAGCTTTAAAGGGATAGAAAATGGACTTTCTCAAGGCCAAAGGAAAAAGTTTAACGCTTGGTAATCATTCCTTTTTCTTACGTGGCGTTGGCCTCGGAGGGTGGCTTTCGCCCGAAGGCTATATCTGGAAACTGAACGGAAGGGAAGACCGGCCAAGGCGGATTGAAGCTTTGGTCGAAAGCCTCTGTGGGAAAGATTATTCCAACTCTTTCTGGACCAATTATTATGACATTTTTATTCAGGAAGATGATTTCGCTTGGCTCGCACGTTGGGGATTCAATAGCGTTCGGCTCCCCTTTAATTCTCGCCACCTCCTTGAAAAAGATGGACTCAACCCAGATTATCTTTCCCACATTGACGACGCGGTTCGGTGGTCAAAAAAATATGGTTTGCTTCTCTTCCTCGACTGCCACGGCGCTCCGGGTGGACAAACCGGAACCAACATTGATGACAGCGAAAACGATTATCCGGCGCTTTTTGGCAATCCAGAGAACGAACGGCGGTTGCTGCTCCTTTGGCGACTACTAGCCGAACGTTATAAGGATGAACCGGCGATTGGCGGATTTGATCTCCTTAATGAGCCAATTACCCACTGGCATCCTGATATTTATCCTCAACTCGTTCCTTTATATCGACGACTGATCAAAGAAATTCGGACAATAGATCCCAATCATCTTCTTATTTTAGAGGGCACACATTGGGCCACTGATTTCTCTGTTTTTTCTGAACTTAGTCTCGCCGAAGCGCAGGACAACCTCATGTTTGAGTTCCATAAGTACTGGAGTGCTCCGGACCGAAATTCGTTAACCCCCTATCTTTCTTTCCGCCAAAAATATGAGATTCCTCTCTTCGATGGCGAAAGCGGAGAGAATAACCTTTATTGGTATTCGCTTTTGTTTCCTCTCCTTGAAAGAGAAAACATTTCCTGGAGTTTTTGGACTTTCAGGAAAATGGGCAACCCCAATTCCCTTTCGAGCTTCGCCGTTCCCAAACGATGGAATGAAGTCATTTCCTATTGCAAAAATGGAAAAATCCCTGTAAATCCAGCTTCGATTTTCAATTCATTCTTAGATTCTCTTAGCGGAGCAAGATTCCATCCCGTTACCGCAAGATCAATCCTTCGACTCGCACCAACATTGATTCCTGCCGAAAGTTTCGATGAAGCCAAAACAAGCAACCATCTGCCGAATCAAATCGATTTCCGAAAGGAAGAAAAAGTCCATATTGTTTTCGCCGATGGTCATTCGGGACTTCCCAATTATGCCAACTATGCGGGAGAACCTCAAAAAAAGTCTGATGATCTCTTGATCGTTTTGCAGAAAAAAGATGAGGTCTCGTATTATTTTAAAGCACTTGAAAAACGGATCCATATCCTTGTTTTAGGCAAAGGGAACTTTTCCATTTTTATTGATGGAATCAAAAGGAAAAACGATTCCGAAGTCATTCTAGAAGCCCGTATCCAAAAACATACCATTACCCTCCGTGGGGTTGAAGGCGAGAGCCGAATTGGGTCTTTGATTTTAGCCAAGGAGGGTGTATGAAAATCTTTACCACCGTTTTCGCCCAAGCGTCCGTTTTACAAAGCCAATCTAAAGTTACCGCAGATTCAAGTCGGGTCGAACAGGAAAATCATATTCTCAATATTTATCCTGAAGTTACTAGCCAAACTATTTTAGGGTTTGGTGGCGCGGTTACCGAGAGCAGCGCTGTTGTCTACCAAAAAATGGATTCTTCCGCAAAATCGCGCTTTCTCCAAGCTTGTTTCGGCAAGGAAGGCCTTGCCTATACTTATGGCCGATGCTCGATTGGAAGTTGTGACTTCTCGTTGAGTCAATACGATGATTTCAAAAAAACAAATTCAAAAGAAATCGATTTAACTCATGACGACCGCTGTATTCTCCCCCTACTTCGCGATATTCGAGCGGTCGTTCCTCTTCAGCTCATGATGGCGCCATGGTCGCCAACTGCGGCATGGAAAACGAATAACAGTCGAATCGGCGGTGGAAAACTGAAAAAGGAATTTTGGACTAGTTACGCTGCTTTTCTTTGTCACTACGTTAAGGCCTATCGGGATCAAGGCTTCCCGGTTCCCTATCTTTCGATTCAAAATGAACCCCGAGCCGTTCAAACGTGGGATTCATGCCTCTTTTCTTCCGAAGATGAATATCTTTTTTTGCGCGATAGTCTCTCCGAAGCCTTGAATAAAAATCACCTTAGCCAAACAAAAGTGCTTCTCTATGATCACAATAAAGAACGCCTCTTCGATTATGTAAACGACATCTATCATCACAAAAAAATTCGTCCTTTCGTCGGCGCAGCTGGTTACCATTGGTATTCTGGTGATCATTTCGATGCCATTCGTTTGCTGGTTAAAAAATATCCAGAATTAACTATCGCTTTCACCGAAGGCTGCAACGAGCATAGCAATTCCATGGCGCGTTCCGAAGAAGACAAAGCCTTTCGTTATGCTCGAGAAATCAGTGAGGGTATCAACGCTGGTTCTTCCCTATTCATCGACTGGAACATTCTCCTCAACCATGAGGGCGGCCCCAATTATGTTGGCAACTACTGCGATGCACCAATTATGGCCAATGAGGGCGGCACCGATTTCAACTTCCGGTTCCCGTATTATGCTCTCTGGCATTACAGCCACTTCATCAAACCAGGTGCCCTTGCCATAGGAACAACCCGTTTTTCTGATCAACTCGACTTTTGTTCGGTCAAAAACCAAGATGGAACAATCATTGCCATAATCGCAAACCCCTCCGAAACTCAAATCGAAGCATTTTTGCGCCTTGAAAATGCCGTCTTCCCGCTTTCGATCCCTCCCAAGAGCCTCACCACGGCAATATTTGATACAAATACAATTAGGTTAGTTGCTGCGTAATAGTATTTCACATTAATCACCTAATTCTTCCATTATAAAAATCAGATAAACTAACTGGCTTTTACCGCCGATTCCACTGAGCCCTCGCTTCTAACGCTAACTTCGACTTCTTGTGGAAGTAGCGTATTTTTAAGCATAGTACAAGACGATCAAACTGGGTAGATGATAGCCTTCGGAGGATTGGGTGATGGAACTCTTAAGCCAACACAAAGGGCCCACTCCAATGCATCCTTAGGAATTGGTTTATCGCCAAAATGCCGAATACAGGCTGTTTTTTAATTACTTCATAGAATCCCCTCGCCTTAGCCTCTTTTCGGCTTCAGCGAAGCGGATCGTCATCGCCCGCGAGAAACGCTCCGTCAAAAGGACCAGCTGCTTCATTTCTTCTTTTGTAAGATCCCCCATCGCCAAAATATCCGCTTCGGCGGCTGATGGTATGATCTTTCGCGCCCAAATCTCGCCCCTAGGACTGAAGCGGATGATTTTGTTTCGGCCATCCCCGTTATCTTTGCGAAGGGAGAGGTAACCTTTCTTTTTGAATTTCTTAATGATGGCACTGA
>Ga0070399_1003083_pt1 | contig 15179 bp, 12 predicted proteins | sample BioMet4_FD_61217 | JGI IMG/M metagenome (GOLD analysis project Ga0070399, IMG submission 61217) | Microbial communities from bioreactor (seeded with sewage sludge) at LBNL, California, USA - Biofuel metagenome 4 (version 1) | ecosystem: Engineered > Bioreactor > Anaerobic > Unclassified ... | reverse complement strand
TTTCCTGACTCCATTTCCGGTTCTTCACATCCAGCAGCAGCATGCCGCTTGCATCGGAATAATCCGTGCAGTGCACGCCGGAAAACATATAGTTCAGATAATCCTTCGGCAGCATGATCTTTCTGATGCGGCGGAAATTTTCCGGCTCATTCTTTTTAAGCCACAGTAACTTCGGTGCGGTGAACCCGGCAAAGGCAATGTTCCCCGTATATTCCGTGAGTTTATCCCTGCCGATCACATTGTTCAGATAATCGGTCTCTTCCACGGTCCTTCCGTCATTCCATAGAATAGCAGGGCGGATGACCCTGTCGTTTTCATCCAGAATCACAAGACCGTGCATCTGTCCTCCGGCACCGATTCCGGCAATCTTCGTTCTGTCACAGTCTGCGGTCAGTTCCTTTAAACCGGCCATGGTCTCCTGAAACCAGTCCTCCGGCTTCTGCTCCGACCATCCCGGTTGCGGAAATGAAATCGGATATTCCTTCGATACGATTTTCTGTATGTTCCCTTTTCCGTCCATCAGCAGAAGCTTCACCGCCGATGTTCCAAGATCAACTCCGATGTAGAACATGCTTCTCCTTTCAATACCGTACGCAAAATATTTTTTCTGTTCCGGTTCAGTGAATGACAACCGGTTTCTGATCCTGATCCCAGTACGCTTCTTCGATCGCCTGTTCTGTGCTTTCCGCCGTAGTCTCGTCGTCACAGAGCACGGCATTCAGTACTCTGTCCTTCGGATAATAGGCGCCGAGAATATTCAGCATGCGGATCCTTGCGGTATCCGTGTCCGTGGATCCGGAAGAAGTCTTTTCAAATGTATTCTGTCCGGAGGGAATCACGATAATTCCTTTTTTGATAAACGGCTCCAGGGTTTTCCATTCTCCTTCAAAACGCTGTACCGCCGTTTTATCCTGCGGATCTCCGGAAAAAAGTTCCATGCGGATAAGACCCTGCGCACTGTCTGATTTCACTCCTGTTTTTTCGATCAGTTTTTCCGCCAGGACCTGTCCCGCGGCATAGGCACCGTTCATCGGTGCAGAAGTGCTTTTCTCTGTGTGACCGGCTGCGGTTTCCGTCGGTTTTGTTTCTGCTGCCGGTTTTGTCTGTTCCGTTTCTTCTTTTTCCGCTGCAGCGGTTTTCTGCTCCGCTTCCCCGGTAACTACAGTACCGCTTTCCGCCGCTGTTTTTTCAGGCACGGTTTCCGCCGGTATTGTTTTTTCCGGTACCGTTTCTTCCGCCGTCATCTGTGCCGTGCTGCCGTTTCCTGCAGCCGGCTTCGCCGCACAGGCACTGACCAGCAGTTCCGCAGACAGAAAAATCAAAACTGCAATCCTGCTTTTTTTCATTTTCACCGTTCCCGGTTACTGACCGTCATCCGGGTTTTCCGGATTTTCTCCGGTTTCACTTCCGGTCATATCTCCCGCATCTTTTCCGGGTTCTTCTTCCGCTCCGTCGGCATCTTCTTCATTCTCTGCATCATCCGCGTTCTGGGAAGATTCTCTCACCTTGGCAATTCCCGCAACCCTGATTGCGGATTTCCGGTCGATATCCATCAGCTTTACGCCGGATGTGTTGCGGCCGATCACCGAAATATCCGAAACGTTCAGACGGATGATGATTCCCTCGTTCGTGATCAGAAGGATTTCCCTTTCGTTATTCACTAACTTTGCGCCGACCAGATTTCCGGTTTTTTCCGTTACCTTGTAGCAGCGGATTCCCTTGCCGCCGCGGTTCTGCTCCTTGAATTCGGTGATTTCCGTGCGTTTCCCCATTCCAAATTCGGAAACCGTAAGCAGCGCATCGCCCTGCGTGGTAAGCTGCATGGCCACGACTTCATCGTTTGCATTCAGTTTCATTCCGCGCACACCCTGGGAGGTGCGTCCGGTCTCTCTGACATCCTTCTCCGAGAACAGAATGCACTGGCCCTTTTTCGAAACCAGTATGATCTGCTTTGAATTGTCTGTCGATTTCACTTCGATCAACTCATCGCCTTCTCTCAATGTGATTGCGGCGAGTCCGGTCTTCCGGATGTTTTCATATTCGGAAATCGGCGTCTTCTTCACCATGCCCATCTTGGTCGCCATGAATAAAAATCCGTCCGACTCGTATTCATTTACCGGTATCATGGCGCTGATCTTCTCTTCCGGTTTCAGCTGCAGGAGATTGATGATCGCCGTTCCCCTTGCCGTCCGTCCGGCTTCCGGAATCTGCCAGGCCTTAAGTCTGTAGACCCGTCCGGTATTCGTAAAGAAATTAACCGTATGATGCGTGGACGTCATGATGAGATCGGAGATGAAATCTTCTTCGATCGTCTGCATACCCTTTATCCCCTTGCCGCCTCTGTTCTGGCTGCGGAAATTATCCGGGCTCATGCGTTTGATATAACCCAGATTCGTCAGCGTGATCACGACGTCTTCATCGGCAATCAGATCCTCATCTTCCATCTCGTCGTCTGTTCCGAAGGTCGTTTTCCGGCTGTCTCCGTATTTCTCGGCGATCAGTCCGATCTCCTCTTTTACGACACCGAGAAGCTTGTTTTCGTCACCGAGGATTTCCTTGTAATATTTGATTTTTTCTTCCAGCTCCTTGTATTCCGTTTCCAGCTTTTCGCGTTCCAGACCTGTCAGTGTCCGTAAGCGCATATCCACGATCGCCTGTGCCTGCGCGTCGGAAAGACCGAACCTTGTCATCAGTTCCGTCTTCGCAACCGCGACATTTTCACTGCCGCGGATAATCTTTATGACTTCGTCGATATTGGAAAGGGCTATCAGCAGTCCTTCCAGGATATGAGCCCGTTCCTCTGCCTTGTTCAGATCATATTTCGTTCTTCTTGTTACGACATCTTCCTGATGCTTAAGATATAACTGCAGCATCTGCAGAAGATTTAAGATTCGCGGTTCATTATTAACAAGCGCAAGCATGATCACGCCGAAGGTATCTTCCAGCTGCGTGTGCTTCAGAAGCTGATTCAGAATGACCGGCGCGTTGACGTCTTTACGCATCTCGATCACAATGCGCATGCCGTCGCGGTTGCTTTCATCGCGGAGATCGGTAATGCCGTCGATTTTCTTCTGCTTGACCAGTTCGGCAATATTCTGGATCAGTCTTGCCTTGTTCACCAGATAGGGAAGTTCCGTTACGATAATGCGGGGTTTCCCGTTCGGCAGCGTTTCTATTTCCGTTACAGCGCGCACTTTGATTTTTCCGCGTCCCGTGCGGTATGCTTCGGATATTCCTCTTCTCCCGAGAATCTGCGCCCCGGTCGGAAAATCGGGTCCCTTCACAATCGCGCAGACATCGTCGATCGTTGTTTCCTTTCCATCTATCCGGTCGTCGATAATGCGGGTCACGGCGTTAATGATTTCTCTTAAATTGTGCGGCGGAATGTTGGTCGCCATGCCGACGGCAATGCCCTGCGTTCCGTTTACCAGAAGATTCGGAAAACGGCTCGGAAGCACGGTCGGTTCTTTTTCCGTTTCATCAAAGTTCGGAACAAAATCGACAGTGTCCTTTCCGATGTCCGCCAGCATTTCCATGGCCATTTTCGAAAGCCTGGCTTCGGTATATCGCATGGCTGCCGCGCCGTCTCCGTCCACGGAACCGAAATTGCCGTGTCCGTCCACAAGCGGATAACGCATGGACCATTCCTGCGCCATATTGACCAGGGCTCCGTAAATGGAAGAGTCACCGTGCGGATGATATTTACCCATTGTATCGCCGACGATACGCGCGCATTTACGATGCGGCTTATCCGGTCCGTTATTCAGCTCGATCATCGAGTACAGGATTCTTCTCTGAACCGGCTTCAGTCCGTCTCTTACATCCGGCAGCGCACGCGAAGCGATAACGCTCATCGCGTAGTCGATGTAGGATTTCTCCATGGTCTTTTTCAGATCCACCTCATGGATTTTGTCGAATACATTCGGTTCCATTCATTTCCTCCAGAAATTTGTTGTTAAACGGATTCATGAACGATTATTCTATTCGGGACACGCTTCCGCCCCCTATCGCCCTGCGGGCTGGGGCTTCCGGATTTCTTTTAAGAAATCCTCCTGAAAACGCCTCGGGCAGCGGCACTAATGCGGCAAAAACTGCCGCAAAGTGCCGGCATCGGCGATTGTCCCTCACAGAATAACCGTTCTGAATCCTTTTATCTTACCAGACTCGGAAAACCCTGCGGTTTTTCCTCGTTGGATATCTTCGCACTGCTTCGCATTACGTCGTCCCTTCGGGATGACCGATGCACTTCGTGCATCAGATATCCAGGTTCTGCACATACTTTGCATTGGCCTCGATGAATTCACGGCGGGGTTCCACCTGGTCGCCCATCAGCGTCGTAAACGTCAGATCCAGATCGGATATCGCTTCTTCATCCATGCCGACCCGCAGTAAAATTCTTCTTTCCGGATCCATCGTGGTTTCCCACAGCTGTTCGGCATCCATCTCTCCGAGTCCTTTATAACGCTGAATTTTGTTGTTCTGGTCTCTGCCGACTTCCGCCAGGATATTGTTCAGTTCATCGTCGCTGTACGCGTACCAGACTTTTTTATTCTTTTCCAGTTTGAATAACGGCGGCTGCGCAAGATAGACATGACCCTTCTTGATCAGCTCCGGCATGAAACGGTAAATGAATGTCAGCATGAGCGTCGCAATATGCGCTCCGTCGACATCGGCATCGGTCATGATGATAATTTTGTCATAACGAAGTTTCGACATATCGAAATCATCGTGGATGCCGGTTCCGAATGCCGTGATCATCGCCTTGATTTCCGCATTTTCATAGACATGGTCCAGACGCGCTTTTTCCACGTTCAGTATTTTTCCTCTGAGCGGCAGTATGGCCTGCGTCGCTCTGCTCCTTGCCGTCTTCGCGGAACCTCCTGCGGAATCACCCTCGACGATAAAAATTTCGCACTCGGAAGGATCTTTGCTGGAACAGTCCGCGAGTTTTCCCGGAAGTGCCATTCCGTCCAGTGCGGATTTTCTTCTGGTCAGATCCCTGGCTTTTCTGGCCGCTGCTCTCGCTCTCTGTGCAAGGATGGATTTATCACAGATGATCTTTGCCGCAGTCGGATTCTGTTCCAGGAAATAAGTCAGCTGTTCACCCACAATGCCGCTGACCGCACCCGTCACTTCGGAATTGCCGAGCTTCTGCTTCGTCTGTCCCTCAAACTGCGGATCCTCTACCTTTACACTGATAATCGCGGTCATGCCTTCACGGATATCTTCACCGCTTAAATTTTCCTCATTGTCCTTTAACAGCTTATGCTCTCTTGCATAATCGTTGAACGTTTTCGTGATTGCGTTCTTGAAGCCCGTGAGGTGTGTTCCGCCTTCCGGCGTGTTGATGTTGTTTACAAACGTATAGATATTTTCCGTATAGGAATCATTGTGCTGCATGGCAACTTCAACCATGACCTTGTCCCTGATTCCTTCACAGTAAATAACCTGGTTGTAAAGAACGGTTTTTCCCTTGTTCAGGTAAGTCACGAATTCTCTGATGCCGCCCTCGTAATGGAACTTCTCTTCCTTTTTTTCCTCTCTGTCATCCTTCAGAATAATCTTCAGGTTTTTCGTGAGGAACGCCGTTTCTCTCAAACGGACCCGCAGCGTGTCATAATCGAAAACGGTCTCTTCGAAAATGGTTTTGTCAGGGAGAAAATGAACCTTGGTTCCGTGTTTACTGATATCACAGGTTCCGACTTCCTTTATCTCCTCGGAAACTTTTCCTTTTTCGAATTTCATTTCATAATTTTTTCCGTCACGGTAAACATTGACAATCAGCCATTCGGAAAGAGCATTCACAACAGAGGCTCCGACACCGTGAAGTCCGCCGGATACCTTATATCCCCCGCCGCCGAATTTTCCGCCGGCATGCAGAATGGTAAATACCACTTCCAGTGCGGATTTTCCGGCTTTTTTCTGGATGTCGACCGGAATTCCTCTGCCGTCGTCCGTAACGGTTATGGAATTATCCGCATTGATCACCACTTCTATGGAATCGCAGGCACCGGCCAGCGCTTCATCAACCGAATTATCTACAATTTCGTAGACCAGATGATGAAGACCTCTCGCCGATGTTGATCCAATATACATGCCGGGCCTTCTTCTTACCGCTTCCAGCCCTTCCAGTATCTGGATTTGATCTGCGTTGTATTCTGAACTCATTCGTTTTCCTCCTCCATTGACACGGTACCGTTCTTAATCCTGTATTTTCTGTCTATCCTGAAATCCCTGCTGACCAGATCTTCCATGCCGGTACATGTCATGACAGTCTGTATGTTTTTGATCGCATTCAGAAGATGTACCTGCCTGCCGGTATCCAGTTCCGACAGAACATCGTCCAGAAGAAGAATGGGATTTTCGCCGAGCATTTTCTTCACCATTTCTATCTCCGACATCTTAAGCGACAATGCAGCCGTTCTCTGCTGTCCCTGCGATCCGTATTTTCTCAGATCCATTTCCGGAGATGAACCGTCCGAAACATAAAATACGATATCATCCCGATGCGGACCAGTAAGTGTCATTTTCTGCTTCAGATCCGATTCCCTGGATTTTTTCACTTCCTCCGCAAACCGTTCCGGTTCCACATTTTTATCATAAACAATCCTGATTTTTTCTTTTCCTCCCGTCAGTGAAAAATGAATCTGTTCAATCACGGGATTCAGTTCTTTGATAAATTCTTCCCGGTACCGGATAATTTCCGTTCCGTACTGGATCAGCTGCATATCCCAGATATCCAGCGTCTCCATATAATCTGGACGGAATCCTATTTCCTTCAAAAGTCTGTTGCGCTGCATCAGAATCCTGTTGTAATTTACCAGCGAATGAACATAAAGTCCGTTCAGCTGGCAGAGTTCCATATCCAGAAAACGCCGCCGGTCGGAAGGTCCGTTTTTTATGATATTAAGATCTTCCGGCGAAAAAAGAACAACATTCACAATACCGAACAGTTCACTGGCTTTCCTGATCGGAACTCCGTTAACGGCAATTCCTTTCGGCCGGTCCTTTTTAAGATGCATGTCTATCCGGTTAAGAATTTCTTTTTTCTTCAGTACAAGCTTGATATGGGCTTCATCCGTTCCGAATTCAATGACTTCCCTGTCTTTGCTTCCGCGGTGGGAACGTGTGGTTGCACACACATAAAGCGCTTCCAGAATATTTGTTTTTCCCTGCGCGTTGTCTCCGTAAAGAAGATTTGTTCCGGGGCTGAAATCCATATGAAGTTTTTCATAATTGCGGAAATTCTTAAGTTCCAGAGATTCTATAATCATGTCCGTTACAGGTAAACTTATCTCCCGGTTTCATTTTTTTTCCGCGCTGCAGTTCGGTCTGTCCGTTCACCGTTATTTTTCCGTCCTTGATGGCATACTTTGCATCCGAACCGATCGCATATTCACCGGAAAGTTTCAGTGCCTGCTCAAGTTTGATAAACTCATCTTTTATTCTGACTGTTTTCTCTTCCATTTTCTCCCTTTCCCGGTCTTTTGTTTATCCTGCTATGAAATTAACCGGAAGGATGAGATAAATATAACTCTCCTTTTCGTCTCTGATAAAACACGGAGACTTCGGATTTGTCAGGTAGATATCCACATTTTCATCATCAATTACACGCAGTGCATCTATCAGAAACTTCGGATTGAAAGCAATCATCAGATCCTTTCCCTTTTTCTCGCAGGGAACCTCCGCATCCATGGTTCCGTAGGAAGATTTAACCTTCAGCTTTATGCTGTCCTTCCCGATATCCAGGATGATCGGCTTATGATCATTTTCACGGATTAAAATCATGGAACGGTCAATATTGTTCAGAAGCTTTGTTTTATTCACGGTTATCTTTGTTTCATAATCCTTGGAAAGCATATGCTCAATCTTGAAATATTCTCCTTCAATCAGACGGGAAATCACAACAGTCTGGTCAAATTCAAACATGATCTGGTTGCTGCCGAAATAGATCATCACTTCCTTGTCATTGTCCCCGTTTATGATCTTGCTGATTTCCGTCAGTGTTTTTCCGGGTACGATGACTTTTGCTTTTCCGTATTTTTCCTTCATCTGCACATTGCGGATGGAAATGCGGTGTCCGTCCAGCGTGACGAACTTTGCCATGTCCTCATTGACTTCTATGTACTCGCCGCTCATCATTTTGTTTGTTTCATTGAATGCCGCGGAAATAATTGTCTGTCTGATGACTTCTCTCAGCGTAAACTGGGAAAGACAGATATAATTTGTTTTATCAATCGCCGGGAGATAGGCAAATTCCTCTCCGTCTCTTCCCTGAATATTGAATACGGCCTGATCACAGGAAATGACAGTGGAAAAACTCTTATCACTTTCTATTCTGACTGCCTCTTCTCCGCCTTCCAGCTTTCTGATGATTTCATAGACAAGTTTTGCATCAAGGGCAATCTTTCCCTTTTCCTCAATCTCGCCTTCAACGACTGTTTCTATTCCGAGTTCCATGTCGTTCGCAGTCAGTTTGATTTTTTCTCCGGTTCCATCAAAAAGAATGCATTCAAGAATCGGATTCGTTGTTTTGGAAGGAATGGCTTTCGATACAATACCGAGTGCATTTAAAAGAGCTTCTTTCGTGAATGAGAGTTTCATTTTTGTTTTCCTTTCCGGCCGTCTTTAAGGTTCGCAGATACCATCCTTAAATCAATCAAATATTTAGTCTTCTTCGTAATAGGAGCTGTGGATTTGTTGGTAACCCTTTTTTTCCCTTATTTCGTAAGGAAAAAAAGCTCTTTATAATCCTGTGGAAATGGTCTGCTTTTCTCCTGCATTACTGTGCAGAAATCTTCTTTTTCAGAATGTCTATGGTATTCTGAAGATCCGGTTTTGTTTTCAGATCTGTTGATATCTTTTCTGCTCCGTGGATAATTGTCGTATGATCCCTGCCGCCGAGGCATTCTCCGATCTGCTGCAGCGGTGCGTCGGTCATATCTCTGCATAAATACATGGCAATTTGTCTCGGATAGACGATCTCCTTGTTTCTTTTCTGTCCGGCAATATCAAGTTCCGACATATTGAAATGTTCCGCCACCATTTTAATAATGAAAGAAGGCGTAATTTCCGGAGGGGCGTCGGGACTGATCAGATCCTTTAATACTTCCTCTGCTAGAGGAACGTTTATTTCTCTGTGATCAAGCTTGCTCATGGCAACGATTTTTGTCAGAGAGCCTTCCAGCTCACGGATATTGCTTTTTACATTCGAAGCAATATACTGGATGACTGCATTGTCAATGTTAATGTTGTCCAGCTCTTCTTTTTTTCTTAAAATTGCCATTCTGGTTTCGTAGTCAGGCGGCTGGATATCCACGGTAAGACCCCATTCAAAACGGGAACGCAGCCGTTCTTCCAGTGTTTCAAAATCCTTCGGCGGTTTATCGGAAGAAATAATGATCTGCTTTTTTGATTCATACAGAGCATTGAACGTATAGAAAAATTCTTCCTGCGTACTTTCCTTGCCGATGATGAACTGGATATCGTCAATCAGAAGTACATCGTTCTTCCGGTATTTATTCCGGAATTCCGTGGTGGAGTAATTGTTTTTGTTTCTGATGGCATCAATCAGTTCATTTGTAAAATTTTCACTGTTTACGTAGAGAATTTTGGCCTGCGGATTCTTGTCGAGAATAAAATGGGCAATCGACTGCATCAGATGCGTTTTGCCAAGTCCCACACCGCCGTAAATGAACAGAGGATTGTAGATTTCTCCCGGTGATTCCGCAACGGCAAGAGAGGCGGCATGTGCCAGGTTGTTGTTTTTTCCGACGACAAAGGTATCGAACGTATATCTGGGATTCAGGTTGGCCTTTGCCATGAGAAGGGATTTGTTACCTTCTTTATCCTTCAGCTTGTCGCTTTCCGTTTTTTCTTCCTTGTTTTTTATTGTGAAAACGGGAGAGCACTTGATGCCGGTGATTTCCTCAATGGCGACATTGATCAGGAGAGAATATTTTTTACTGACATAGTTTTTAAAAAGAGAATCCGGAACCAGAATGTCCAGTTCGTTTTCTCCTTCTTCGTTTTTAATCAGTTTCTCCGGTTTCAGAGGGGCTATCCAGGTGGAGAAAGATACTTCAGTAAGGTCATATTCATTTTTTAAATATGAAAGGATATCATCCCATTTTTCCTTTATTGTTTCAAATGAAGACGGGTGGTCCATGGATAACTCCTTTGAAAAGGCATATGATTTAAGTGAAACATGTCGCTGGCATGTTTACTGCATGCAGATGTATAAGAAAAACCCGTCGGATCTGAATGAAAAAGTAGATCCGGCGGGACCCTTTTCTTTGAAATGATTATAGCAGAAATCAGGTCATTTATCAACAAAAAACGGCTTTTGCGGAAAAGTAATGTGGATAACTTTGTTTAAGTCAGGTGGATGATGCGTGGAAAGCAGCGGATAATGCAAAAAACAACGGAAAAAAGAACGTTGACGTAAAAAACTGAAGTGCAGATTGTGATTATTTCATTAGAATCAAAAAACCCGAAAAAGCTATATTTTGACATAGGTTTAAGATTATGCAGCGGGATAAAAAAGGAATTTATCCACCGGTTATGCACAAATTGTGGATAAAATTATGTAAAGCACACAGCGTTAAAAACAAAATTGACATAAACAGGTTTTCCACAAAAAATTGTTGATATATGGGAACCGGGACTTTATACTACGATTGCATTGTATCCCATCAGGGAACAGTAGCAGGAGGAAAAAAAATGAAGAAGGCGGAAGTATCCGGATTTTCAAAGACCAGGGATCTGGTCATGACAGGAGTATTTGCAGCAATCATTATTGTGCAGACGGTTGTTCCTTTTCTCGGGTTTATTCCGCTCGGGATCATGAATGCGACGATTATACAGGTAACGGTGGCAATCGGTGCCGTTCTATTAGGCCCGAAAAAAGGAGCATTTCTGGGTTTTGTTTTCGGCTGTGCCAGTATGACAAAGAATACATTTCTTCCGAATGCGACGTCCTTTGTTTTTTCGCCGTTTGTCAATATCGGCGGATACGGCGGAAACTGGAGAAGCGTTATTATTTGCATGGTTCCGCGCATTCTGATCGGAGTTGTTTCGTATGCCGTGTTTCATCAGTTTGACAGAAGAAATAAAAGAAAGACAGGACTTATCTGCGGAGGAGCTGCGGCAGCCGTCACAAATACGGTACTGGTCATGAGCGGGATCTATTTTCTTTTCGGCCGGGAATATGCTGCGGCAAGCGGCCGGACGCTGAACGGATTGGCACTGGTGATCATGGGCATTGTCGGAACGCAGGGAATTCCGGAAGCGATTGTCTCCGCAGTTCTTACGGCAGCGATCGGAAGTGCATTATTTAAGGTAAGAGACAATATGTAGCAGCAGGAGTTCAATATATTGTGGTACTTGAAACAAGGAACCGGCAGTAACGGCAGAAGGCAAGGTTTTCCTTGACTTACAGGGTTTCTTTTCTTATAATAGGCTAGAATGTTCTCTGAAAATAACGAATGGAAAACTCCAAAGAATAGAATTGTGTAAGGAGGTGTAACAGTATGAGAAAAGGTACGATGACTTTTCAGCCGCATAATCCTCAGAAAATGAGAGTACACGGCTTTCGTGCAAGAATGGCGACAAAAGGCGGCAGAAAAGTACTTGCCGCAAGAAGAGCAAAAGGAAGAGCGAAATTAACGGTTTAAAATCGGCATAAACGTCGGAGAAAAAAGGGGTTGTCCAGTCGGCGACCCCGTATTTTTTTCGTAGGGATATTTTGATCTGATGCCGGCAGTCTGCATTGGCCGGTATAAAAAAAGAAGGATAAAGATCCGATGTTTTCAGGAGAGTTCCATGAAACGATTCCCGTCTGTTAAAAAAAACCGTGAGTATCAGAAAATTTACGACACGGGTATCAGCAGGGGCAACCGTCTCCTGGTTCTTTATATCATGAAAAACGGAAGGAACGGAAACCGTCTGGGGATCAGTGTATCCAAAAAAACCGGGAACAGTGTTTTAAGACACCGGATGGCCAGGATTTTAAGGGAGATTTTCCGGCTGAACCGGGATTATGTACAGCAGGGATACGACATGATCGTTGTTGTCAGACAGCCGGCAGGAAAAGCTTCTTATGCAGAAATTGAGAAAGCCTACCGGAATCTGATCGAGCGGCATTCCCTTAATTGCCGCACGGCGGACGATCACCAGGATATGCACTGAAAACGGGGATATTTTCATGAACAGGAATACGGGAAAAAAAGTACTGATTAAGCTTATCCGCTTCTATCAGATTTTCTTATCGCCGTTAAAATGGAGATGTCACTGCAAGTATATCCCTACCTGCAGCAATTATGCCATTCAGGCAATTGAAAAATACGGAGTCCTGAAGGGAAGCAGGCTGGCGGCGTGGAGAATCCTGCGCTGCAATCCGTTTTCCAAAGGCGGATATGATCCGGTCCCGTAACTATAAACGCATAGGGGAGGTATTTCCTTGGAATTAATGCTTTTGACGAAAGCGACAACGCCGGTCATCGGCTGGATAGCAAATCTCTTGGGTCTGATGATGGACGGAATATTCCGTGTTACCAGTATGTTCGGTGTTACGAACATCGGTCTCTGCATCATCATATTCACGATTATCATCAATCTGTTCCTCTATCCGCTTACGGTTCAGCAGCAGAAAGGTACCAAACTGCAAAGCGTCATGCAGCCTGAGCTTCAGGCAATCCAGAAAAAGTACAAAGGCAAGACGGACAATGCGTCCATGATGAAGATGCAGACTGAAACAAAGGCCGTTTACCAGAAATACGGAACCAGCATGACGGGCGGATGCATACAGCTTCTCATCCAGATGCCCATTCTGTTTGCTCTGTATCAGGTCATCTACAATATTCCGGCCTATGTACCGAGTGTCAAGGTGATATTTGAAAATGTGGCCACTGCACTGCAGGGTCAGCCGGATTATACGGGAACCATAACGGCGCTTCTTGCGGACGCAAGCCTTAAAATGCCGAAAATGGCGGCGAACATGGATTATTCGGTCGTCGACAAGATCATCGATCTTCTTTATAAATTCACGCCGGCCAACTGGGAACAGCTGAAAGCGGCATTTCCGGCGGTTTCCGACGTTATCACGAGCAATGCGGCCGAAATCATCAAGATGAATTCTTTTCTCGGCGTGAACCTGGCCGTGGCTCCGTTCCAGGGCTGGACGCCGAACCTGGCCTGGCTGATTCCTGTCCTGTCCGGTCTTACACAGTGGTACTCAATAAAGCTTACCACCTTTAATCAGCCGGCTGCCGGTACGGACGACAACAACAGCGTTGCGGCACAGATGAAGACCATGAATACAATGATGCCGCTTATGTCTGTATTCTTCTGCTTTACGCTCGCATCCGGACTCGGTGTTTACTGGGTGGCAAGCGCGGCCTGCCGTATTGTGCAGCAGTTCATCATCAACGGACAGCTGAGCAAAATGGATGTTGACGAGATTGTGCGCCAGAACCTGGAAAAGGTCAATAAAAAGAGAGAAAAACAGGGTCTGAAGCCCCAGCAGCTGCAGGAAGAAAAGCGCATTATCCAGAATGCGAAGAAATATGAGGAAAAGCAGGCTCAGGAAGAATCCATGAAGGAGAAGAAACTTTCCGAAATAGCCAAACAGGTGAAGGATTCGACTTCCTATTACAACAGCAATGCAAAGCCGGGATCACTTGCGGCCAAGGCAAACATGGTTGCGTTATATGATGAACGTGCAGCGGAAAAGAAACGCGGCAAAAAGGCTAAGGGCGAAGAGGTCAAGGGCGAAGAGGCCAGGAGCGAAGAGACAAAACCGGAAGACGGCGGAAATAATCCGGATGGCAAAGACGGTTCCGGAAACGAGACGGCTGAGACGCCGAAGAAAAACGATCCGCAGTAAATAAAAGGCAGCAACGGGAGGACAAACATGGATAATACCACAGTTTCTGCGAAAACATACGATGAAGCGATCACGAAGGCCTGCATTGAACTGCAGACGACAAGTGAGCACCTTCATGTGGAAATTCTTGAAAAAGGGACCAGCGGACTGTTCGGTGTACTCGGCGGAAAACCCTGTGTAATCCGGGCGCGCGTCATGAGTGAGGAAGAAATAGAGGCAGCTGAGAAAAAAGAAGCGGAAGAAGCGGAAAAGAAAAGGAACGAAGAAGCAAAGGCCGCGGAAGAACGGAAAAAGGCGGCAGAGGCCGAAAAGAAAGAAGAAACCGCGAAAAAGGCCGAAGAGAAGAAAAAAGAATATCATGAGAAACCTGCGGCGGAAAAGCCGGTAAGGGAAGCGGCAGAGAAAAAAGCAGCGGAAACGGGAGCACCGGCTTCCAGAAAAACGGATGACAGGCCCAAGAAGGAAGTAAGCGCCGAGGAAGCGGAAAAACTTGAGCAGAAGGCGGAAGCTTTTCTGAAAGAGATTTTTGACACCATGGGAACGGAAGTCAGTCTGCAGACCAGCTTTGATCATGAAGACAATGAGCTTGATGTGCGGCTGACGGGAAATGACATGGGGATCCTGATCGGTAAAAGAGGTCAGACGCTGGATTCGCTGCAGTACCTTGTGAGTCTTGTTGTGAACAAGCATCATGACGGATATATCCGCATTAAGCTTGATACCGAGAATTACCGTGAAAGACGGGAAGAAAAGCTGACGTCGCTGGCAGAGAATATCGCCGGAAAAGTGCGCCGGACAAGAAAGCCCGTTTCTCTGGAACCGATGAACCCGTATGAAAGAAGAATTATCCATTCTGCATTGCAGAATGATCCTTATGTGACAACCTATTCCGAGGGAGAAGATCCCTATCGTCATATTGTCGTTGTTCTGAAAAAGGATGCAAAATAACGGAGTGATGCAGATACAGGAATTTTTTACAGGAAATTTTATAATCTGACTGATCGTGAGTCCCGCAGCGAAGATCTCGCTGCGGGGCTTTTTTTATTCGCAGGGCCGCGCAGGAAATTTTGTCCCTTTGGGACATGCTGCCCGCAAAAAGCAGTAGACGAAACACCTTCCCCTGCTTGATCATCAGTATCCAGTAGACGTGCCATTTGTGCCCGGATGGGCAGTGTGCAAAATCCGCTTAATGCGCGCAACCGGTCCGGAGGACCGGCGCGCAAATCCGGTCGAACGGCGTGAAACGCCGGACGACCCTGTTTCCTATCGGCGCAAAGCGCCGCTGTGATTTGTT
>Ga0070399_1003081_pt1 | contig 15183 bp, 13 predicted proteins | sample BioMet4_FD_61217 | JGI IMG/M metagenome (GOLD analysis project Ga0070399, IMG submission 61217) | Microbial communities from bioreactor (seeded with sewage sludge) at LBNL, California, USA - Biofuel metagenome 4 (version 1) | ecosystem: Engineered > Bioreactor > Anaerobic > Unclassified ... | reverse complement strand
GCCGCTCGGGATAAATACGATAGTGAAAGAAAGGTAGCTCCTTTACGGTGCGCTGATAATGCTCATTATATAGATACGTCTGATATGTCTATTCCCCAGGTAGTAGCGAATATTTTAGAATTATGTAAGGGGTAGAGTAAAATGTGGTATAGCTTTGTGGGATTTATTTTTCATGTTATTTTCAAAATAATATTTCGTCTGGAAGTTATCGGTGTGGAAAATATTCCCAAAACCGGGCCTGCGGTAATTGCCAGCAATCATGCCAGTTTATTAGATCCTCCTCTGGTGGGCAGCAGTTCTTCCCGTAAAGTATATTTTATGGCCAAAGAAGAACTTTTCGTCCCGGTTTTTGGTCAACTTTGTGCGTCTTTGGGAGCTTTTCCCGTAAAAAGGGGAGAGGTTGACCTTAATGCCATGAAAAGGGCCCTGCAAATCTTGAAAAATCAAGAAGTCTTGGGCATTTTTCCTGAGGGTACCAGAAGCAAAACAGGTGCTTTAGGTCATGCAGAACCTGGTGCTTTGGCTATAGCTAATAAGGGAAAGGCTCTGGTTGTTCCTACGGCAGTAATTGGCAGCAACTTGTCTTTGCAAAAAACTTTTTGGCCCAAGGTTAAAGTGGTTTTTGGGGAGCCGTTGTCCTTTTCAGAAGGACGGATGAATAAAGTGGAATTAGAAAAAAATTCCGAGATCTTAATGGAAAAAATCAGAATTTTACTTGAAAACAACAAAATATGAGGTAAAATATATGAAAATAACACTTGCTAAGAATTATGGCTTTTGTTATGGTGTAAAACGTGCTGTGGAGATTGCGTGTCAGGCAAGAAAAGAGTATAATAATAGTATTGCAACAATGGGTCCGTTGATACATAATCAACGGGTAATTGAAAATCTGCAGAAATTAGGCATTAATTGTAAAGATAGTCTTGATGAATTTAACGCCAATGATGTAGTGATTTTTCGTTCCCATGGTGTAGGACCTAAAGTTTATCTTCAGGCTAAAGAGAAAAAATTACAGATTGTGGATGCAACTTGTCCCAATGTCCGGTCTGTACAAACTGCAGCAGAAACATTGGGGAAAGAAGGCCGGTTTGTTGTTATTATCGGCGAAAAAAAACATCCTGAAGTACAGAGTATTAAAGCCTGGGCCGGAGACGACAGCTGTATTGTGGAAACTGAGTCAGATATTGAATCTGTTCCGGCAGTTGGAGCTTACGGAGTAGTAAGTCAGACAACCTGGGAAAAAACAAAATGGGAAAAGCTCTTAAATATTCTCAAAGAGCAAAAACCCGGTGACTATAAAGTCATGAAAACTATTTGCAATGCAACCACTCAACGACAGGAAGCTGCCAAAGAACTGGCTTCACAGGTTGATGCAGTATTTGTTTTTGGTGGAAAAACAAGTGCAAATACCAGGCATTTATGGGAATTGGTTAAGGCTATAAATCCCAGGTCTTATCTTCTGGAAACTGCAGATGATATTAAACCTGAGATGTTATATAATATTAAAGAAGTAGGTATTACTGCCGGCGCATCAACGCCTGCAGAAATTATTGAGGAGGCAATCGTCACTATGGAAACTATGGAAAGCTTGCTAGGGGAAAAGGAAAGTATGCGTCTACATCTCGGAATGGTTGTAGAAGCAACAGTAGTTGCAATTACTGAAGAAGAGGTAGTTGTAGACTTCGGTTATCAAAGCGAAGGCTCTGTTGCTTTTGATCAATGGGAAGCAGGCGGTACAAAAGAATCCGTCACTCCCAAAGTTAAAGTTGGAGATAAAGTAACTTTGAAAGTTGTTGCTAGTGAAAATCAAGACGGATTAGTTATTTTATCTCGTACCAAAGCTGTAGCAGATGCAGCTTGGACTGATCTTCCGGCTAAATTGGAAGCTGAAAAGGAAATTGATGTTAAAGGGTTAAGAGCTGTAAAGGGCGGTCTGACTGTATCTTTGCCGGGACTTTCCGGTATTACCGGTTTTATTCCTGCTTCACATCTTGATTTAAGACGTGTTGAAAACATTAAGGAATTTGAAGGCAAGGAATTAAAAGCTGCTGTTTTGGAAATCAATCCGGAAAAGAAACGTCTTGTTTTATCCAGAAGAAATGTGCTTAGAGAAGAAAAAATCGCCAAGACACATGCTTACAAAGAAGAAAGAGCTAAGAGACTGGAAGAAAGAAAAGAAGCATTGGACAATGCTTTCACTACTTTTAAAGAAGGAACAACAGTACATGGCGTAGTTAAAAATGTTGTTGATTTTGGTATGTTCGTAGAAATTGCTCCTTATGTACAAGGTCTTGTTCATGTTTCTGAACTGAGCTGGGACAAGGGTGCTAAACCCGCTGATTTATACAAACCGGGCGACGAAGTAGATGTTTATATTAAAGGATTGGATCCGGAAAAGGGCCGTATCAGCCTTTCTATTAAAGAGTTATTGGAAGATCCTTGGCAGACTGCTGTTAAAGAGCTCAAAGAAGGCCAAGTTTTAACCGGTAAAGTTATTCGCTTCCTGCCTTTTGGCGCAATTGTTAAAATTAAAGACAATGTAGAAGGCATGGTGCATATTTCCGAAATTGCTAATGAAAGAATTGACAAACCTGAAGATGTTCTGAAACTTGACCAAGAAGTTACCGTTAAGATTCTGCACATTGACACTGCAGAAAAGAAGATTGGTCTTTCCATCAGCAAAGCTAAGGAAGATGCGGCAAAAGCTGAAGTAAGCCAGTTTATTGATAACAAAGAAGAGCTTTCTCAAGGTTTAGGCGAGAAGCTGGCTGCTGCAGAAGAAAAAAAGGAATAGGGAGGAAATATCGTGGATAGTCGGGAAAGTCGGAAAAACGATCACATCAAATATGCATTATCATTATCCGATGGACCTGTTAAAACCGGGTTTTCCGATATTCATGTTATGAGTAATTGTTTACCGGAAGTTGATTTAGACAGGGTTTCCCTGGCAACGAATTTACCGGGGGTGCAAACTCTTACTCATCCCTTTATTATTAATGCTATGACCGGTGGGGCAGCTTCTTTAGAAACTGTCAACCGGCAATTAGCAATTGTGGCAAAAGAAACAGGCAGTGCAATGGCCGTAGGTTCTCAGTACGGTTCTGTTAAGTCTCATAACTATAGCGATAGTTTTCGTGTAGTACGCCTGGAAAATCCCCAAGGGATTATTTTTGCTAATGTAAGTGCTCTGGCTACTGTCAGCGATGGTCAATGTGCCGTTGATATGGTGGAGGCCCAGGCCTTGCAAATTCATTTAAATGCTGCTCAAGAGCTGGCTATGGCAGAAGGTGACAGGAAGTTTTCCGGTTATTTAAGAGCCATAGAAAAGCTTTGCCATAGTCTTTCCGTACCTGTAATCGTTAAAGAAACAGGCTGCGGCATGGCTAAAGGGGAAATTAAAGCATTATTGAATGTAGGTGTGAAAATTATAGACATAGGTGGAGCAGGCGGTACTAATTTCCCAGCTATTGAAGGAGCGCGCTTTAAAGGCGCAAACCAAGAGTTAAGTACTTGGGGAATCCCTACCGCTATTTCTCTACTGGAAGCCGTTGCAGTATGTGGAAAACAACAGGGTATTGTTGCTACGGGAGGAATCCGTACGGCAATGGATACTTTAAAGGCTTTAATTCTCGGAGCTAATGCTGTTGGCATGGCCGGTAATATCTTAAAGAATTTGACAGACGGCGGAGTTGAATATGCCGTGGAAGAACTAAATAAATTAAAACATAATTTGCAAGACTTCATGGTTTTAACAGGCTGTAAAACCATATCCCAATTAAAGGATGTTCCTGTTTATTATACAGGAGAAGTTTTGTCAGCCAAACAATGTTTAGAAAATATGAGGTAAGAAAAAATAAATGAGCAAACCCATAGTTGCCATTGTCGGTAGACCAAATGTCGGCAAATCAACACTATTTAATATATTCGCAAATAAGAGAATATCCATTGTGGAGGATACTCCCGGGGTCACCAGAGATCGCTTATATGCAGATGCTGAGTGGCTGGACAATGAATTTGTCATGGTGGATACAGGTGGTATTGAAATTCAAAACACCGATGAGATTGCTGTTTCCATTCGTAAACAGGCACAGATTGCCATTAATGAAGCTGATGTGATTGTTTTTGTCTGTGATGCCAGAAGCGGCATTACAACTGAAGATGCCGAAGTAGCTAAAATATTGCGTCACTCAAAAAAGCCTGTTATTTTAGCAGTGAACAAAGCCGATTCCATGAAACAGGAATCGGAAATATATGAATTTTACAATTTGGGTATTGGGGAACCGATACCTGTTTCTGCCGTAAATCGTTTAAACTTAGGTGATTTGCTTGATGCAGTAGTGGAAAAATTCCCTGCTTCTTCCAAAGTCACCGATGATGATGAAGATATTATAAAAGTTGCAATTATTGGTCGTCCCAATGTTGGCAAATCTTCTATTTTCAATACCCTGGTGGGAGAAAACCGCTCTATTGTCAGCGATATAGCAGGGACTACCAGAGATGCCATTGATACGCCTGCCGTCAGAGACGGCCAGAAATTCTTGTTCATCGATACAGCAGGAATGCGCCGTAAAGGCAAGATTGATGAACCGATTGAAAAATATAGTATTATCAGAACCCTTAGAGCTGTAGACCGCAGTGATGTAGTCCTTATGATTATTGATGCTGTAGAGGGTGTTACCGAGCAGGATAAGCGTATTGCCGGTTATGCCCATGAATCAGGCAAAGGCGTTGTTCTTGTAGTAAATAAATGGGATTTGTATAAGAAAGAAAATGATTCCACCATTCGTTTTACCGAGATGTTGAGAAACGAATTGATTTATATGCAATATGCGCCTGTTGTTTTTGTTTCGGCTGTAACTAATCAACGTATCAGCAAGCTGCCTGAGACAATCAAACAAGTGGCTGAGGCTAATAATCTGAGAGTTTCTACTTCGGTCCTGAACCAAGTAATAACTGATGCAGTGGCTATTAATCCGCCACCGGCCGATAAGGGCAAACGCTTAAAGATTTTATATTCTACACAGGTAAAGGTAAAACCACCTACTTTTGTTATCTTTGTCAATGAGCCGGAAATAATGCATTTTTCCTATCAAAGATATCTGGAAAACAAATTAAGAGAAGCTTTTAATTTTACGGGCACTCCCATAGATATTATTGTCAGAGGGAAGAACGAGGAAGACTAGGAATCGGAAATGATGTATTTTATTGCCGCACTGATCGGATATATACTGGGGTCTATTCCCACCGGTCTGGTGTTAGTTAAAATGATTTGTGGAATTGATATACGAAAATATGGTAGTCATAATATCGGGGCCACCAATGTTTTTCGCACAGTGGGGGCCCGAATGGCTTCCTTTGTGCTTTTAGGAGATATTCTTAAAGGCATAGCCGCAGTCGTGCTGGTGAAATTTTTCTTTGAGGCAAACCTTCATCTGCAATTAGTTGCGGCCATAGCTGCTTTGCTGGGACATACTTTTTCTGTGTTCCTGCATTTTAAGGGCGGTCGTGGGGTGGCCACAGGCTTAGGTTTAATAATTTATTTTATGCCTGATGTTTCCATCTTTTCTCTAGCTGTCTGGGCAGGAATTGTCTTTGTGACCAAATATGTGTCTTTGGCATCAGTCGTTGCAGCTTTTGTGACGCCTTTTGCTGCTTTCTATAGGGATTATCCCTGGGAATTAATTGTATTTGTTACATTTGCCTGTTTATTTGTTATTGTACGGCATTATGAAAACATTATTCGTTTGCTCCATGGCAATGAGACCAAAATAAAAGAAGGCCATTTTTCAGGCTTTAAAAATAAAATAAACGGTAAGTAGGAGATTTACATGAAAGTTTCTGTTATTGGTGCAGGAAGCTGGGGAACGGTTTTATCACAAATTCTTAATGATAATGGACATGATGTTGTTCTTTGGGTCCGTAATAAAGAAAAGGCTCTAAGAATAAATGCTGTTCGCTGTAATAAAGATTATCTTCCTGATTTAAAACTGGCTGACAATATAACAATAACCAATGATTTGGAACTGGCGGTAAAAGCTGCTCAGTTAATAGTTCTGGTGGTTCCTGCCAAAGGTATGGCCCAAATTGTTTTGTCTATCAGTAAAATCTCAAACTGTGCCGATAAAATAATTTTGTCTTGTACCAAGGGATTTGATTTAACAAATATGGATTCCATGAGCACGGTAATACATAAGGGTCTGCCTCAGGCTGCTCATATTGCAGTTATGAGCGGACCTAATCTTGCTATAGAATTAAGTCAGAGGCAGCCTGCCGCTACTGTTATTGCTTCTAATGAGGAAAAGACGGTTGAACTTCTGCAAAAAGTTTTTATCAATAACTATTTCCGTCCATACACATCTCATGATGTTTTAGGGGTTGAATTATGCGGTTCCTTAAAAAATGCAATAGCTTTAGTGAGCGGTATGGTAAGCGGACTTGATTTTGGCGAGAATTCCAAGGCTGCCTTGATTACTAGAGGCTTGGCCGAAATAACCCGCTTAGGGGTCAAAATCGGAGCTCAGAAGGAGACCTTTTCAGGATTGGCCGGTGTTGGAGATTTAATCGCTACCTGTACCAGCCCTAAAAGCAGAAATCACAGAGCTGGTTTAGCTTTGGCTCAGGGTAAAACTTGTGAAGAAATAATTGCTTCTACCCATATGGTAATCGAAGGCATTGATACCACGAAAGCAATTCATGTTTTATCACAAAAATATGGCGTGGAAATGCCTATTACCGAAGCTCTGTATCAAGTGTTATTTCAAGGCTTGAGTGTCAAAGAAGCTTTAAATAAATTAATGAGTAGAACCGGCAAGCATGAATAAAGAGAGGAAGGACAAAAGTCATGGCGCAAAAAAAGAATGATACGTATTATCTGGTATGTGAAACAATTCTTCCCGAAGCAATAAAAAAGACTATTATTGTCAAAGAGCTTTTAAAAAGAGGAGAAATGAAAACTGTTAACGAGGCAGTTGCTAAGGTAAGTCTCAGCCGTAGTGCTTATTATAAATATAAGGACTATGTATTTCCGTTTTATGATGCCAGTAAAGAAAAAATTGTTACTTTGTCATTGCTTTTAGAGCATAAACCGGGAGTTTTATCTAAAGTCCTTAACACAATTGCTAATGACTCCGGCAGTATTATGACGATTAACCAAGGTATTCCTTTACAAGGAGTTGCCAATACCACTATATCCGTAGAGACAAAAACAATGGATATAGAATTAGAAGCTTTATTGGATAAGCTGCGTTTGATTGAAGGCGTTAAACGCCTGGAGGTTTTGGGCCAGGTGGATTAAATAAAAATCACAATGAAGTGAAAAAACATTGAGGGGTGTAATTTCATGAAAAAGCAAATTAATATTGGGCTGTTGGGAGCCGGCACAGTAGGTGGCGGGGTTATTCTTGTCCTTAAGCAAAATGCTGCGGCTATTAGTCATCGTGTGGGAGTGCCTGTAAAAATCAAAAAGGTGTATGCCAGGCATCCTGAAAAAGCCACAAATTTAGATCCGGATTTAGCAGTTACAGACAATGTAGATGAACTGCTTAATGACCCGGAAATAGATATAATTGTGGAATTGATGGGCCGTGAGCAGCCTGCCAAAGATTATATGACTGCTGCTTTAAAAGCAGGAAAAAATGTTGTAACTGCCAATAAAGATGTTATTGCCAAATTCGGTAATGAACTTTTGGGAGAAGCGGCAAAACAACAGAAAGATTTTATGTTCGAAGCTGCCGTTGCCGGTGGAATTCCTATTATCAGACCATTGAAAGCCTGTTTAGCCGCTAATAATATTACTTCTATCATGGGTATAATTAACGGTACTACCAATTATATGCTTACCAAAATGCTTCAGAATCATGAGGATTTTGATAAGGTCCTAAAAGAAGCCCAAGATAAGGGTTATGCAGAATCTGATCCTACTGCAGATATAGGTGGTTTGGATGCAGCAAGAAAGTTGGTTATTCTGGCTTCTATTGCTTTTAACACAAGAATCGATCTCAAAGATGTATATGTAGAAGGTATTGAAAAAATCAATATCAGGGATATAGAGTATGCCCAAGAATTAGGCTATGTAATTAAGCTTTTGGGCATTGCCAAAAATGATCCTAAGACAGGTATCAGTGTCAGAGTTCATCCTACCATGCTGCCCATGAATCATCCTCTGGCTACTGTTAATGACGTTTATAATGCTATTTATGTTACAGGGGATATAGTGGGAGAAACTATGTTCTTTGGTAAGGGAGCAGGGAGAATGCCAACTGCCAGTGCTGTCTGCAGTGATATTATTGAATGTTCCAGAAATATTCTTCATGATTGCAATGGACGGATAGGCTGTACCTGCTACGAAGAAAAACATTTATGCTCCATTGAAAACATTTATTCACCTAGTTACATTAGACTTTTAGTTCAGGATAAACCCGGTGTTTTAGCAGCTATTGCTTCAGCTTTCGGGTCTCAGAACGTCAGCTTGAATAATGTAATTCAAAAGAAAAAAGTTGGCAATTTAGCGGAAATCGTTGTTATCACTTATGGGGTTTCCGAATATAATTTGCGTATGGCTGAAACTACTCTGAATGGTTTGCCGGTTGTGGAAAAAATTTCCAATGTAATCAGAGTTGAAGATAATACGCTGGAATAATAGGTGATTAACCATGCTGAAAACCAATGATAAGCTTGTCACAGTACGTGTACCGGCAACCAGTGCTAACTGTGGGCCCGGTTTTGATTGCCTGGGTATGGCCTGTACTTTATATGATACTTTTACCTTTGAACTCATACCTGAAGGATATGAACTGGAAATAGAAGGTGAAGGTGAGGGAAGGATGCATCCTTCTCCCAACAATCTTGCTTTCCTGGCTTTTTTAAAGCTATGGGAACAAGTTAAGCATACTGAAACCGGCCTAAAGGTACATATGAAAAATGATATTCCCCTCTCCAGAGGATTGGGCAGCAGTTCAGCTGCTATTGTGGGAGGGCTAATGGCTGCCAACTACCTTTCCGGTAAAACAATGAAACCACAGGAACTGCTTAATATGGCCACTGCAATCGAAGGACATCCTGATAATGTTGCTCCTGCTATTTTAGGCGGTTTTACCATTAGCTTTATGGAAAATGGTACAGCACAAGCGTTGCGTATTGTACCGGCCCGCAGATATAATCTTATAGCTGTCATACCGGATATGCCATTATCTACAGCTAAGGCCAGAGGTGCAATTCCTGCTGTTATACCTCATAAGGATGCAGTTTTTTCTGCCAGTCGTGCAGCTCTTTTGGTAGGTGCTTTAATGAGTGGCAAAAGTCGTCTGCTTCCAATAGCAATGGAAGATAAACTTCACCAGCCTTATAGAGGACCATTGATTCCCGGTTCTTTTCAGGCTTTTGCCGCAGCTAAAAAAGCAGGGGCGTACAGCGCTGTTATTTCCGGCAGCGGGTCCACTTTGCTGGCAGTTGCCCATTTACAGGCAGATGGCAATAAAATCGGCCTAGCCATGCAGGAAGCACTGAAAAAGGCAGGGATGGATAGTACTGTTAAGCTGCTAAAGCTTGATTTACGAGGGGCAAAAATACTTTAATGATTTTCTCCTTGACAGATGCACCCCTAAAAAGCTATAATGTATCTTGTGTTCGGGGCGTAGCGCAGTTTGGTAGCGCGCTTCCTTGGGGTGGAAGAGGCCGTGAGTTCGAATCTCGCCGCTCCGACCAATTTTAAAAAAAATACACCACAAAGATTAATCTTTGTGGTGTTTTTTTGAGCCAAAACTGATATAATAGGTATGGCTATTTAATAAACTTATTTAGTTTATTAAAATGTGCTTAGCAAAAATTAGACAGGAGGATTGTTCATGTCAGAATTACAGGATAACGTGGCTAAACGTAGAACTTTTGCCATTATTTCTCATCCTGATGCAGGTAAAACAACTTTAACGGAAAAACTCTTGTTATATGGAGGAGCTATTCATCTGGCAGGTTCTGTAAAATCAAGAAAAAGCAATAAACATGCAGTTTCTGATTGGATGGAAATAGAAAAACAAAGAGGTATTTCGGTAACTTCCAGTGTTTTGCAATTTGACTATGCGGGATGTAGAGTAAATATTCTTGATACTCCCGGTCACCAGGATTTCAGTGAAGATACATATCGTACTTTAATTGCCGCTGACAGTGCAGTTATGCTGATTGATGCAGCTAAAGGTGTTGAACCTCAGACTAAAAAATTGTTCTGGGTATGCCATAAAAGAAAACTTCCGATTTTTACTTTTGTTAATAAATTGGACCGTTATGGGCGTTCACCTATGGACCTAATGGATGAAATTGAAAAAGTTTTGGGCATTAATGCTTATCCCATTAACTGGCCAATCGGTATAGATGGCCATTATATTGGGGTTTATGACAGATTAAAAAATCAGGTAGAACTTTTTTCCAGCGATAATACCCATGGCTCCAAGATGCTTAAATCAACTACGGGCAGTCTTGACGATCCTCATATCAGGGAAGCAATCGGTGAAGACAATTTTAAGACTTTAAAAGATGATATTGAGTTATTGGATATGGCCGGTGATGAATTTGATTTGGAAAAAGTTGATGCCGGTGAATTAACTCCTATGTTTTTCGGCAGCGCCATGACTAACTTTGGTGTTCGCAGCTTTCTGGAAAAATTTCTGGAATTAGCTCCCACGCCGCAACCCAGAAAAACTAAAGAGGGGGAAATCGTTACACCTACTGACGAAGATTTTTCTGCTTTTATATTTAAGATTCAGGCCAATATGAATCCTGCCCACAGAGACAGAGTTTCTTTTATGAGAATTTGTTCCGGTGTGTTTGAAAAGGGTATGAGCGTTTACCATATGCAGGGACAAAAAACCGTTAAACTTTCTCAACCCCAGCAGTTTATGGCACAGGAAAGAACCATTGTGGAAACTGCCTATCCGGGAGATATTATCGGTGTTTTTGATCCCGGGATCTTTTCTATAGGAGATACGGTTTGCTCGGAAAAGCATAAATTTTTCTTTCCTGATTTTCCCGTATTTCCACCGGAAATTTTTGCCAGAGTTCAACCTAAAGATTCTCTTAAACGGAAGCAGTTCGAAAAGGGTATAGCTCAACTTTCTCAGGAAGGAGCTATTCAGGTATTCAAACAAAAAAATATTGGTATGGAAAGTTTTGTTGTAGGCGTAGTTGGTGTCTTACAGCTGGAAGTACTGGAATATCGTCTTCTTCATGAATATGGTGCCCAGTTACTCATGAATCAGCTGGGGTATTCTGTTGCCAGATGGGTATATTCTGATAATCCTGAAGCTATTTCAAATATTAAAGGTTTGGATAATGGTATGCTGGTTTATGATCAACAGGATTTACCTGTTATCTTAGTTAATAACGAATGGAGCTTGAACTGGATTTTAGAGCGTAACCCGGGCATCAGATTTTTGACGGTACCTCAGGAAGCTAAGTCCATTTAAAGGATGTGATAACTTGTCTAAAGCTAAAATTAAAATTAAAGGACTTAAACTTTATCAGTCCATTTCTATTTTAGTTTTTATTGTTATTCTTCTTTCGGTCCTTGTTAATTCTTACTTTTTAACAAGACAGATGGGCAGTATGGTTAGTGTTCGCCTAGGTTCTAATGCACAAAAGATTTCCATGACAATTGTGGGAAATCAAGAAATTAAAGAGGCCTTGAGCAAAAAACCAATTGATGAAGCTGCCATTAATAGAGCAATCGGAGCAATAAGCAGTGCCACAAATTCCAGCATTGTTATTTTTGACAGTAGGGAAAATATTGTGGGAATTTTTAATTCTACCAATGATTCCATGCTGAAAAGTAATCCATTATCAAAAATCAGTGAGTTGCCCGGTAATATGTTTAAAAGCAATAAGGCTGAAACAATTTTTGATGATAATCATAAACCCTTAGGTTATGTGATTGTTGCTTTTCCCGAAAATTTAAGCAAAGATTTAAGCTCTGATGCAGTAGATCTTATTCAGGTTACTGGCATAATCGGTTTGGCAGTTGGTATTTTGGGGGCCGTTCTTTTGTCAAAACAGATCAAACATTCACTGTCAGGTTATGAACCGAAGGAATTGGCAGCTATTCTTTTAGAACGTAATATCCTTTTGGATACTGTTGAAGAAGGAATTATAACTGTTGATGCTGATATGGATATTTATATGTTGAATAAAAGAGCAAAAGAACTTTTATCCAAAGCCGGTTTGCCGGAGAACACTGATTGGGAGAAAAAGCCTTTTAAGACCATTGCCGATGACACAATCCTTGTGCAAGTTTCCAAGAATAACAAACCCTTGGATGAACAAACCATTAATATTAACGGGCTGGAGGTTCTGGCCAGTATTTCTCCTTTGCAAACAGCAGGAGGAGTTAATGGACTTCTAATAACCTTAAATGAAAAGAACACAGTACAGGAAATGGCCAAACGGCTTAGCGGGGTAACCAATTATGCAGATACCCTGCGGGCACAAACCCATGAATTCATGAATAAAATGCATGTAATCAAGGGTTTGATCTATACTAACAATTTAGCGGAATTAAAAAAATATATTTCTGACATTACGGAAGATTCCAATGAAGATTTAAAAGATATTAACAGTAAAATTCATAATCCTGTTCTTGCCGCATTTCTCTTTGGTAAAAAAAGCCGTGCCCAGGAGAAATTAGTGGAGTTTTCTTTAACAGAGGAGTGTAATTTTCCTGAAGAAATGACAGAGAAAGTTGATGTGCATGAACTTATCGTTATAATAGGCAATCTTTTGGAAAACTCTTTTGATGTTTTACAAAAGAAAAAAGACGATAGATTAGTTAATTTGTCAATTATGCCTTATGAAGATGAGCTGCTTATTCAGGTAGAAAACAACGGAGAAGCCATTTCAAAAGAAAACATCAGCAAAATTTTTATCAAGGGATATACCACAAAAGGGGCGGGACACGGTTTCGGCCTGGCATTAGTAAAACAACATTTAGACAGTTTACATGGTACTATTCAAATAGAATCCGATGAATTAAACGGAACAGAATTTACTATTGAAATACCTTTAAAGGAGGATTTGAAAAATGATTAAGATCTTAGTAGTAGAAGATGACCCAATGGTTGGAAAATTGCATGAGGTTTATATTAACCAATTAGATGGCTTTAAGCTTATGCATATTGCTCGAAGCAGTGACGAAGCACTAAACTACTTAGAAGAAAAACAGGTTGATTTGGTTATTCTGGATGTTTTCATGCCGGGTAAAGATGGACTGGCCTTATTAAAAGAAATTCGTATCAAGAACATAGATGTGGATGTTATTATGATTTCTGCAGCGTCAGACAGGACAAGAGTGCTGACTGCTTTGCGTTTAGGTGTATTCGACTATATTATTAAACCCTTTGAATTTGAAAGATTCAGTCTCGCACTTAACAATTTCAAACAACGCTATAGCATGATTAATAAGGAAACCGAAACAATTAAGCAGACAGAATTAGATGGGTCGCTGCTTAATCGCAGCAAGCTGATTACCGGTAAGATTCCTAAAGGTTTGGAAAAAACCACTTTATATAACGTTTGGCAGGAAGTTGTTAAAATCGATGGCAATTTTACCACAGAAGAGATTTCCAATAAAGTTGGTATTTCTCGAGTATCTATCAGAAAGTATTTGGATTTTTTAAAGTCTATTCATGTTCTCCATTTGGAACTGAATCGTGGCTGTGTAGGTCGTCCTGTTTATAAATACAAATGCATTAATAAAAATGTTTCTCTGATTAATTCCTATATTGAGTAAAATTTTAATAAAGAGGTTTCTATGAATAAACTTCCTAGAATAAATATTCTTGGTATCCCGGTTAATCCTTTGACGATGGCGGAAGCAGTAAAATATCTGACCGGGTGTATAGAAGCCAAGGTAAATACAAATGTAGTTACTGCCAATGCTGAAATTATTATGTTGGGACATAAAGACCCTCAATATCGCCGAGTTCTGGAAAATGCCTCTTGTATTCTTCCGGATGGGGCAGGTACTGTTTGGGGGGGCCGCCAATTAGGATTTAAAGTCCCGGAACGGGTGGCAGGATTTGATTTGTTTTTAGAAATGATGAAAACAGCAGGAGAAAAGGGTTTTAAAGTATATTTCTTTGGTTCGGCACCGGGCATAGCGGAAGCCGCAAAGGAAAAGTGCCTGAAAATGTTTTCAGGACTTTCTGTTGTGGGCTGCCGCAATGGATTTTTTAAGGAAGAAGATAATGCCGGAATAGTCTCCGATATTAATGCCAGCAATGCTGATATCTTGTTTGTGGCTCTGGGAGCTCCTAAACAAGAACTCTGGCTGAACAGGTATTCTAAAGATTTAAAACCTTTTGTGCGTATTGGTATAGGCGGCAGCTTTGATGTTTTAGCAGGTAAAATGCAAAGAGCTCCTAAATGGATGCAGGAAGCTTCTTTGGAATGGTTGTTTAGATTATATAAACAACCCAGTCGTTTAGGCCGTATGATGGTGCTGCCGGAATTTGTAATAGAAATATTAAAAGCTAAATATAGTGGTGAAACCATAGACAAAGCACTATAGATATATTATAATAGAGAGTAATTTGCAAATGGGAGGTGGAACATTGGGAAAATATAAAATCGTCAAAGACGGTTATCCGTTTTTTCTTACGGGAGCGGCAATTACCTTGCTGCTTGCTTATGGCTACGGAATTACTGCGGCTATTTTGCCTGCCCTGGTGACTTGTTATTTTGTTTACTTTTTCCGTAATCCGGAGCGTCAGGTCAAAGAAGACGAACATGTTTTATATTCTCCTGCCGATGGTACAGTTATGGCCATTGAGAGCATGTATGATGAGGAGTTTCTCAACGCTCCTGCCATAAAGGATACAATTTTTCTTTCGGTTTTTAATGTCCATGTCAATCGTTCACCGATTTCCGGTGAAATTAAATATCAACGTTATACTTGCGGTGGTTTTGAGCCTGCTTACAAAGATTCGGCTCCTGTAGTTAATGAACGACATGCTATTGGGTTGGATAATGGTAAAGAACGTGTTTTGGTTATTCAGATTGCCGGAATTTTGGCTCGCCGTATTGTGTCCTGGGTCTCTTTAGGACGTAATTTGCAGCAAGGGGAGTGCTATGGCATGATTAAATTTGGCTCCAGTACAGAAATTGTCATGCCTGATTCTGTTCATGTTTTAGTCAAAAAAGGAG
>Ga0070399_1003077_pt1 | contig 15192 bp, 5 predicted proteins | sample BioMet4_FD_61217 | JGI IMG/M metagenome (GOLD analysis project Ga0070399, IMG submission 61217) | Microbial communities from bioreactor (seeded with sewage sludge) at LBNL, California, USA - Biofuel metagenome 4 (version 1) | ecosystem: Engineered > Bioreactor > Anaerobic > Unclassified ... | reverse complement strand
CAGGGTTGGCAGGACGTTATTCGGCCATAGCGGACAAACTGTCCGGTGCACTGGGCATGAAGGATCAGTACCTTGCAAGTGCCGCGCCAGAGAACCCGCGCCTTGCAGAGCTGTACCGCAGCGATTCGCTGGGGAAGACGCTGGGGCGTGCGGCCGCCGTATCTCCGGTTCTGGCACAGGCCGGTGCGATTGTTGGAGATCTTTCCAAACTTCAGGCGGCCGGAGATATCGTTGGAGCAATTCCGGCGATTTCGGGGTTGAAAGGAATCGCCGCGAGCATTGTCCGGCCTGCGGCGACCTTCGGCCTGAATTCGGCGGTGGATGCCGCCTCGGAAGCGAACTGGTCGAAGCCGTGGCAGGCGATCGGAAAGACAGCGGCGGAGACTGCAATCGGAGCCGTGGGCGGCGCGGCCGGAGGGGCGGCCTCCTACGGCATCGGGCAGGGGGTAGCGTCGCTGCTGCGCCAGCACGGATGGTTTTATGAGCCATGGGCGAAAAATCTGCTGCAGGGGCTCTCTTCGGCGGGCTTTGTGGCGGCCAGCGGGACTGTGGGAGAAGCGGCGAACTACGCCAAAGCCGGAATTTCCGGGGAGGCGTACCGTCCGCAGGCAAAACAGATCCTGACGAACGCTCTTGTCATGGGCCTTTACTCATACCTCACAAGCGCGGTGGAGAACAGACAGCTTTCCCAAGATGCAGCGACGGCGATCAACGCGCGCATGGAGCAGCAGGAGCAGATGATCACCTCGCTCTCCCGGAACTCACAGACGGAGGAGGGCGCGGCGAGAAAGTGCTATGAAGCCCTCTACCTGAATCAGCAGATGAAAAATGACCTGTCCAACACGATGTATGTCGGGCAGGGGGTACTTGTGGATAAGGCGAAGGAGTCCATTGATAAAATTGATGAGCTGATTTTCTCGTCGCTCGAGGGCCTGTCCCCCGAGGCGAAGTCTTCCGCGCTGGCGTTGTTTAATGAGGCGCACGGGCTGAGCTGGGATGCGTCCTTCTGGGTGGGAAACATCGGGACAGGAAGCGCAGAAGAATCCGCTCCGGCGTCGTACGAAGCTCCCCGCCAGCTGGCCGAAGGAAACGGGGCGGCGGAGAATCGTGCGAATCCGGTTGTCCCGGAGGTTCCGCCGGTCAGGAGCGTTGCAGCTCCGGTGGTGGAAATTCCGTCCCGTGTGGGAACCGCACAGAACGCTGGGACGCAGGCTCCCCGCGCGGTTTCGAACAACATTGGAAAGCCGGAAACGGAGCGGCCTTCCGCGGCAGTGAGCGGCCCGACCTCCGTAACGCGGAGTGCCTCGGGACTGGCCTCCGTGGCGAAGACACTCGGGACGAGCGGGCAGAAGGCGATCTTCAACCAGTACGACGGAAACGCGGACACGGGAGAGTACGCGGCGGGCTTTGTGAGTGTCTACAACGCGGGCCGCGGCGCCGGAAAGAGCGCGGCGAGCGCGGCGTCGGTGCAGACGGACGGCCAGGGACGCATCACGGACAGCCGCGTGCCCGCTGCAAAGGGCCTCACGGAGCCGCAGCGTCTCGGCGCGTTTCTGGCGGGGCAAAACGACGCCGAGGGTAAGGCATCGGACGGAGCGAAAACCGCATTGCCAAACGAAGAAAACAGGACTACAATCAGTGTTAGGAAAGTTAGAGAGGATAAAAAAGCAATCAGGGGCAATGGTTCCGGGAGGACTGAAACGGGAAACCCGAACAGTCAGAACGTCAATACAACGTCTCCTCATACCGATCTTGCCTCTGACACCACAAGCGTAACACAGGGAGCAGAGCAAGTCAACGGGGATAAATCCGGGGAAAATGGGAGAACTGCGCAGCTTTCTGCGTCCGGGAAACTGGCCGACAAGATCTCGGGCATGGTCAAAAGCGGGAGGCTGTTCAACTCTGCGTGGCTCTTTGAGCAGGCGGACAAGGCGTTCGGAGGGACGCAGGCGCAGGGCGTATATACACCGAAGGATGCCTATGATGCGATGGAACTGGCCGTCAACAAGAGTCTGTTGGAATCCTCGAAGGTGACAACGCTCGCCAACGAAAACGCGGCCTCCGCAAAAAGCATGGTATCGAAGCTCGAAAATATGCTCAAGCTTCTGCCCACGCAGACCAAGCGCACAGAGGAGATGGAGCAGTTTCAGCAGTTCTCCACACCCCCCAACATCGCCTATCTCGCGGCGTGGAGCGCCGGCATCCGGCCGACGGACACTGTGCTCGAGCCGTCCGCCGGGATCGGCGGCCTTGCACTCTGGCCGAAGGCGTGGGGCGCGAAGGTATACGCCAACGAACTCTCCGAGCGTCGTTTAGCGCTGCTCAATCAGCTGGGACTGGACGGTACCTTCAATCTGAACGCGGAGCAGATCGACAACCTGCTGCCCGACAACGTAAAGCCTTCGGTGGTGTTGATGAATCCCCCGTTTTCTTCCACAGCCGGACGCACAGCGGTGAACAAGACAGCAAACGCGGAGCGTCACATCGAGCAGGCGCTGGAACGTCTCGAGCCAAATGGCCGCCTTGTGGCGATTCTGGGCAGGGGCATGGCGGACGACGCGCCCGTCTTCCGCAAGTGGTGGGACAATCTCAAGTCGGAATACAATGTCCGGGCCAATCTCCGCATCGACGGAAAAAACTACAAGAAATACGGCACAACTTTCGACATCCAGCTCGTGGTCATTGACAAAAACGGGCCGACGGAGAAGACCGTCACAGGAAGCTGCGACGATCTTTCTAAGGTGCCCGACCTGATGGAGGGAATCAGAAATGACAGAATTGCAGTTCAGGAGAACGCTGCAGATGGCGTCGAACGCAGCGGAGAGCGGACAGATCTCCCCGGACGCGGACGCGCAGACGCTCGGGATTCTGTACGAGCGGCTGGACGGCCTGAGTCCGAAGGACTGGGAACGTCTGTTCAGAGCGGTTCTGCAGGAGACGGACGAAAGCTCCCGGGAGAGCATCGAAGCGGAGTACGAGGCGCTGCAGGAGCCGTCTCTGACGGACGAGGCACTGGAGGAGCACCTGACAAGCTTCCTCGAGCTGTGCCTGCAGAGCATGGACACGGAAAGCTGCCCGGTGAATCTGACGCCGGACGAGCTGCACTATCCCGACCGGTAAAATCCGAGGTCTCACTCTCTGAAAAGAAGAGCGAGGCGGCGGCCGTGGAGGCGGACCCCGACAACGTGTATTCCCGGTATGAGCCGAGAAAAACGCGCATCGAGGGGGCGAAAAAACACCCGGCCAAGTTGGTGGAGAGTGCGGCCATGTCCGCGGTGGATCCACCTGACGTGACCTATACGCCAAACCTTCCCAAGAGCCTGATTACCTCCGGCGCGCTCTCCGATGCACAGCTCGAGAACATCATCTACGCCGGGCAGGCCCACGCGCAGAAACTTCCCGACGGAACGCGCAAGGGCTACTTCATCGGCGACGGCACGGGTGTGGGCAAGGGACGGCAGATCTCAGGCATCCTGATGGACAACTTCCGGCAGGGAAGAACGAAGGCTGTCTGGATCACGAACAGCTGGAACCTGCTGGAGGATGCGCAGCGTGACTGGAGTGACCTGGGCGGGAAAAAGACGGACATCTTCCCGGCGGCCAAGTACAAGGTGGGGACGGATATTCCCGCCGAAAATGGCATCCTGTTCTCCACCTACACGACGCTTCCCGGTACGCAGGGAAAGAATGGCGCCGATACCCGGCTCACGCAGATCGGTCGCTGGCTCGGCAAGGACTTTGACGGCGTGATCGCCTTCGACGAAGCCCACAACATGGGCAACGCGATCGGACAGACGGGCGCGAGAGGAAAGACCAAGCCTTCGCAGAAGGCGCTGGCCGGAATCAAGCTGCAGCAGATGTTCCCCAACGCGCGCGTAGTGTACGCCTCGGCGACCGGCGCGACGTCGGTTTCCAACTACGCCTATCTGGAACGGCTGGGACTCTGGGGGCGCGGGACGGCATTTCACGACGTCAATGATTTCGTCTCGAAGATCTCCGACGGCGGCCTCGCCGCGATGGAGTTGGTTGCCCGGGACATGAAGGCAATGGGCGTCTACATGGCGAGAAGCATTTCCTACGACGACGTCCGCTATGACACCCTGCAGCACGACCTCACGCCGGTGCAGACGGAGATCTACAACACCATGTCGAGGGCATGGCAGAAGGTATTTCAGAACATCGGAAGCGCCCTTGACCTGACCAACGGAAGCAAGAACGGACAGGCACGCTCAGCGGCGTGGAGCGCGTTCTATACCTCGCAGCAGCGGTTTTACAATCAGGTGCTCACCTCCATGTCCGTCCCCACGCTGGTGGAGGATATCCGAAAAGAACTGGCCGACGGCCGCTCCTGTGTAATTCAGCTGGTCAACACCAACGAGGCGGCGGCGAATCGTGCAATCGCCAAATCGGAGGACGAGGGAACGGATCTGGATGATCTTGACATGACGCCGTCCGAATCCCTGATCGGATTTCTGGAGAACAGCTTCCCGGTCAACGCCTATGAGGAGTACACCGATGAGAAGGGGAACACGCAGTCCCGGCTTGTGCTGGACGGGGACGGGAATCCTGTGCAGGACAAGAAGGCGGTACGGCAGCGCGACGCGCTGATTGCAGAGCTGCAGCAGATGAAGGTGCCGGACGGTCCGATGGAGCTGCTGTTCGACGCGTTCGGAACGGAGGAGATCGCCGAGGTGACGGGGCGCTCCCGCCGCGTGGTGGAAAAGCCGGACGAGAACGGACACCTGCATCGTGTGGTGGAAAAGCGGGGCAAGGAAAGCGGCCTCGCAGATGCGCAGATGTTTCAGGACGGGAAAAAGCGGATCCTCGTCTTTTCGGACGCCGGCGGAACGGGCAAGAGCTACCATGCCGACCGCAGGGCGAAGAATCAGCAGCAGCGCATCCACTACCTCCTGCAGCCGGGCTGGAACGCGGCCAAGGCGGTGCAGGGCTTCGGGCGTACGCATCGGAGCAACGAGGCGTCGGCCCCTGTCTACAAGCTTATTACAACAAACATCATGGGTCAGAAGCGCTTCACTTCCACGATCGCCCGCCGGCTGGATCAGCTCGGCGCACTGACAAAGGGCCAGCGGCAGACCGGCAGCGGCATGTTCGGCGAGAAGGACAATCTCGAGAACCCTATCGCGCAGGACGCGCTGGAACGCTACTATCAGTCCATGCCGGTGGAATCCGTGCGCAAGCTCGGCCTCTGTGACAAACTTTATGATCAGTACGGCGTCTATAAGCCCGACCAGAACACCGCGAGGGACATCGGCAGATTCCTCAACCGCATCCTTTCGCTGGAGGTGGACGAGCAGAACGCCGTATTCAGCGGATTCTACGACACTTTTGAGCGGATGATGGATGCCGCGATCTCCAGCGGTTCGGTCGATATGGGCCTTGAAAACTACATGGCGGACAGGATCGAGGTGCAGGACGAGAAGGTGATCCGCACGGACGAATCCGGCGCGGACACCAAATATGTGCAGCTGACGGCCTACCGCAAGCCGGACCTAATTTCCTTCCGTGAGCTGAAGGGCGTGCGGCCGGACTTTTGTGGAATGGTCCGCATGGAGGACGGTACGGCACGCGCGGTATATGAGATTTCCCCGAAGACCAATATCAAAGGAGAGATCGAAAAGAGATACCGCCTGCAGGCCGCGGACAGAAACCAGTATTCCGTGTATGTGCAGTCTACGCTGGACGAAAAAACGGAGACCATTGAGAAAAAGGACTGGGAATCCGCATGGAAGCAGGAGCTTGCAAAAGCGCCGGAATTCGACGAAACCAAGCTGCACCTGCTGACCGGGACGCTGCTGCCGATCTGGGACAAGCTCCCGGCCTCCAACACGCGCGTGATGCGTGTGCTGACGACGGACGGCAAGCAGTACCTGGGGCGGCTGATTCGGAGCACCGATATCGACGGTGTGCTGCGCGGGCTCGGCGCTGCGCGAACGAAGGAAGTTTATACAGCGCCGCAGATCTCGGAGAAGGTCCTGCGGGACGGAAAAACGGCGGTTCTGCGGGACAACCGGATCAAACTCGTTCGCCGCAGGGTCAGCGGGGAGGCCCGGATGGAGATTTGCGGAAACAACGTCTGGTATCTATCCCGGCAGTATCCGGGCATCATTTCCGAGAAGATCGGCTATGTTTTCCGCTATTTCATCCCGACGGGGGAAGCGGGGGAGAAGATTCTTTCCGCGCTGATGAAGGACAATCCCGTAGTGGATGTGCAGGACGCCAGAGAGGACGTCGGCGTCGACCAGCTTAAGGCGGCTCCGCAGGAGAAGAACTGGACGGCGCAGCGGGCCGGAAATGCGGAGAAAGCGCCGATGGCTCTTTCGGAGATTGTGAACAAAATCCGGCATGACTTCGAAATCCCTGTCACAACGGGCCACATTCGGAAGGCCGACACTCTCGGAACTTACGACCGGGACGCACAGGGAATCCGCAGTCGGATTGCAAACGACCTTCCGACGATCTCCCACGAGCTGGGGCATCATTTGGACAATCTCTACCATATGACCAGCACTCTCGACAAGAAGCAGCGCGAGGAGCTGGTTTCCAATCTGCCCAACACCATGCGTGTGGCCTACAAGCAGAACAAGTGGGCGACGGAGGGCTTCGCGGAGTACATCCGCCGGTTCCTCCAGAACCGGGAGACGGCGGCGATCGACTACCCGGAATTCACAAAACTGTTTCTCGGCTCCCTCAAGGCGCGGGACAGCGTGCTTCTGGAGCAGCTGGCCGACGAGGTGAACGCCTACTATTCGCTGGACGCGGAAACAGGTGTATCCGCCGTGCGTCTGGCGGAGGAAAAGGGCAGAGACTTTCGCACGACGGACGAAAAGCTCCGTGAAAAAGGCGATGCGTATTATCAGGCATGGATCGACAGCAACCGCGGCATCCGCGTATTCGATCGCGCGGCCAACAGCGGAACCTACAAGATCGCCTCCAACGCCGCGTATGCGGACGCCGTGGCGGGCGCTGTGCTGACCGGGGACCTCACGGACGCCAACGGCCAGTACGTTGCACCTGGCCTCTCCACGGCCCTCAGCGGGGTTAATCTGAAGGACCGGACGGAGTACCGGGCGTTCGGCGAATACCTGATTGCCCGGCACGGACCCGAACGCCTCAAGGAAGGGATGCGAGTCTACGCCGATGACCGGAAGAACTCGACCGCCTTCATGGAGCGCCGGCAGGCGGAGCTGGAAGCGCAGTATCCGGAATTCAAGGAGGCCGCCGAACGGCTCTATCAGTTCGAAAGCGACTTCCTGAAAACATGGGGAGTCAGGACGGGCCTCGTCTCCGAGGAGAGTGCAAAGAGCTGGGCGGAACGATGGAAGTTCTACGTTCCGTTCAACCGCGCGGTGGGCGACAAAGGACTGCGCGGCGCGCGGCGCGGGTATGCAAACCAGGGCTCTACTATCCGCAAGGCGATCGGCAGCGGGCTCGACATCGTGCACCCCGTCGACAACATCGTTCGGAACGTGGTGCGGATGGTCAACGCCGGGATTCGGAACAACGTCATGGCCGAGATCACAACCGCCGCGGAGCGGAAAGGCGGCATGGCGGACTTCCTCGAGAAGGTGCCCATGCCGATGAAGCGCGCTGGCTTCCGCACTACGGATCTGAAGGATATGCTCGGGCAGGCGGTGGAGGAAAGCAGCCTCACGGGATCCGACGCGGATGCGGCCTTTGAGATTGTGAACGGGATCGACGATATTCTGTATCAGTACGGCCGCGGAAAGGCCCATGGCGACGTGGTGACCGTCCTGAAAAACGGTGACACGGAATACTGGAAGATCAATGACCCCATGCTGCTCGAATCGATCACGGGGCTTGACGCGAAGAAACTGCCGGCCTGGCTGGAAACCTATGCGGCGACCTCCCGGTTCGTCACGGCAAATCTGACGGGCAACAACGTCCTCTGGTCAATTTTCTCCAACGCACCGCGCGACCTGATGACCTTCTGGACCTTCTCCAAAGACAAGAACCTGCTGCATCTGGTAGGCGGCATCACATCCTCCTATGCAAACAAGCTCCGGGGCTCCAATGCGGATCCGCTCTACAAGGAATACCTGGCCATGGGCGGCGGCAAGACGTCGGTCTATACGGCGGATCGCGACCTCACGAAGAACATTCGCCGGAAACTGGCGGGGGATAAGCGCACCTGGCTCAATCCGATGGAATGGCTCGCGTTCGTCTCCGACACCATTGAGACCGGCCCCCGATATTCCTATTACAAGCTCTGCCGGGAAAAGTACGGGATGACGCCGCAGGAGGCCTTTTACGAGAGCACCGACATCACGGTGAACTTCCGGCGCGGCGGTGTGCAATCCAGGACGATCAACAAGGTGATTCCGTTCTTCAACGCCGGAGTGCAGGGCATTGACAAATTTGCACGGTGGGTGAGCGCGGACGACGCGCCCGCCGGGCAGAGGGGCAAAGCGGTGCGCGGCCGCGTGCTGGCCTTCCTATCCGCCTCCGCGGCGCTGGCGGGGCTGATCTACGGCCTCAACAGCAAGAGCGAAGAGGACAAAAAAAATTACGCGCAGCTGTCCAACTATACCAAGAATACATACTGGTGTATTCCCATGGGCGACGGCAAGTTTTTCACGATCCCGAAGCCGAGGGAGATCGCGGTGCTCTCCTCGTTCATGGAAGCCTGCGCCGAGTATTACGGAAACCGGAACGAGCACGCCTTCGACGAGTTTTACAGCTATACGGCGGACACGATGCTTCCCAACGTGGTTTCCGATCTGGCGCAGCTCGATCTCGGGGGGGCGGTGGGAAATCTCGGCTTCCTCGGAACGATCGTGAGGATATTTGCAAACCGGGACTTCCTCGGAAAGCCGATTGTCAGCAGCGGATTGCAGTCGCTCGAACCAAAGGACCAGTACACGAGCCGAACGTCGGAGCTGGCCAAAATCATCGGGCAGGCGTTCAACGTCAGCCCGCAGATGGTGGACTACTTCGGCAACAACGTACTCGGTGGTTGGTGGAAAGCGCAGAAATCGCTTTTCCCGGTCGGCGGGGAGAATGTGGATTACACGCTGGGCATCCAGGGCAACTATATCCGCGACAGCCAGTATTCCACGGATCTTCTCAACCGGATATACGACGCGGCCGACAAATCCGCCCGGCACGCGAAGTCCAATCCCGACGACATCGACGCGAAGATCCAGAGCAAACGGGACAGCTCCATGACGGAATTCTACTCCGCTTATAATAAGCTCTCAAAAGATAAGCAGGAGACGACCGCCCGCCGCGCGTCCCGTCAGACGGTTCTTGATATGGTCAACGAATATCTGAAGGATGCGGATACCGGTTATAAAACAGACATGGAGAAGGCTGTCGAAAAAGTCTGTTCTGATACCGGAAGCACGGAATATCTTCCTTCGGTCATGTCATCCAGCGTCAAGGATGCAAACGAGGAAGTGCATCTTCTGACAGACAGCCAGTATGTGGAGTATCAGACCAACTACCTGAAGGCATACTGGGAGTACATCGAAGATACCTATAATACGTCGGATGATAGTACAAAGCAGCAGGCGGTTCTGAAAGCGGCAAAAGATACTGCGAAGGAATCTGCAACACGTCGCGTGCTCGGAAGCATAGGCGCTCCGGTAAAAGCAACCAAGTATGATGGCGTACCGGATACAGCAGTCATTCAGTTCAAGGCGGGCATCGACCTCGCCAACAACGACGGAAGCCTGAAGCAGGATGAAGTCATCGCAATTATCAAAAAGCTCCAGCTCAACAAGACGCAGAGCTCGACTCTGTTTCACAGTAAGTACGACAGCGACAAAAATAATCCATGGTAAAGAAAGTCCCCGGATTGTAGACGCAATCCGGGGGCTTTTCTGCTACGCTTTGGGAAGAACGAAACAGGCGGTGAGGGAAATGACGAATGAAGAAATGGCGGTGAAGCTCACGGACGTGGACGGCCGGTGCCGGAGCAACACGCACCGGCTCGATACGCTGGAAAAGAATCAGGAGGCGCTGACGGAGCTGACGACCTCCGTCAAAGTGCTCGCTGTTGACCAGGCGAACCTGAAAGGCGACGTCGGGGAAATCAAGAGTGACGTCAAGACCCTGATGGAAAAGCCGGGGAAGCGGTGGGAGTTCGTCGTGGAAAAGGTGATCTATGTGATCGTCGCGGCCGTGATCGGGTACTTCCTGGCCCGCGCGGGAATGGGAGACTGATATGAAAAAAATCATAGACCTCAGCCAGTTTAACGCGGTTGCGGATTGGACGAAGGTTGCGGGCAGTGTGGACGGCGTGATCCTGCGGGCTGGATATCGCGGCTACGGCTCGGCGACCACGAAACCCGCATAACCGTGTTGGAACAGAAAAATTAACATATGGACAGGCCATAAGGCCGGGAAGGACTACATCATGGAAAACAACAGATACGCACAGAACAGGCACGAGATCGACCGCATCAGCCGCGAGAAGGGCGTGGACATCGGCGTTGCCTGCGCCATGCTTCGGGACAAAAAGGGCTGGAGCTTCAAGGACGGCATCGACACGGAGATCACGGAATTCTGCGACTATGTTCGCAGCATGAACCCGGAAGAGGTTCAGGCGTACTTCGAGGGCTGAACAACATGGGGCGGCTTCGACCGCCCCAACCGTTTACGGAGGGATTACATATGAGGACGAGCCAGACGGGGATTGACCTGATCCGGTCGTTTGAGGGCTGCTGTCTCAAGGCGTACCGCTTGCAAGGCGAGACGTATTACACCATTGGATACGGGCATTACGGCGCGGACGTGAAAGCGGGAATGACCGTGACCTATGCGCAGGCGGAAGAACTGCTTCGGTCGGACTTAAAAAAATTTGAGGGGTATGCCGCGCAGTACGCGCCTTCGGGGCTGAATCAGAACCAGTTCGACGCGCTGGTGTCGTTCTGCTACAACTGCGGTCCCGGCTCTTTGAAGCAGCTCTGCACAGGCCGCACGATTGCGCAGATTCCGGAGCACATCGAGTCGTACACGTCGAGCGCGTCCGAGTCCTACCGGGCCGGGCTTCTGCGGCGCAGACAGGCGGAACACAAACTCTACAACACCCCGGTAAAACAGGAGGGAAAACCAGTGACAGTTACGGATGCAAAAAAGATTCTTGCGGACAAGGCGGGGCTGTCCGCCGCGACCATCGTTTATCTCGACAGCTACAAATACGGCGACGAGCTGATTTTGAAGCTGGCGAAAGCCATGCAATAGGAGACGGATGCTGATGCTGATGGGAAGTAGTGAAATGAACGATAAAACAAGCAAGTGGATTAAGGCGGCTGGTGTCCGTGCGATCAGAACGGTTGCTCAGACGGCAGTCGCCACGATCGGCGTCTCGGCCACGATGGGAGACGTCAAGTGGCTGACGGTGCTCAGCACGGCGCTGCTGGCGGGGATTCTGTCGGTGCTGACAAGTGTCGCAGGACTGCCGGAGGTCAATGCGTAACAGCACAAGTGGGAATGAACTGATACAATTATAATAATGCTCGGTCTGGACAAATCCAGACCGAGCATTATTGCCGCTATCACTTACTTCAAGGAATAGGTTTTGCCCACCCTGATCAGCCATCCATCACGAATAAAACCTTCTAAAGCATGAAGGCATTGCTTTGGATTCAGGTTCAAAAGCGTGGCAAGCTCACCTCGCCTGGCTTTTTCATGCTCCAAAAGGTATTGTGTCAGGAGCTCCCTGTATGTGTCCTTCGAAACTGTTTCCTCAGAGAGATAATAACGCCGTCCAATTTTTGTTACCCTGCCGGCTTCCATCATGCGGTGCAGCGAGGAGCGGATTATTTTTGCATTCGCGCCGAGCTGCAACTGAAGTTCTTCCATTAAGGCTGAGCGCTCCCGGACCAATATTGCAGCAATTTCTTCTTCCCTTGGGTTCACAACACGATCGTTTCTGCACAAAGAACGCAGCGTTAAATGATCTATCCCACTGCGGACCAACAACGCCTTCACCTGCTTGGAAAGCAGATCCGGATCAATCTCCTGTTCCGTTCGCTTCCCGACTATCACGTTGCAGTCGAGGCATTTCGGATGCCTCTTTTTTAACTCCATAAGATAGTTTACAGCTCTCTTGGAATGGTCTCCCATGTGCCCGGATATCATGCCTTTATCGAGATCGACCTTATCCCATGTCAAAGCCACAATCTCTTCCCGCGAAAGGCCCACATACCAAGACAACATAATTGCCGTTTCAGCGGGACTCATTGTCCTCCGATCAATTATCGCATCTATTTTTTTATCTACTTCCAGATCCTCTGATTCCACTTTATGCAATGATTTCCCGCTTTCCGGGTTAAAATCATAGCATTCTTTCAGAGTACGCAGCTCGACTCCGGCAATTCGGCTCACCGTGCTCCAATCTTTCTGTTCCAGCTGGCGCAAAATGAAGTCATGACGTAAATCGATCAGGCGAACTGACGTCATGTTATAACTATCCATGGCCTCCCGCGCGGCACGCGAAATACTCTGTCGTGTAACCGGCCTGCGCGTATTCGATGACACAACGACATAATCAGTAGGCTTTGCTTCTCTTTCGTGGTATATTGCATCAAAAAAATAAAGCTGTTCTCGGCTCACAGGTATTGTCCGGTTGCCCACATGAAGTTCAGATTTTTGCCAGTCAAATGCTTCCCACTTCACGTTTGCAATCTCAGAAGCTATTAGTCCCATATACCATGCAAGGCGGAGAGCAACGCCAACCATGCTGTCATAGCAGTAATTGAGCAATTCATTCATTGCATCTGGATCTGGGCGATTCAGCACAGTTAGTGGCATTGCTAAAACCTCTTAATTCTAAATTTTTTATTATTTTATCACCAAAATCTTTATGTCACAATAGGAACCGACCAAATATAGAAAAACCCCCGGGCTGAAGCCCGGGGGTCTTTTTATCTTAACGCAAAAGCGTCTTGATGAATGCAGGAATTAGTCGATCGCACCGTCGAAGTAGATGGTCATAATGGTGGCATCCGTGTCGGACTTCTGAATCATGTAGATATGGGAAGCACCGTTCACATCGCCAGCAAGAGAATCCGCCGTAGTGGTGGTCACATTGTCGTCGGAATCGATCATGTAGACTGCCGCGCTGGAGGAGACAACGTAAGCCGTGCCGCCGATCTTCAGCGTGCCGCCATCATAGGTGATTGCGGTGTTGTCAGACAGAGAGGCAACAACATACTTAGTCGGGGCCTCAGTAGTAGTAGAAGTCACAGCTGCAAACGTCTTGACATAGTTGTTGGCATCATAGGCAGTGACCTTCACGAGGCCAGCGGCGACGCCGGACGCGCCGGACGCAACCTTAATCTCCTTGGCAGTACCGTCAACCAGAGCCTTGTAAACGCTGTAATTGACCTTGTTGGTCGCGTCATACTCAGTACGGTCAGCCGTAGCGCTGAGCAGGTAGACCAGCTCGTCGGTGGAGTTAGAAGCGGTCAGACCAGTCACATCGACGTAAACAGTGGTAGCATAGCCGTCCTTAACGATAGCATAGGCGGGATTCACGACATCAACATACTTGGAAACATTGGCAATGCCAGTGTAAACCTTGTAAGTGTTGGAGTCGGTACGCAGAACAAACGTGGTGTTGCTGTTCGCAGTGACGGCATCGTTAGCGCCAATCGTAGCATCCGTGCTGCTCAGTGTGTACTTTGCATCGGAGGCGTCTGTCGTAGTGACAAAGCCAGCAGTTGTGGATGCATTGGGATCATAGGCCGCGACCTTCGTGAAGATGACATAGCCGCTGTTGTCGGAATCATTCTTCACGGTGAACCAGCCCAGATTTCCAGCAGTGTCCACGTTGGTAGCGCTCAGATCGGTAGCCGCAGTAGTCTCGTTTTTAGCAATTGCCTTTGCAGTGGTAACCTTACCGGTAGCGTCGACATATTTTACACTGGTATAATAATCGGTGGTAAAGTCATCTGTGGCAGCAACCTTGCTGACGGAGACAACATAAACCGCATTGGTAACGCCAGCGGAATACGTGTCGCTCTTGATGACATAGCCGTTGGCATCCAGATACAGGGTGTAAGTGGAACCGGAGCTCATGTCATAGGTCTTGCCATCGGTATAAAGCTGGCTGTACTTGTAGGCAGTGCCGGCAGCCGTGACGGAAGAAGAGCCGTAAGAGGTAACCGCAACATTCTCAACCTTCTTGGCGGCAACAACAGTCTTGATCGTGTTGCCGGACTTGGTAGCAATAACGTAATCGCCCTTGGCAAAGTTCTCAGTCTCAAATGTGCCATTGGCAGTGCCGTTCAGGGTCAGGCTGATCTTGCGGGCATCGCCGCCGGAGGTAGCCTTAGTGACGGTGCTGACCTTGCCAAAGAACTGATGATAGCAAACCATGACATAGTGGTTAGCCAAATCGGTCTTGTAGATCTCAACGGTCACGCCGTTGCCGGCACCGGCCATATTGCTGGTGTCGCCCTTGGCAATAATGACAGTTTCTTTATAGCCATTGGCGGAGGAGGCAGCAGCCTGATACTGGTCAGTCGAGCCGATCTTCTCAGAAGTGGCAACCTGAACGCCATCCTCAAAGATCTTGTCCATGACAACATACTTCGCGGAAGAACCGGAGATGCCGTCAACGCCCAAAGCCGTGAAGACGTCCTTCTCCTTGACTTCGGCGGTGTAAGTTACAACAGGAGTCTTGGCACCATAGGAGCCGATGCTCTTGGAATCAAAGGTCCAAGAAGTGGTCGGACGGCCATAGTTGTCAAGGTCATTGCCAGCGTCGCTCATGACGAGCTTGGAGAAATACTTCTCGCAGAGCTGCTGGGTGCCGGTAGTACTGTTCTCGGGAACGCCGGTGTAGTCGGTGCCGCTGGTACGGGCGACGGCCTTCGCGGAGGAAGCGCCGGTGGCGATGGTAGCACCGTTGATGGTGATCGTGGTGCCCTTGGACTCATAGTCGACCATGGTGGCCTTGAGGGCATTGAACATCATCTGGGCAGCGTTCTCGCGGGACAGGGCAGCGCTCATGTCGACACCGTCAAGATCATCCAGCAGGTCGGCATCGTCAGCATCCTTCAGGACGTTGACAGCCCAGTTGGCGCCGGTGTACTGCTCGACAGTAGCATCATAGCCCAGAGCGCAGAGGAGCATCTTGGCAGCCTGCACGCCGGTGACGGAGCCATCGGGGTTGAACTTGTTGTTGCCAACACCGGCGAC
>Ga0070399_1003053_pt1 | contig 15281 bp, 14 predicted proteins | sample BioMet4_FD_61217 | JGI IMG/M metagenome (GOLD analysis project Ga0070399, IMG submission 61217) | Microbial communities from bioreactor (seeded with sewage sludge) at LBNL, California, USA - Biofuel metagenome 4 (version 1) | ecosystem: Engineered > Bioreactor > Anaerobic > Unclassified ... | reverse complement strand
CTTTTTCAAAAATGCGCTTGAGTTCAGGATTAGTGCGCAAAATGCCGCGCAAACGCTTCTCGCGGTAATACACACCGTCGACTGTGATGTGGAGCTTGTTAGCGATGTCCTGCTTCTTATCGCCGCGCACCATGCATTGCCACAACACACGGTCTTCGGGCAAGAGGTTGTCCAGCACGCTGATTAAAATAGAAAGCAGTTCGCGGTCTTCCATAACAGCCCCGATATCAGCCTCTTCGTCGGCAACATCGAAGCGGCTCTCCATTTCGTCGTCGCCGTCCTTATTCCATGACCTGTCCAGCTCGACAGTGCGGCGGGTGTTGCGTTTGGTGCAAAACTCGCAATCGTGGTCGCATTCGCTTTTATCCTTCAGGACACACTCGGTTTTGCTTATCTCGTAGCGCTCCGCTGCCTTGAGATCTGCGGCGTTGCGTCTGCCGAGCTTGTCCCCATCCGAAGTGCGGGCGAGGCGAACGGCGTATCCGGCTTCCTGGTCATAGAACCAGCGCTGCTTGTACGGATTGGTGGTATCAGGCTCTTCCGCTGGCGCGAAGCAGACCTTTTTGCTGACTGGTATGTATTCACCGTTTTCGTTCTGTGCGTAGAAATGCTTGTAATAAAGCTTCTGATAATGCTTCATAATTCTTTCCTCCTGTGATTTTCAGATGGCTCGATGGGAGCCGATTCGGGTGGTTTACGGACTCGAACCATCGCGGGAGGAGGGCGTGCGCGTTGGAGTTCATAGAAATGTTTCATCTCGGCTTGCCTCCTCAGATTGACTTTTGTGCTTTTCCGCGTTATACTTGTTTAGTAGGGGTTGGTGTGGATTACCGGCAGCAAAAAAGCCCCTGCGATTTCTCGCAAGGGCCGGTGGAAAGTCCTTGCCTGAAACCTCAAGGACTATCCAAATCTTGATAGAGTTGGTGTCAAACCGAGTTAAGGTTGATAGCGTTGATAAGGTCAAAAGTTATCTACGGAGGCAAATCTTATGACAAACAATGAGGTACCACGCCTCTGCGGAGGCACTTTTTTCACACAACTACTGCTGTCACGCAAGCCGACAGTATCCCAGCGGCAACGGACACAGCGTATGACCGATGTTTTTCACAATGAAGATGTGCTGTTCGGGCTGCTTCAAATAGTTAATCCTGATGCGATAAAGCCCACGGGCAATTCGTTTGAAACCTACACAACAAATTACAAAAAGTGCGACGGCAGCATTGGTGATGATTTGCAGTTTGATAATCCAAGTGTGCTTTCAGCTTTTACCGCGCGGATGAAAAATGAATATACAACAGTCGTTGAAGAAGCGACGGCATTCTGCGTCAACTACATCGATATAAGAAAAACGCCGCGTAACCATGAAAAACTGGTTAAGCGGCTGATTGAGGTTATTCGTGATGATAAGAGCATAACGGATGACGAGCTCTTTCAGGTCGGGAAAAACGGATATAAGGTAAACAAGAAAGCCCTCACAAAACTGACCGAAATAAGCCTTCCTGATTTTCTTCTATCGGTATGGGCGTTTGTTGTGCTGAAGCGTAATGACAACAGTGTCGGCAAAGAAACAATTGCGGCTTGGAGCGACCCTAAAACGAAAGGGCGCTACATCGGTATTGACGGGACGAGCATAACGCAGGATATAAATGTGACGATGCCGCCGGTAGAACAGGCTGAAAAGACAACCGCAGACATCACGGAGGATGACGAAGATGCCGAATATGACGAGCCTCCCATAGATGAATCTGCACCAGACCCGACAACCAACGTAACAAATCAAATCATAAATGCGCCTGCCGTCTTCTTCAACAGCGGCGCTAATGTAATGCAAATCAATAACACTGGGACGATAAACTTCGATAGGAGTGGCAAGTCATGAGCAAAGAAATACAGCTCGCAAACAATACTCTGCCCGCCACAGCTACTCCGCAGACAGTCATCCATAATTCCGGCGACAACGTAACGCAAATCGCCAATAATCAAGGTGGCACCATCAACTTTGTTTTTGCGTCAGCAAATGGGGCTTTATATAACGCCACAACGAAAATAAGCTCTGAATATTACAACCTTTTCGTGGTTGGAGACGAGCCGTTTAATGAAGGTTTCTTCCTTATAGATAAAGACCGTGCGCTGACAGTTTCCGAGGGCGTCTCCACAGATATCTCAGAACAATTTGCATCACTATCGCCAGAGGCACAGGCGGCGATTAAGACCTTCCCGTCAATCTTCGCAAGCGAGAACCATCAGTATGGTCATACGGACGAAGCACAGCTCGCCGTGTTTGGTGTCGTGACTGATATTCGCATTCAAGAAAACGGCATCAAAATCTACTATCAACGGTTCTGCAATATACCACAGCAAAGACTAAACGAGATAATGCTGAGACTCGCCATCAGGGGCTCATCTTCCTTTAACGAGCTTAACCGAACACACTGGACGATAAAGCGAATCAACCTTATCGAGGAGCTTCGAGCTGCGGGAATCAGCGTACTTGCTCCCATATAATCATCTGTAAAACAGAACAAACACGAATTATCCGTTGTAGTACATGATAAAACCATGTTAGTATATGTACTGAGAAATAGTTATCGGAGGGTCCAATAATGAATAACACGCCTGAAAATACCATGCCAGAAAAGTGGGTCAATCTTGAAGACATCGCGGTCTATCTAAGCATGAGCGAAGATACCGTTCGGACATGGATAAAGGAGGGCAAGTTGCCATTCTACCGTGTCGGGAAACGGTACAAATTTAAAATTTCAGAAGTGGATGAATGGATCAGAAGTGGAAAAATGAATGGGTAAAAACCTGTCATACTAAGGAGTCAATCATATGCAAATGCCGGAAATGCTCGACAATGTGAGCAAAACCGTCAAGGACGATTTGACGGTCACAATAAAAAAGGGCGACAAGTTGTCGGTTGTGGCTGCGTGTTTCTCCATATACGCTTATCAAGCCCTGAAGAAGCAGCTTGACGGCATTGCAGAATTGCGCTTCATTTTTTCCTTACCAATTCGAGGCATACAAGAAAAGCAAAAAGCAATTATTATAACGTACATGCGAATCTTACAAATAGGGGCTTAGAACATGAAGATAGGAATAATAGATGCAGACTTAATAGGGCGTGATAAGCACCGCTTTCCTAATCTGGTTTGCGAGAAAATATCTGGATACTGGAAGGGAAAAGGTGCCGAAGTCCATCTTCTTATGGATTTTTCATGGTCAGACGATTTTGACCATATTTATATATCCAAGGTGTTCACGGATACGCCCGTACCCGATTTTGTTGATGAGCTGCGAGATATTTCTTTAGAGAAAACCTCAAAAATACACGTTGGCGGTACGGGCTTCTATTTTGATAAAGCGCCAAATCTACCTGACGAAGTCGAACATCACATGCCCGATTATCACCTTTATGATGAGTGGATTAATGGAGAGGTTCTACGTGCAAAGGCGGAAGCGGAGGCAAAAGGAATTACATTCAATCAAAGTAGATTTATGGTACAATTCAAGGAATATACAGACTACTCAATTGGTTTTATTACTCGTGGATGTTTTAGAAAATGCCCGTTTTGTGTGAACCAAAAATTTGACCATGTATTTGCTCATAGCCCACTCGAAGAGTTTTATGACCCGAGTCGTAAAAAGCTGTGCTTTTTGGACGACAATTTTCTTGGTTGTCCACAATGGAGAGTCTTACTTGAAAATATCATTGCAACAGGAAAACAGTTTAAATTCAAGCAAGGTCTTGATGAGCGCCTTCTGACAGACGAAAAGTGCAGAATGCTTTTTTCATCAAGTTATGATGGCGATTATACTTTTGCATTTGATAATGTTAGCGATTACGATTTAATTCACGATAAATTGAAAATGATCAGGAAGTACAACAAAACAAAAAGCGTTAAGTTTTATGTGCTGGTAGGTTTTGAAAGTACAGATTCAAACGATATTGAAAATGCGCTTAAACGCGTGGAGTTACTGTTGCACTATCGTTGCTTGCCATACATTATGCGCTATATGGATAAGAACGACACCCCTTGGAAGCGTTCTCATTATAGAAGTCTCTATATTTCCATTGCAAGGTGGTGTAACCAGCCCAGCATAGTCAAGAAGATGACCTTCAGAGAGTTCTGTATTGCTAATCAAGCATTGCACAAAACGGAAGGTACTCTCTGTTCTGCAATGAAAAGCATGACAGAGTTTGAAAACGAATACCCGGACGTGGCAAAAAGGTACTTTGATATTCGCTTTGGTGAGTCGAACCCTAATATAGACTAAAAAAAGAGAGGAGACAGCAAAAATGGAAGAAAAAGCAAAAGCAGCCTTGGTCGCGTTGTTTGTTAATCAGGCTCCATATATTGATGCTGATTATGATGCATTTTCAATTTTGGATTTGTTACTAAATATGTCAACCGATGAAATTTTTGCTGTTATCAAAAACCATCAGTCATCACTGATACCAGTTGTATCTAACAGTATACCGCAATTTAGTACCGCTGATGAGATATTCTCGGTATTAAGAGTTGTAATTGATTCGGGAATCGAAGATTTGTCATATGAAAAAATCGGGTATTATTTATGCGATAAAGGTGCAAAAGTTGGAGCACAAGTCAAGTATGGTGAGAACCACTATAAACTTGCGGCTCAACTTGGGCTGGTAACGTTTGCAAAGCCCTTTGCACCGACTGATATTGGCCTTGCCTATTATCTGACGGAGAGTGCGATTAAGAGGCAAGCAATAAAAAAACATCTTGCATTACGTATTCCAATAATTCAACAAGCACTACTCCTGGCTGATGAAAGCACTGTAAATATGGGGGAATTTATGTGCCGCTATTTATCTCAATCTACAATGCTTAGAAGACGCTCGAATGTACGCGAATTATTGCAATACATAATGGACGTTGCTGACGTTCCGATGCAACACAGGCTAAATAACATCGTGTGGGGATAAGCAATGAATTATCGTGATGTTCCATTAAAACACTCATATGAGTCAGAAAAAGACGATTTGTTGTGGGATTTTTATATTCCAATGCTATCCTATGCTAAACGATATGATAGGATATCCGGGTTCTTTTCTTCGACAAGTTTGTCATTGTCTGCAAGGGGCCTTGCCGGATTAATAGAGCATGGAGGCACCATGCGTCTTATTACTTGCCCGCGCCTAAGTGCCGATGATGTCAACATTATTAATAAAACCATTGCTGATCGAGATGCAATTATTGCAGATCATTTCATCACAGAATTAAATCAAATACAAGATGAATTTCAGCGTGACCATATCGCCGCTTTGGGTTGGATGTTGGCCAACGGTTTCTTGGATATGAAAATCGCATTAGTCTATAAAAAGGGAAAAGTGTGCAATGAGGAAGATGCATCATCGCATTCCATCATGCACCAGAAAGTCGGGATCCTTTATGACGAAGATTTTAACGGTGTGTCATTCAGCGGGTCCAACAACGAAAGCGCTTCTGGATGGCTCGAAAACATTGAGGAGTTTAAAGTCTTTAGGCAATGGGAGCCAGGTCAAGCAGAGTATTTTGTTGAAGACCAGCGCAAATTTGAAGAGTTCTGGACAAACAAACGGGCTGGGGTCCGGGTAATTGATTTGCCTACAGCGGTTTATGAACACCTAATCAAAGCAAGTGCAGACTTTTCTAACGAGAAAATCGCACTACAGAAATATTATTCAAAGATGCATCGAAGCTATTCTCTGCCAAAGAAACAAGAACTCAAACTATTTTTCTATCAGAAAAATGCCCTCCAAAAATGGCTCGACTCAGGTAAGCGCCTACTTCTTGAAATGGCGACTGGTTGCGGAAAAACGAGAACGGCGATTGGCTGTATGGATAACCTCCTCGCAACCGAATCGCGACCGGTACTTGTCGTGATATCATGCCCTCAAAATACGCTTTCTCTTCAATGGAAGAGAGATATCGAAAGCCTCGAAACAAATGCTGATGCATGCATGGTTTGCGACGGAACTGTTCAGAATTGGAGAGTTATATTATCTCGTGAAATTAAAAAGTTGTCCTCGGGATATTACAAAAATCTCCTGATATATACTACGCATCAAACCTGTAGCGATTTTGATTTTGTATCTATTCTTACGGCAAGTAGCAGTAGAATTGTTAAATTCTTTATTGGCGATGAAGTGCACGGAATGGGAGCAGCAAAAACTCAAAACGGACTACTTGAGTGCTACCAATACAGATTGGGGTTAAGTGCTACGCCTTCACGTTGGTTTGATGAAAACGGAAGTAAACTTATTGAAGAGTATTTTGACAACAATTCATTCGTTTTCACAATACAAGATGCCCTTACCACCATCAATCCGTTAACCGGGAAAACGTTCCTTGTTAATTACAGATACCATCCTCACTTTATTCAACTCACAGAGAATGAACTGATGGACTACAAGTCTATTTCTGACAAAATCACTCGGATGAGCCAAACGAATAACGACGACGAGCGCTCACGCGTTCTTCAATTTCTACTGTTTAAACGGGCAGATATTGAAAAGAATGCTGAGAATAAATATAAGGAGCTGGAATTAATTCTTGATGAAATTGGTCCGAAAATCTCCGATACTATTATCTTTGTCTCAGATGAACAGATAAATAGAGTCATGAGAATTCTTGGTAGTAGAGGAATTGCAGCACACCGCTTTACACAAGCCGAATCAACAACCCCAACTCAGCAATACGGCGGTATTTCCGAAAGAGAACATTTAATACACAGCTTTATTGCAGGCGATTATCAGATACTTGTAGCCATCAAGTGTCTCGATGAAGGCATAGATATTCCGTCAGCGAAACGCGCAATTGTTATGGCCAGTAGCACTAACCCTCGTGAGTATGTGCAACGGATTGGTAGAATTATTAGACAAGCTCCAGAAAAAAGTCAAGCCGATATATATGATTTAATTATTCACCCAGACCTGTCTGGGTATAAAGAAGATGTCTTGTCAAAAATCGAGAGACGAGTTTTTGAAAAGGAAATGGAAAGAGTAAAAGACCTCTCAACAAACGCTCTCAACAACTCAAGTGTACTCAATCTTGTCTATAAGATATTAGGAGGTATAGTATGATTCAGAATCCGTTGATTTTGGAAAAACTGAAAGAAAAAACGCTCGGTGATGAGGTTATGCATGAGTTCATCTTATCGATTATGACAAACGAATCGAACGGAAAACAGTATGCAAAATTCTTTCGATCTGAAGTTGAGAAATACTCAAAGTTGCGTGAAGATAAAGGCGGTGAAGATAAATGAGATTTGAATCAATTGATATTACTAATTATCGCCAGTATCAATCGCTAAGTGTTGCGTTTCCACAAACAATGGAAACGGACTTGCATGTAATAGTTGCGTCAAACGGAATCGGAAAAACCAACATGCTCAACGCCATAAATTGGTGCTTATACGGCGACGAACCGCATCTTGGTGATAAAGATGATAGTCTCACAATTTGCAACCACATCGCGCTTGATGAAGCAAGAAAACTCGGAGAAAAGTTTGCCACGGTAAGCGTATGTATTCACATTTCTGCTGGAAGCAGTAAAATTACGTTTGAGCGCGAAGTTGATGTGAATGTATCAACAAGATTTGAGGGGCATGATCGTTTCAAAGCACTGATAACTAATGAGGACGGAAATACCGATATATTAGAAGGGGGCGCTGCTGACGAGAGCGTGAATCAATACCTTCCACGAAAGATTCGTCAGTACTTCTTTTTTGACGGTGAGCAATTACATAACTATTTTGGAAAAGGCCAAGACTCATCACATGTGAAGGATTCGATACATGAAATCGCTCAAGTCAGCGTTGTGACTAATACGCGGCAGCATCTTGAAAAGATAATTGAAGAGTATCAAAAGGCAATAGCCAAGTTAAATCCAGCGGTCGATAAACTGTCAGCAGCCATTGCTACAAAGAAAACCGACCGGCAGAAATTAGAGGATGAGATTAATGCACTCGAATCAAGCATCAAAGAGTCTGAGGATGTGATTTCCACACTCAATCAGCAGATTTCCGGAACAGAAACCGTTGTAGCGGATAATCAGCGCTATAACGATAATCTTGCATTGATTTCGCAACTTGAAACTGATGAGCAAAAGCAGAAAGCCCTGCTTTTAACTTTAGTGCGCAAGTACTATATACTTCTCATGATGTATGACGTGAATTCATCTACAGATGGATATATTCATGAGAAGTTTGAAAAAGGAGTATTGCCACCAGATATTAATATTGATCTTATCAAAAGCAGCCTCGCGCATCACGAATGTGTAATATGCAAGAATACAATAAATGCTGCTGCTGAGGCGTACCTGAACTCACTGATTGAAAAATTTGATGTTTCAACTATTGTCTCGCATAAACTTGTTGAGATTAAGAATGATGTTGCACGGGCGGTTCGAGAGGCAAAAAACTACAAAAAAGAGAAACAATCGATCTTTGACAGTTTACGAGAAATAAGCGAAAGAATATCCGTGTTATCTTCAGAAAATGAGGAACTGTATAAGCGGATTAGTGCTTGTTCAAGTATCGAAAATATCGGGTTGTGGATGAAACAACGGGAGGAAAACAGAACTCTTATTAGGATCAACAGCGAGAAAGTTGGTGTATACAAAACGCAATTGACTGCGCTCACGCAGGAGATTACAACCCTACAAGCACAATTGGACTTTGCAATAGAAGACATTGAAAAATGCGAGGAGCTAAAGTACGCTCTAAACTTTGCAACTGAAGCAAAAAGCATAATAGCGGCTATTGAGAATGAGATAATCTCAGAAGTTCGAACACAAATGGAATCTGAAACGATGACACTATTCGAAGAGCTAATCTGGAAGAAAAATACATATGGTCACATAGAGCTCAACGAAAATTACCGTTTGCGGTTATTTCATAAAACAACCAACGAATCCTGTCTTGGCAGCTGTAGCGCTGCAGAGCGAGAGTTACTTGCCCTTGCATTTACAATTGCCCTGCACCGTGTCTCCGGACACGATTGCCTACTCTTTATTGATACGCCCGTTGGAAGAGTATCCGACATAAACAGAGAGAATTTTGCAAAATCACTAATTACCGTCAGCAAAAAGAAACAGCTGATATTGGCATTTACCCCGTCGGAGTATTCAACCGAAATTCGGAAATATTTTGATGCCTCTGTCGTTTCCAGCTATAATAAACTGATCAGCGTTGACGAAGAAATCACTCGTCAGGAGGTGTAAAACATGGCGGATAGATTAAGTATAGACAAAAGGATAAATGATGCTGTCGTTCCCGAAATTGATAAAACAAAACTACTTGGATTAGACAAATCAAATGTAGATAGGATAGAGTTATTCCTTTTTGCTATGGCGATAGGTGTAAAGCAAGGCCTCCGAACGCCATTGCTTGCGTCACACGGTTTCATACTTGAGAGTTCGATTCTCAGCAATGATATTGCCATGTCCGAGATCTACTCGGTTATGGTGAACGAAATGAGGAAAAGAAATGAGGAAGAAAAAATCGGTGACAAAGATGAGGCTTTTCTTGTCGCACAGGAATACGCAAACACTGGGTTTCAAGTAATTTCAGAATGGCTTTCTAACCTTAAAAAGAAAGATAGTGAAGCAATCATGTGGGATTTACTCGAAGAAATGGATACTAAATACACGGAATTGTTCCAAGAGAACTAGGCGAAAAGGCACGATGGGTAGCCAGATCGTATAGGCAACAATATCCTGCGCCAAGAAACTATTTAACGAGATAAGCACGACCGGCGTGAAATATCACGATGTGGACAGCTACCAGAGCCTGCTCACCGTGATGGAAACGCTGTAAAGCTAATACGTCAGCCGGAGGATATAACGATATGAACACAACCATAATCTGCCCGTACTGCAAAAAAACCGTTGAAATCTCCGATGCTATACAGCACCAGATTGAAGACGAGCTGCTTCGGGCAAAAAGCGAGCAATCGGAATCGCTCCGACGTGAGTATGACGACGCTGCTGAAACAAAGCTCAAGCAAGCCGTTCAGGACGCCGTGACCGAGGCGCAACAGGCGGCACAGCTTCAACTCGACCGGGTGCGGCAAGCTTCAAAGCTTGAGCTTGACAAAGCCCGCCAGTCAACTGAGCTGGAGGTCGAAAAGGCAAAACAGGACACTGAACTGGAAACAGAACGCCTGCGCCGTGAAGCTCTCGCTTCAAAGGAAAATGAAAAACAGCTCCGCAAACAGTTGTCGGATTTGCTGGAGGAGCTTTCCAAGGCGAACAAAGCCCGCGAAGATGCGGAGCTTTCCGCTCGGAGAGACCTGCTTGAGAAAGAAAAGGGCATCCGTGAGGAAGCAGCTCAAAAAGCCTCAGAGGACTTTAACACCAAAATCCGTGAACAGGAAGAAACCATCAATCGACTGCGCGAACAGCTCACGTCCGCAAAACAGGTCGCAGAGCAAGGCTCGCAGCAAATGCAGGGCGAAATTCTCGAATTGGATGTCGAGGATGCGCTGCGCAGTAGCTTTCCAACCGATACAGTTGATGAGGTGAAAAAGGGAGAGCGCGGCGCTGATGTCCGTCAGGTGGTCAACGAGCAGTTTTATATGAACTGTGGTCTGATTCTCTGGGAATGCAAAAATGCTAAGACCTTTCAGGCAAGCTGGCTCAGTAAACTGAAGGACGAACTGGCTGATGAAAAAGCACAGTTTGGTGTTATTGTTTTCAACCCAACGGATGGTGGTGGTGATGACTTCAAGCAGCTCTCCGACAACATCTGGCTTGTTAAACCTCGCTACATTATTATGCTTGCCACGCTGCTCCGAGAAGCAATCATACGGGTCTTTGCCGCCAACCGTGCTGCCGAGGGTAAGGATGTGAAAGTCGAGCTGATATACAATTACTTGACCGGCGGCGAGTTCAGCAACCGTATTCGCTACATACTTGAGTCCTACGACGAAATGGCAAGGCAACTCGACACAGAAAAGAAGCAAGCACAGAAACGTTGGGCTGCGCAGGAGAAAATATTGCAGAAGATTACAAACAGCCTTTATGGTATGAGCGGTGACCTTCAAGGCATCGCCGGAAGAGAAATAATTGCTTTACCCGCACTTGATGATGAGCCTGAAGCAAAAGCTGAAAGGACACGCGAAGCCGTGCCGCCGAAGCAGATAGGAGCCGTTGACGATGAGTACTAAAATGCCCTCCGCAATTGAGAAAATCACACTCAACGCTGCGACCTTTCATGGCGTAACGATTGCCCCTACGCTTATCAACTTTTTCTACGGAAACAACGGCACAGGCAAATCCACCATTGCACGGGCGATACGCGCAAATGACGGTGTGGATTGGCAAGCTGGTAAATCTGCCGCCGATTACTCCGTGTTGGTTTATAATCAAGCATTCGTTGATGCCAATTTTCGTGATTACGGAAAGCTCAAGGGTGTTTTTACGCTCGGCGAGCATAACATAGGAATCCAGCAGGAAATTACTGAAAAGACCGCTCTACGCGCCGAGCAGGAAAGACTCAACGGTGAGAATATTACGGCGATGGAGTCGCAAAAATCAAAACGTGATGAGCTGTTCGAGGCTTTTCAAAAGTTATGCTGGGCAAAGACCAAGACCATAAGGGAGGAATTCCCTTCAACACAGGACGGCTATAAAAGACCGATATCCAAATTTGTCGAGCATTTATTGCAGATAGGTACAGCTGTCCAGCATGATGTCGGCACCTTGCGTACTCTATATGAGACGGCATATGACCCCAATGCTGCTATTTATAGTTTATTCCAGCCAACCGGCTCTACCACGAGATTAAAGGGCAGCCGTGGAAATGAGCTGCTCAGCAAAGCTATTACAAGCAGTGCGGATACACCATTCGCAGAGTTCATCAAGGCTATCAATGCTTCTGATTGGGTTCGGCAAGGTCATGAGCACTATACAGAAACAGCAAATGGCAAATGCCCATACTGCCAGCGTGTGCTGCCGGAGAGCTTTGAAGACGATATTGCCGCTTGCTTCGACGCACAGTATCAAACAGACATAGACGATCTGCGCCAATTCCAACTGGACTATATAAGCGATATGCGGGGCTTTATCGAAGTCCTCAATACAAATCTCCAGAAGGTTCCCCCAAAAATCGATGTTACGGATTATAAAACCAGAGTGGCGCTCTTGGAGAAAACAATAGAAACCAACATTCAACGCATAGCTGATAAGCTCAAAGAGCCGTCCTCCGCGGTCACACTGGAAAATGTAAAGAAACAGCGCGATGAGATAAATGACCTGATTGCTATTTTCAACGAGACGATTCAAGCCAACAACGATATCGTAGGTGCGAAGCGTCAAAAGAAAGCAGAGTGCGAAAAGAAGGTCTGGGAGCTACTCGCCTTTACTATGCAAGGCGATATTGCTGCATTTGTATCACGCCGTAAAATATTGGATGATGCCATAACGGCACTGTCAAAAACAATCGAGGACGGAAAAAAAGCATCGCGGGATTTTGAACGTGAGATTTCTGACCTCAACAGGAACATCACGAGTACTGCTCCGACCGTCAAGAGCATCAACAATAAGCTCCTCGATTCAGGCTTTCAAGGCTTTACGCTCCGCGAGAAACGTGGTCAGCAGAATGTCTATGAAGTCGTGCGCCCCGATGGTTCTATTGCTGATAACCTCAGTGAGGGTGAACGTAACTTTATCACATTTTTGTACTTCTACCATCTGGTTCGCGGTAGCCATGCAGACACGGATGTAAGTAAAGATAAAATTGTTGTTATTGATGACCCTGTTTCCAGCATGGACAGCAGCGTCCTGTTTATCGTAAGCACACTGGTACGAGAGATGGTCGGCGTGTGCTACAACAATGCTGAATACCGCGAACAAAAGCGAGAGTTGCAGGGCGACTATATCAAGCAGATTTTCATCATGACCCACAATGTCTATTTCCATAGGGAAATAACCTATAACCTGACCAACCGCTACCATTGCGTATCTTTCTTTGTGATAAGCAAGGCAAGTAACAACTCGTCAATTCGCCTTTGCGTCCGTCCCAGCCAAAAGGAGCCAACTGAACAGGAAAACTACAATCCCGTTCAAAACTCATATGCTGCCTTATGGAGCACATACCGCGAGGTTGATACAACCATATCGCTCATGAACGTTATTCGCCAGATACTTGAGTATTACTTCATGCAGCTGTGCGGTTACGACGGCGTGAATATCCGCAAGCGTGTACTTGAAACGCATAAAGACAAATTCATCGAGCCAGTTGAAAACGGACAGCCCGATTATACAAAGTGGCATCTCGCCACGGCGATGCTATCCTACATCAGCGCCAGCTCCGTAGGGTTCAGCGATGGGCTCAACTACGTCGATGATTGCGTTGATATTGACGTCTATAAAAATGTGTTCAAGACGATTTTTGAGGCGCTGGAGCAGGAACAGCATTACAATATGATGATGGGTGAAGACGAGTAATCCATCGACGTGTTTATTGAACAAGCATAGGAAATACCACATTCGCTGAAAGGAGGCAGCCTAATGGCACGTGTTGACGCCAATATCAACAAGGAAACGCTCGAATTTATCTGTTCGCAAATTGGAGTCTCTGTATCATTTCTTTCGCAGAGAACAGGCCACACCGAAGAACGGGTAAGTGCATGGTTGGATATTACCAGCAACGAGTATCCGACTATCAATCAAGCAAAAGCTATCGCAAAAGTCTTAAAAGTGCCCTTTGCCGGTTTATATATGAGCAAGGAGAAATTGCCAGTGAAGCAATTACCACCCTTGCGGAATTTGCGAAGATTACCTGACGGGCTAATTTATGACGACAGTATTATTAACCTTGCGGTTGCTGAGTTGATTCGTTATCACGACTTTTTAACTGCAACTGAATCCGATATGGATATCGAAGCATCACAGCTTTCACTTCCAACAATATCTGGAAATGCAAGTGCAGTTGAGTATGCCAGATTAATTAGAACTTTCTTTGAAATAAAGCTGGATGAGCAATTCAAGAAAACTTCTTCCCGGCAGTTTTACCTTTATGTAAGACAGAAAATCGAAATGAAAGGTATTTTTGTCCACTGTTTTACAGGTGTTGATGTCGAGGTTGCTCGAGGTATTTCGATATACAATGATACCGCTCCGATTATTGGTATAAATGATAACGATAGGTATCCGGCAAAAACTTTCTCGATAATACACGAGTTGGTTCACATTTTAAAGCGACAATCCACGCTGTGCAATGAAATGGTGTCTTCGTTCTCTTCATTTGAGGAAGAAGTTTTTTGCAACGCCGTTGCCGGTGAAACTTTGGTTCCAGCTTCTTCGCTAAATGCTTTTTTTGCCGCAAACAATATTACATCATTATCCATGAATGAAATCACTGCGCTTGCAAGTAGGTACAGTGTGAGTAAAGAGGTGGTTATTAGACGACTTTTTGATACGCAACGTTTTACTCAGGATGAGTACGACACATTTGCTGACGAGATACGTCGGGACTTCCTGCAACAAAGAGAAACTGAAAAAATCGCAAGGGCAGAAGGACGCGGTCAAAAAATCGTCAAAAATGTTAGTAGAGAAGCCATTGATAAAACGAGCCCTACAATATGCAAAGTCTTATTAACCGGTTATAGTGATGGCTTTTTTAGCAAGCAGGACGTGTCCGGATTGCTTGGCATTAAAGAGAGACACATCCCGAAGTTTCTTTCGGAGGTGGCAAAATGGTAAATATTATTCAGCCAGAACAAATGACACTAATCCCACCTCCATATCGTTACATTATTGACACGTGTTCGATCCTTTCTCAAAAGTCAGATGAACCGCATCGTCGTAGTGTTTATAGTACGCTATGGAAAAAGATTGACGAAATGGTGCTGTCTGGTGAGATTGTTATATGCTCTGATATCAAAGAAGAGGTCGAGGACGACGATTTACAGCCATGGATTCGTCAATGTACTATTCTCGAAGTTGACTCTGTCGTCCAACAGTATGTGACAAAAGTTGTGAACGAACATCCAGACCTGCTTAGTTTTACGAACATGAAGTCTTCGGGAGATGCGTTTCTTATTGCTACTGCTATGAAGTATCGGATTGCTGTAATTACCGAGGAAAGTAAGACATCCCCCAAGAGAATCCCCAAAATATGTGAAGTCTACAATATCTCGTGCTACAATGTTACAGAGCTTGCAGAAAAAGAAGGGTGGTCATTCTGAACAGAAAACCGCCCGTGAGCAGCCGATTTACGGTTGTTCACGGGCGGTTGGCGTTTTGTCCATAAGGCGCGTCTGCATC
>Ga0070399_1003049_pt1 | contig 15295 bp, 17 predicted proteins | sample BioMet4_FD_61217 | JGI IMG/M metagenome (GOLD analysis project Ga0070399, IMG submission 61217) | Microbial communities from bioreactor (seeded with sewage sludge) at LBNL, California, USA - Biofuel metagenome 4 (version 1) | ecosystem: Engineered > Bioreactor > Anaerobic > Unclassified ... | reverse complement strand
CCACCCAAGGCCCCAGGCGCCGAGCGTGGGGCTCTCCCAGTCATCCTCCACGAAGCGGACGTCGTGCTTGGCGGGGTCGAGTCCGATGGCGGCGAGCGAGCCGAGGTAGAGGTCTTGGGAGTCAACCGGCGACGGCTTGATGATCACCTGGAACTGGTAGTAGTGCTGCATGCGGTTGGGGTTCTCGCCATATCGGCCGTCAGCGGGTCGACGACAGGGCTGCGGGTAGCAGGTGCGCCAGGCGGCAGGGCCGAGCGAGCGGAGGAGCGTGGCCGTGTGGAAGGTGCCGGCACCCACCTCGGAGTCATACGGCTGCATGACGGTGCAGCCCTTGTCCGCCCAGTAGTGCTGGAGCGTAAGTATCATGTCCTGAAATGTCAGCGGGGTGTCGCCCATATCCGTCCTTACCTCGAATCGTATCGTGCGCGGTCGTGCTAGAGAGCCTGTGCGTCGGAGAACGGCCAGAATATGAAGACCGCCCTCGATGTTATGTCGTCAACGCGTATCGTGCCGAAATAGCGTGAGTCGAGCGAGTTGGTCCTGTTGTCGCCCATCACCCATACGGAACCCTCGGGAACGGTGTAGGGGTAGCTGATCTCGGTGCCAGAGAGCGAATACGGGAGGGGGTCGGACGCCTTTCCGAGCGTATACGGCTCGTCGAGCGGCTCTCCGTCCACGTAGACCACACCGTCGACGAGGTCCACGGTCTGACCACCCGTGGCGATGACGCGCTTGATGAGCGTGGTGCCTGACCCGTCGGGATTGTCAAAGGTCACGACGTCGCCCTGCTTTGGATCCTCGAAGTGGTAGGAGATCTTCTCGCCCACCAGACGATCACCCTCCTGAATCGTCTCGAGCATCGATCCCGTGGGAACCTCGTAGACCTCGAACACAAAGGTACGCAGAACCACAGCCAGCCCAAGCGCGATCGCAATCGTGATGACAAACTCGGCGATCACGCCGAGGGGCCCGCGACGCCTTTCGTCTTCCTCCATGGTTACGCCCCCTCTTCTCCGTGCGCTTCTTTGGCCACCGACTCCGCATGCGTCCTCTCGTCATGCGAGAGTCCCGCGTCCGAGAGGAGGTCGGGTCGCCAGCGTGCGGTACGCTCGATGGCGTTTCCGCGCCGCCACTCGTCCACGGCCGCATGGTCGCCGGAGAGAAGCACGTCGGGCACGGACATACCACGATACTCGGCGGGACGTGTGTACTGCTCGTATTCGAGCAGACCACGGGAAAACGACTCATCGACGGCGCTCATCTCATCGCCGAGAGCGCCCGGGAGGAGCCTTACCACGGAGTCGATGACCACGAGCGCCGCGAGCTCGCCTCCCGTGAGCACGTAGTCGCCAATCGAGAAGACCTCGTCGGCGAGGCGGTAGCAGCGCTCGTCTATTCCCTCGTAGCGACCGCACACGAAAAGCACGCGCTCCTTGCGAGAGAGACGCTGGGCGCACGACTCGTCATAGCGCAGGCCACAGGGAGAGAAGAAGACCACATGCGGTCGGACCTCGCCTCGCGACGCGATGTCCTCGACCGCCTCGAAGATCGGAGCGGGCTTCATGAGCATGCCCTGTCCACCGCCAAACGGGGCGTCGTCCACCGTGCGATGGCGATCGGTCGTCCAGTCGCGCAGGTCGTAGGCCTCGAAGTCGAGGATTCCACGCTGTTGCGCGCGCCCCATGATCGAGGCGTCGAGATATGACGAGAAGACCCCTGGAAAGACGGAGAGCGCCTCGAACCTCATTCCTCCTCCTCGAGACCCATCCCCGCGGGAACGGAGATGGTGATGGGCCCGTCCTCGGGAACGGACGTGACAACCGGGGGAACAACGGGCACGAGAACCTCTCCGCGCGGGCCAGAGATGACCCAGACGTCGTTCGCGGGTCCCGTCATGATCTCGGTGATGGTCCCGAGGCGCCCGAGCCTCTCGTCCCATGCCTCGCGCCCCAGGAGGGCCTCTGCATCATGGAGCGCGATGTCTGCGGGCAGCTGGTCGACAAGGGCCAGCACCGACTTGCCGACGATGTCCTCGGCGTCCCCTATCGAGCTGATCCCAGAAAGCGAGACGAGCTGACCGGAGCCGCCCTCCGAGACGGAGGTGACCAAGTGCCAGCGCTCTCCCCTGAGGGCGGGGGGCACGATTGCGACGCGCATCCCAACCCTCATAACCGAAGGAAGGCCGTGAACGGGAACCGTCACGACCTCCCCTCTCCTCCCATGTGGTTTCTCCACGCGGGCTATGGCTCTGCAGAACTCTCGCACCGTTGTGGCCTAGCCTACGACCTCAACCTCGACGGAAGTTCCGACCCTCTGGCCGAGCGCCCTCGCGAGCGTACGGATGGCCTTGATGGTACGGCCCTTGCGACCGATTACCCTGCCGGCATCCTCATCGGAGCAGGTGACCTCGATGAGGGCACCGTCCTCGCCGTCGGTTACATCCAGAGAGACTGAATCCTCGTTGTCGACAAGACCGCAGACGATGTACTCGACAAGGTCGGCGACCTTGTCGGAAGGCATATCCTCGGTCTCGGGCTCAAGCGCGCTGGTCTCCATGTGATCGACCACGAGCTACTCGGCAGGCTCTTCGGCCTTTGCTGCAGCTGCAGCGGCCTTCGCGGCGGCCTTCTTGGAGAGCTTGGCCTTCTTCTCGACGACGGGCGCGTCACCGCGCGCGATGTCGATGAGGTGAGAGACGGCATTGGTGGGCTGAGCACCCTTGGCCACCCACTCATCAACCTTCTCGATGTCGATGTCGATGGTCTTGGGGTTGGTCAGCGGGTTGTAACGGCCGACCTCCTCGATGTAACGACCATCGCGAGGCATGCGCCCGTCAGCGACGACGACGCGGTAGTACGGACGCTTCTTGGCACCGTGACGGGCCAGACGAATCTTAACTGCCAATGAAAACTCCTCCATACGAGCGGTGCACGTGGTTAGTAGTCAGTGGCCGCACCGCCAGCCACAAAGCAACTTATGATTCTACGACTCTTTGCGATATCACAAGATGCTATTTTTGTGAACACCGCCGACGCAAGCATCCTTACGGGGCCTCTACTTAAGAGTTCTTTCAGTGCTGGGGAATAGGATTCTTGGGAAGCATAAAACCGGATGCGGACACGAGGGAGAAGGGTACTTACATGAACATTCTGGTAGTTGAGGACGAGCGCAACCTTGCTGACGCAATCGTTCGCATCATGCAGGACGGAAGCTACAATGCCGAGGCCGTCTACGACGGAGTCTCAGGTCTCGCCAGCGCCAAGAGCGGCCTTTACGATGCCGTCGTTCTCGATGTGATGCTCCCGGGCATCTCGGGGTTTGACATCGTCCACGAGCTCCGCAAGGAGGGCATCGCCACTCCGGTCCTGCTGCTCACGGCCCGCACGGCGACGACGGACAAGGTCGAGGGTCTCGATGCCGGCGCGGACGACTACATGACCAAGCCCTTCGAGGCGCCCGAGCTTCTCGCACGCGTGCGCGCCCTCACGCGCCGCCACGGCGACGTGGTGATCGACGAGGTCAAGTTCGCCGACATCTCGCTCGACCTCACCACCCACGACCTCTCCTGCGGCGAGAAGGAGGTGCACCTCTCCGGAAAGGAGTTCGAGGTCATGAGCATGTTGATGAGCTCGAACTCGCGCGTCGTCTCCAAGCAGGACCTCCTCACCCGGGTGTGGGGCGCCAGCTCGGAGGCATCGGAGAACTCCGTGGAGGCGTACGTCTCCTTCCTTCGCAAGAAGCTCGCCCACATCGATTCTCGCGTGCAGATCACGACGCTTCGCATGCTCGGCTACAGGCTGGAGATGTTCGACTAGGATTGCGTGCATAGACCACCCGCGTTCACGGGAGCGCAGACCTTGTTCAAGAAACTTCGCATCCAGTTCATTGCCATTACCCTCACGCTCGTGGGGGTGGTGATGGCAGCTACCCTGGGGGTATCCTGCTACTCGAACTACTCGACCCAGTATTCGATCACGATGGAGTCGCTCGAGAAGGGCCTCGAGTCCGCCTCATCGGGTACCTCGAGCATAAAGACGGGCCCAGAATCGCCATCGGACTCGGGAAGCCATGGCTTTTCGGGAACGTTCACGCTCACGGTCACGACGAGCGCGACCGGCGTCATCCTCGGAAAGAGCGACTCCCCCATCTCCATCAGCGCAGATGACCTCGCCACGATCGTGAACGAGGCCGTGACGAGCTCAGCCAGCTCCGGACATAACTCGGACTACCACCTCGCCTGGCTCAAGAGGTTTACCGACACGGGTTACCTCATTTCAATAGCCGACACCTCGTCTCGCGACAGCGCACTCAACCGACAGCTCCTCATGAGCGTCGGCATATTCGTGGGTGCGCTCGCGGTCCTCTTCGTAATCGCCTGGTTTCTCTCCTCATGGATTCTCGGACCGGTCAAGGACGCCTGGGAGCGCCAGCGTCGCTTTATCTCCGATGCCTCGCACGAGCTTAAGACACCGCTCTCGGTGATCATCGCCAACACGGGGATTCTTCAGCGCGACCACGACATTCCCAGCCAGTCGATGCGCTGGGTCGACAGCACCGCCGATGAGGCGAATCACATGAAGAGCCTCGTCGAGGAGCTTCTCGTCCTCGCACGTACCGACGAGGCCGCCTCGGGAACCGCCCAGAGCGCGCTCGCCCGCGAGGACCTCGACCTGAGCGAGCTCGTCGACGAGAGCGTGCTGGAGTTCGATGCGATCGCGTTCGAGCGAGGCTGCTCGATAGATACGGACATCGAGAAGGGCATTCGTTTCAACGCCGACAAGGACCAGCTCGGACGTGCCGTTCGCACCCTCGTGGACAACGCCTCGAAGTACGCGACCAAGAACACGACGGTCATGGTCACGCTCAGGCGCGCGGGAAGGCGAGTCAAGCTCACCATCAACAATGCTGGTCCCGCGATCGACTCCGAGGACCTCGAGCATCTCTTTGACCGCTTCTATCGTTCGGACAAGGCTCGCGCGAGAGAGACGGGCGGCTTCGGACTCGGCCTCGCCATCTGCAAGGGCATCATCGAGGCGCATGGGGGCGAGATTTCGGTCTCAAGCACCGAAAAGGACGGGACCACCTTCACCGTGCTCCTATAATCGGAGCATGGATCTCACCGCAGACACGACCGAAACGCCCGCACTTCCCGCATGGGAGGGTCCGGCCATCGGCCTTCTCGACCTCGATGCGTTCTTTGCCTCCGTCGAGCAGCTCGACCACCCCGAGTGGCGAGGCAGGCCCCTCATCGTGGGTGGCTCGCCGGAGAGGCGGGGCGTGGTATCCACGGCCTCGTATGAGGCGAGGAGGTACGGCGTCCACTCCGCCATGCCCTCGTCGCAGGCAAGGAGGCTCTGTCCCGACGCCGTCTGGACCCAGGGTCACTTTGGCCGCTATCACGAGATGAGCGAGCGGGTGATGGCGGTGCTCAATGCCGAGACCCCCCTCGTGGAACAGGTCTCCATCGACGAGGCGTTTTTTGACGTTACCCCGGGGCGCTACTCGCACGAGAGTCCCATCGGCATCTGCCGCCGCGTACAGGTCTCCGTGGCAAAGCTTGGCGTGACATGCTCGATCGGCATCGGCACGAACAAGACCGTCGCCAAGATCGCCTCGGAGCGCGAGAAGCCGCGCGGTCTTACCGTGGTATATCCGGGAACGGAGCGGGGTTTTCTCGCCCCGCTGCCCGTAGGCGTGATGAGCGGCATCGGAGCCGTCACCGAGAGCAGGCTCTCCGAAATGGGCATTCATACGCTCGGCGACCTGTCGAGGGCCGATGCGACTCGATTGCGAGGCGTCTTTGGCGTAAGAGGGACGCAGATGATCGAGAGAGCCGCGGGACGAGAGACGAGCCGTGTTCGCGAAGCCGTCGCACGGGAAGACGCAAAGTCGGTCTCCAACGAGCGGACCTTCGAGACCGACCTCACCGACGAGAAGGAGATTCGCGCCGCAATCATGCACGTGGCATCACTCACCGGCAGAAGGCTGCGTACACGCGGGCTCAGGGGCCAGACGGTGACCCTCAAGATCAAGTACGATGCCCTTTGCTCGCGCACGGCGCAGCGAAGGCTCCCCTACCCCTCGGACGACGAGCGCGTCTTTGGCGTCGTGGCCTGCGACCTTCTCTCCGAGCTATGGAGGGAGGGTCAGCCCGTAAGGCTTCTCGGCGTCGGAATGAGCGGCTTCGATGCGCCTGCGGCCGAACAGATGTCACTCTTCGACGCGAACGCAGAGGGTGGGGGCGCAGGCGCACCCCATGGGTCGGAGGCCCTCGCTGAGATAACGGACAGACTCAAGGAGCGCTTCGGCGACGACATGGTGGGATATGGCCGAGACCTGCGCTTTCGCGATCACGTCTCGGACACCACGCCCATGGGAAAGAGCGACTTCTAGGCTCGGCCGCTACAGCTCGGCGTCAGGCTCGTCGTACGTTCCGTCAATGTCGTCCTCGAGCTCCTCGGGATAGATCTCGAAGTCCGGCGCGTCGTCCCCGTCATCTGCCCAGGCGGGCTCGTCAACCATGATGCCCTCGAGGTCGAGAGTCACACGCGGGGCATCGCCCCAGAGCCTCTCAAGGCGGTAGTAGTCCCTCGCCTCGGGCTGGAAAACGTGGACCACGACCGAGCCGTAGTCCACAAGGACCCACCTCAGGCCATCTCGTCCCTCTGTCGCCATGGGGCAGATCTCGCAGTTCTTGCGGACCTTCTCGCGAATCTCGTCGACGATGGCGTCCACCATGCGACCATTGGCTCCTGTGCAGATGAGGAAGTAGTCGCAGACGTCCGTCTGCCCCGTGAGGTCGAGCAGGAGGATGTCGGCCGCCTTCTTGGAGTCGGCGGCTATGGCAGCAACCCTGGCGAGTTCGAGCGATGATACGGGCATGCGGTCTCCTAGTTCTTCTGAGCGTCTGCGGCATCTCCGCCTCGACGGAGCGCGAGCGCATTATATATCTCGATGGTACCCGGATAGAGGTATCTCCCACCCTCAATCACATAAACGATGCCGCCCACGAGAGACTCCCAGTAGAGATCGGCGAGGGGGGCTGCCCCCACGAGCAAGCGAACCCTCTCGATGCCCTCGGAAGACGGCCTGAGCGGCTCGATGCCATCGGCAACGAAGACAACCATGTCGAGCGGGGTCATGTCGATGGCACCCGTGGTATGGAGGCGAATGGCGCGAAAGACCTCGGGGGGGAGGTCGGGGTAGATTTCGGGAAGCTCCTCGGCGGCGACGATGCCGTGCAGGAGCGGCTGGACGAGCCAGGGGTCAACCCCCAGGTCGATGCCGAGCTCCGTCGCCCTCTTGACGACATCTTCCCTGGAAAGCGCCTTGCACCAGTCGTGGAGGATCCCCGATATGCGTGCGAGGTAGGGGTCGACCCCGTAGGTGACGGCGAGTCCCTCGGCCGTATCTGCCACCGAGAGGGAGTGGGCGAGACGGCCAGGCTTCTTTGAGAGCTGACGCCTCAGGTCACGCTCGAGGCGCTCTATCGTGGCAAGCTGGTCGGAATCGTAGTGTGGTAGCAAAACGCCCATCTAGTCGTCGCCCTCCTCGGGCGTGTGCCCGTAGTGGCTCAGTGCCGCACCGTATAGCCCGTGCTTGTGAAGGTAGCCGGTGACGGGGTCGGGCGTGAGGTAGCGCAGGCTCTGACCCACGCCTACGCGGTCGCGAAGATAGCTCGACGATATGGCCAGCGCTGGTACCTCGAGATAGGTGACGTCAAAGTCGAGTCCCGAGGTGGAGATGGTGTCCCACGCTCTATCGAGGTCGTATCCCGGGCGCGTGGCGGCGACGAGATGGGCGAGGCGCGCGACGTCGGCCGCATCTCTCCACATGACGATCTCGCTGATGGCATCGGCGCCGGTGATGAAGTAGAACTCGACGTTATCGGGGTAGATCTCGCGCAGGAGACGAAGCGTCTCCGCGGTGTAGGTAATGCCGTCGCGGTCCACTTCGAAGCGTGACGCAAGAAAGTGGGGGTTGTCCGACGTCGCGAGCAGCGTCATGGCATAGCGATCCTCGCCCGAGGAGACGTTTCTGCCCTGCTTGAACGCGGGCCTTCCCGCAGGCATGAAGACCACGAAGTCGAGGCAGAGGTCATCGAAGGCCTGCTCGGCGGCTACGAGGTGACCGTAGTGGATGGGGTCGAAGGTACCGCCCATGATACCGAGCCGATACGTGACGGAGGGGTCGGCCCCCAGCATCGGAAGGTCGTTCTCACGTAGGATGTCCGCTTTCGAAGTCAAGCGTACCCACCTCCAGGGGGCCATGCGTCATGCGTCAGAAGACGAGGAGCTCGTCTCGGTGGATGGCGGGCTGAACGTGCCTCTCGTCGAGAAAGCGCGCGATGACCTCGAGCTTGAGGCCGTGAACGCGCAGCATGTCGACTGATGAGTAGCGAGCGACACCACGCCCGATGAGGTCGCCTCGCTGCGTGACCACGTTGACCACGTCCCCCGCCTCGAAGTCACCCGTCGTGGAGAGGACTCCCACGGGAAGAATGGACGACCCGCGCTCGATCACCGCGCGTGCGGCGCCGTCATCAAGCGTAAGGCTGCCCTTGACGACCTCGGCGAGTCCGATCCAGAGCTTGCGGCCCGTCTCGTGGGGCGCACCCTCGGGCGACTGGAAAAGGGTGCCTATGTGCTTGCCGCGGGCGACGTCAACGAGCACGTGCTCGCGTCTGCCCTGGCAGATTACGGTAGGAATGCCCGCGACGAGCATCGCGCGAGCGGCACGCACCTTGGAGGACATGCCGCCCGTACCGAAGGAGGTGCCGGCGCCTCCCGCCATGGAGGACACGTGGCCGTCGACCTCCTCGACACGGTCGATAAGGTGCGCGGAGGAATCAGTCTGTGGGTTTGACGAATAGAGCCCCTCAACGTCGGAGAGGATCACGTAGAGGTCTGCGTTAAGCATGGCCGCCACGATCGCACCGAGCATGTCATTGTCGCCGAAGGCGAACTCTGCGACCGATACGGTGTCGTTCTCGTTGACGACGGGTACGACGCCTAGCTCGAGAAGACGCTCGAGCGTGTTGCGGGCGTTGAGGTAGCCGTCACGATCGGTGACGTCACGCCTCGTGAGAAGCACCTGACCACAGGAAATCCCGCGCTCGGAGAGGACGTCGGCATACGCCTCGGTCAGACGAACCTGTCCCGCCGCAGCACAGGCCTGAAGCGTCGGGATGTCGGTAGGACGCCTTTCGAGCCCAAGCACGTCACGACCGGCCGCCGCGGCGCCAGATGATACGAGCACGACGTGGACGCCGTCAGCGGAGAGCTCTCCCACCTGATCGCAGAGGGAGCGGATGAAGCTCTGATCGAGTGCGCCAAAGCCGTCGACGAGCGTCGAGGTGCCAAGCTTGGCGACGACGAGACGAGTGTCCCCCATCACTCACCACTGCCGTCGAACTCGCCGACGACCTCGTCCCCGGCATCGCTCACCTCGGAGTACTCGTCCTCGGCACCCTCCCCGACGTACGAGAAGGCATACCCGAGTATCCGCACCTCGTCACCTTGAACGCAGCCCGCCTTGGCAAGCCGATCGTCAAGTCCGATGCGGTCGAAGCGGTGCTGCAGAAAGGCGACGGCCTCGTCGTTGCCCCAGTCGGTCTGGATGACCATGCGCTCGACGGCGCCGCCCGAGACGCGCCAGGCACCGCGTTCCTCGCGCGTGATGGTAATGGCCTTGTCACGGCGCTGACGGTTGCGCTCCCACGTCTTGGAGTAGTCCGCGGCGGGCCCCGAGGCAGAGATCACCCTGCGGAGCTCGGACACCTCCTCGGCCACCGCGGATACGAGCGCCTCAAGACCCTCGCCGGTCACTGCGGAGACGGCGAAGAACTCATGACCGTCCGCCTCGGCGACGCTGCGAAGACGCTCCACGGCATCGCTGGTTCCGGGCATGTCGCACTTGTTGGCAATGACAACCTGCGGGCGCACCGCAAGCTCCGCGGCATAGGCGGCGAGCTCCGCGTTGATGGTGTGGTAGTCCTCGATGACGTCCCTGTCCTCATAGCCGCCCGTCACGTCGACCACGTGCATGATGAGGGCCGTCCGCTCGATATGGCGGAGGAACTGATGGCCGAGTCCGCGTCCCTCGCTCGCGCCTTCGATGAGGCCGGGCACATCGGCGGCGACGAAGGAGCGGCCATCCTTTGCGCGCGCGACGCCGAGGTTGGGCACGATGGTCGTAAAGGGATAGTCGGCGATCTTGGGGCGAGCGGCGCTGATGCGGGCGATGATGGAGCTCTTGCCCACCGACGGCATGCCCACGAGGGCCGCGTCTGCCATGAGCTTCATTTCGAGCTCTATCCAGTGCTCGATGGCTGGCTCGCCCTTCTCGGCGAAGGCCGGTGCTCTGCGCACGGAGGTCGCGAAGTGAATGTTGCCACGTCCGCCGATGCCACCAGGGGCGACGATCACGCGCTCGCCAGGTTGGGTGAGATCCGCTATCTCGAAGACGGGGGCCTGCGTCTCGGGGTCGAGTTCGCGCACGACGGTGCCGAGCGGAACTCTGAGCACGAGGTCGTCCCCGTCCCTGCCGTGACGTCGGGCACCGAGACCGTGCGTACCCTTGTCCGCCTTGAAATGATGCTTGAATCGATAGTCGATGAGCGACGAGAGCTGCGGGTCGGTCTCGACGATGACGTTACCGCCATGACCGCCGTCGCCGCCGTCGGGGCCGCCCTTGGGCACGAAGGCCTCTCGACGGAACGACATGCAGCCCGCCCCGCCGTCGCCGCCGCAGACGTTGATGTGGGAAAGGTCGGTGAAGGTTTCCAAGGTTATCCTCCTCGGGTGTGCTCGGATGCAATGCAACGGCCGATGCAAATATCTACGACGATGATACCTCGCAGCTTGCGCACGCAGCCGTACCATACGAAAAAGGGCCCACCTTGCGGCGGACCCTCAGTGACTGGCTGTGCCGAAAAAAAAACTACTCGGACACGACGTTAACCACGTGCTTCGCGCCCTTCACGAACTGAACCTTGCCGTCTGCGAGCGCGAACAGGGTATCATCCTTGCCGCGACCGACGTTGTCGCCAGGGGTGATGTGGGTGCCGCGCTGGCGGATGATGATCTGACCCGTCTTGATGGACTGGCCACCGTAGATCTTCACGCCAAGACGCTGACCCTGAGAGTCGCGGCCGTTACGAGAGGAGCCGAGACCTTTCTTGTGAGCCATTGTGGTACCTGCCTATCTACTCTAAGAATGGAAGCTACTCAGCCTACTAGGCCTCGGGAAGCTCGCTGACCTTAATCTTGGTGAGCTGCTGACGATGGCCGTTTGCGCGATGATAGCGCTTGCGCTTCTTGAGCTTGAAAACGAGAACCTTCTCGCCCTTGAACTGATCGACGACCTTTGCGCTGACCTTCTTACCCTCGAGCGCGGCAGGATCAACGATGGTCTGCTTGCCGTCGTTCAGAAGAAGAACGGGAAGCTCGACCGTATCGCCAGGCTGCGCATCAAGCTTCTCGACGTCAATGACGTCGTCCTTGGCAACCTTATACTGCTTGCCACCAGTTGCTACGATTGCGTACATGTCTGAACCCTTCATTGCTGGTGTGAGTGCAACAGAAATATTCTACTAGCCACATGGCGACCCGTCAATGAATAAATCATCATGACCTGCGGCAACCGTAAGGGAAACGAATCGGCCCGCATGTCTCGACAGAGTCGAAACGCAACCTTGGAAAGGATAGTCTCGCTGACACGAGATTCCGGAAGGCCTACATCGGCTCCACAAGAGAACCATCTTCCGCCTCATGCCACTGGCCGGTCCTTCGCACGCGAACCGAGTCGCAGGAGAGTCCCGTCGCAGCGACGAGAACCGCTGGCCTGAGCGAGCCCGAGGGGCACGCACGGGTGTCAAGCACGAAGGCACAGCCCGAATCCGTGAGGCGCACCTCGAAGATCCCCACGAGAACCTCCCGAAGGTTGAGGGTCTTCTCCTTCTCCCCCCTCAGGTAGGTGATGCTGCCTGCGGACGAGACCTCCGCAACACGGCTCGTGAGGTCTTGGGGCGTGCATGTCGAGCCCACGAGCTCGACCTCCCAGCGAGCACGCGTGAGCCAGGCCTCGAGGGCACCCTGCGTCTCGGTGACGTAGGAGGCGCGCACGGGCGCGAGCGCAGGAGGGGTCGCCCCCTGGAGGAGCGAGAGCGCCACCGAAGGGTCGAGACGCTCGGTGAGAGCGAGGTCGTAGTATTCGCACGAGGAGCTGGCACCCACGGGAAGCGCCTGGGAGAACTGAACGCTCATGCGCCTCGCGAAGCCGTTGCCAACGCGAAACGGCAGCTGCGCCCTGCGCACGCAGCGATTGATCGTGTTGATGAGCTCGATGTGGCCGAGGAAGGCGAGGCGATCGTCCTTCCGGTACATCACACGGAGGCGAAACGTCCCGGGCGTCATACGCGCTCGCCCGCAATCACGTTCGAAACGCCGAGCGCAGGGCATACGCCGCAGCCTACGCAGGTCGAGCGCGTGCAATCGGGCGTGGTGACGCAGTCGACGGCACGGCGCCACTCGCGTCTGAGGAAGTCCTTGGAGACGCCCGGCGACGTGTGGTCCCAAGGAAGGCGGGCATCGAGAGAGAACGGCTCGGTTGCCACGTCCGCGAGGTCTATCCCCACCTCGGTCGCCGCCCGCGCCCAGAGGTCATAGCGAAACTCGCTCGTCCAGGCATCAAAGCGGCAGCCCAGTCGCCACGCCGTGCGCACGAGTTCAAAACCGGCGCGGCCCATCTTCGAGAGGGCTCCCTCCACGGTCGAGGTGGTCGATTCGTGGTAGGCGATGCGTATGTCCATGTCGCGCGGGACGTGAAGCAGAAGCGACTGCCTCCGACGCACCTCCTCCGGATCGAGCTGGCCCGCCCACTGGAAGGGCGTGTGACACTTTGGCACGAACACGGCAACCGAGAGGGAGACCTGCACCTTGCTCCTGCGACCGCGGCCCACGACCTCGCGCCCGATCTGAAGCACGCGGTCGGCCGACTCGACGATGGCCGTGATGTCGTCGTCCGTCTCGGTGGGGAGTCCCATCATGAAGTAGAGCTTGAGCTTTCTCCAGCCATGCTCGAAGGCGTTTCGCGCCGCCGTGTCGAGGTCGGCGTCCGCCACGTTCTTGTTGATGACGTCGCGCAGGCGCTGCGTGCCCGCCTCGGGAGCGAAGGTGAGGCTGCTCTTGCGAGAGCCGGCCACCGCGTCGGCCATGTCAACGCCGAACGAGTCGAGACGCTGGGAGGGAATCGAGACACGAACGCCCCTCGGCGCGAGGTCGCCGTTCAGACGGTTGAGGATCCCGGCACACTGCGAGTGATCCGTCGTGGAGAGCGACGTGAGCGAGAGCTCGTCGTGACCGCTCTGCGCGAGCCCACGCTCCCCCGCCTCGACCACCTGGTCCGCCGGACGCTCCCGTACGGGCCGGTAGGTCATGCCAGCCTGGCAGAACCTGCAGCCGCGGGCACAGCCCCGCAGAACCTCCACAGCCTCGCGATCTTGCACGATGCCGAGGTAGGGCACGATTCGCTGAGGGACGGGCTCCGTCGCCGAGAGATCTGGAATACAGCGCTTGAGTATGACCTCCGGCGCGCCCGTTCCCTTGCGTGGAACGGCATATCCCCAGCGCGTCGAGGATTCGTCGACGACGATCTCGTAGAGAGACGGGACGTAGACGCCGGGGATGCGCGAAAGCCGAAGCAGGATCTCGTCACGCGAGACCCCATCCTCCCGTGCGTCTCGCACGCATGCGCACATCTCCACGAGCCCCTCCTCTCCGTCGCCGAGAAGCACGGCATCGAGGGCTGGGGCGATCGGCTCGCAGTTCCATGCCGACGGGCCGCCCCCGAAGACGAAGGGGTCGTCCTCGTCACGCTCGTCCGTCCGAAACGCTATTCCAGCGAGGTCAAGCGTCTCGAGGACGTTGGTGAAGATGAGCTCGTGCGCAAGCGTGAAGCCGATGACGTCGAACGACGCGAGCGGCGAGGCGGTCTCGAGCGAGAGCAGCGGGACATGGCGAGCCCGCATGAGCGCCGACATGTCCGTCCAGGGAAGGTAGGCACGCTCACAGGACATGCCGTCCTGTTCGTTGACGCACTCGTAGAGGATGGCGATGCCGAGGTTAGGCTGACCCACCTCGTAGGCGTCCGCATAAACCACGCACACGTGAAAGGGCCCGTCCTGCCTCTCGTTCGCGCCCCACTCATGGTCGAGGTAGCGCGAGGGCTTCTCGACGTGCGACAGAAGAGGCTCCAAGAGCCCGAAGAGGTTCTCCCTCTCCGCGCGCACCCTACTCCCCCGCCCTCTCGCCGTCTTCCCCGATGACGAGATAGTCAAAGCCGCCAGGTCTTGGCTCGGAGCCAACGTGCCTGGGCATCCGTGCCGCAGCGTGCGTCTGGTGTGCTTCCGTGACGTGATCGGGAACGCGCACGATCTGGCCGGCGACGTCGCGTGCCGACCTCATCGCCTCGCGCCCACGCCCTATCGCCTCGTTCGCATTGCCGCCGGCGACGTCAAAGCGCACCTTGATCACATGCCCCGTCGTGATGGTGCCAGCATATCCCATGCCGGCCTTGAGCACCCATCCCAGGCCAGGAACGAGCCCTGCCAACGAGCGCGCGGCAGCACGGTACGCAAAGCCCGCGCAGAGGACGCCGAGAAGGTCGAGGGCGCGGGAGAGCTCGACGCCCTGCCCGTATGCAGCGGCGATGTCAAGGGCGAGCTTGGCCTGGTTGGCAGTCATGATGGGCATGTCGGAGCCGGGAACGAGGCTTACGGCGCCCACTGCGGTGTTCTCGAGGGCACATCTGTTGATGAGGGCGTCCACCTCCTCGTTTCGAAGAAAGGGGAAGTTCGCGGCAAACGCAAGGCCCTTGCCCGTGACCCCGACGAGCCACCTGGCGATCTTATCCGGAACCGCAGCCGCGTCCGCGGCGCTGACGACGGACACGAAGGCGGCGGCGTCCTCGCTGACGGAGACGCATGGCGCCTCGACCGATGATTCGACGATGACGCCGACATGCGTTCCGCGTCGTGCGTACGACCTGATGGCATCGGCCGCCGCCCCACCACGACCAGGAATCACCAGGACGACGTCGACCGTCGCGTCGTCCTCGAAGTAGCCGTTTTCAAGCGAGTGCACGTCGACGATGCCGCCGGGGTGCTCCGCCACGAAAGCATTCTTCACGGCCAGGACGAGCTCGCGCGGTGCCGTTGGATCAACGTAGATCCGCGCGCGCACGGATTCATTGTGGCTCTTCTCGGCGTTCCTGCCCGAGGTAAGGACATCGAGCA
>Ga0070399_1003026_pt1 | contig 15381 bp, 24 predicted proteins | sample BioMet4_FD_61217 | JGI IMG/M metagenome (GOLD analysis project Ga0070399, IMG submission 61217) | Microbial communities from bioreactor (seeded with sewage sludge) at LBNL, California, USA - Biofuel metagenome 4 (version 1) | ecosystem: Engineered > Bioreactor > Anaerobic > Unclassified ... | reverse complement strand
CCGTGACCCTGGCCCTGGATTCGGGCAGCCTGACCAGCCAGCTGTCCGGCGTGCTCCACGGCAACGACGTCCCATCCTCCCTGGCCAACCACGGCCATACGGGGCAGGCGGACGGAGGCCAAGTGGCCCATACCGCGCTTTCCGGCGTTGGGACCACGACGCACACGATGCTCGACGCGTTCGTCGCTTCCAAGGCCGCAACGTCTGGTCTGGCGTCGCTGGATGCCTCCGGCTTGGTCGTCCAAAACCCGGCCAATGCCACGGCCACCCCGACGGCTGGAGCAATCCCGGTTGCGGACGCAAACGCAAAATTAGATAGTTGGGTTCGCCAGGGCGGCGAATGCCGTCTCACGCTCTCTGGCAGCAATTTGTTGCTCTCTCGCTGTAACGGGCGACGACTCATTATTGACGATCAGGTGCAGATCATCCCCCAAGCCGGCGTGACGTTGGCCCCTTCTGGCGTAGCCAATACAACGTACTATATTTATGCACCCCTTATCTCGGGCGTGATGACCTTGGAGGCTTCGACAACGGCCTACGCCGCCGATTCACGCAACGGAATCATGGTAAAATCTGATAACCCGACACGCACACTCGTCGGCATGGCGCGAACGGATTCGAATGGTGCTTGGGTAGATTTAAACGCGAAAAGATTTGTTCTGTCGTGGTACAATCAAATTCAAAAACTTTGTTACGCACAAATAAATGAGCTATATTCGACAGGTGCTACATCTCCTGTATTACTTAGTACATCGGTTGCTGAGTTTTTGTCATGGACAACCCAAAATGTCGCGGGGTTTAGCATTCAGCAGAAATCTGAGGTTGGAGACACATACGCTGGGGTAGGGTGCAACTCAACCACTACATTCACATCTGCGGTATACTCAAGGGGGAATTCTGTTTCCTGGTTTACAGGTTCCGTCCCTGCGTTTCCTATATCAACTGTAACCGGATATAACAAAATAGCGGTGTTGGGTCAGGGCGACGGAAATATTGTAGTATATTTTAGAGATGCGTTCGTATATAGCATTGTGTGGGGGTAGTTATGGATTTTTCTACATTAGCATTTTATGGTGCGCTGCGCGTTTCCGGCCTCTCTACTCTCCCTCTTGCGTTTGGGAGTGACGGTACAATTATTGGAAGGGAGACCCTGACGACAGAACAACAAACCGCCCTGGACGCCCTCTTGGCGGACTATGATCCATTGGAGGGTATCAAGGCCGTCGCCTGCTCCCGCATCAACGCCACGGCGGAGGCGCTCTGCTCCAATCTGATAACTCCTGGCCAGACCCAGCAGACCCGCTACGCCCGAAAGTTGGCCCAGGCCGAGGCGTATCTCCAGGACGGCACGCCGACCGAAGCGGAATATCCGCTCATTTTCAACGAAGTGGGCATCACGGCCAGTAACGCCGGGGCCGTGGCGACGGCCATCGTTCAGGCGTCCGAAGCCTACGGCACGTTTTGCGACACGGTGGAGTTGGTGCGGGCCAAGGCCAAAGGAGCCGTCCGCGCGGCCAGCAACGCGTCGCTGGTCGCCAGCGCCGAGGCGGCGGTGGTGTGGCCGAAAGGATAGGACATGACATCATTATTTGATCCATTAAACGAAATCCACGCGCTGGGCGGGATGTTGGCGCTCTTGCCGGATGGACGCGTGGATCTTGCTTTCGGGCCCGGCGTGAACATGATGCGTCGGCGGCAATGTGGCCAGCTCCAGGTGCGCTATTACGCCCTGCTTAGGCTGCAACTGTCCGTGCCGGCCGGCGAGCGACCGCGCACGGTGCAGCAGCTCGTGGCGGCGGGGAAGGTCCGGCTGCGCCAGGGCCGGTATGTGATTGCAAAATGAGTGGTCGGCCGCTTCCCCTGCCCTGCTCCATCCCCCGGGTGGTGCGGCTGCGGCTCTGGCTGCGGGACAACCGTCTGCGGCTGTCCGACCTGGCGCAACACATGGGCGTGCACAAATCCGCGCCAGGGAAATGGCTCATCAGCGGCAGCGACCGGCTGCCTGAAAGTAGACGCCAGGAGCTGCTGAAAATGGGGGTGCCGGAAGAGGCGCTGCCCTAAGACGCATGAGACTCCTCCCCGAAGAGTGCTTTCACCAGTCGCTCCGCCTCCCCTTCCCGGTACAACTCGTCGATGGCCTCGTCTGGCAGCGCCAGCATGATCTCTTCCCAGCGCCGGCGCGGAAGCCCTGACCTGGTCCAGGGCCGGGCGGTCTCGTAGGCGCGGCGCGAGAGCCGGAGCTTGGTCCAGGGTTTGTTGCCGTCGGCGTCGGTAGGATGGTTATGCAGAAGATGGCTCATACCCAATCCATGATGGAATGATGAATTCAAGTTCGTTGCAGGCTAATAACCCAAGTTCAAGAAGTATCCCTGTAAAACGGCCAGGGTATCCTTGCCACCCTGCTTTATTTTCAATGAAAATAGGGTCATTCGTATGGAGTTGGCCGCTTGGCCTATTGACAATGGCCCATTCTAAAAGATTTTGGAGACCTTGGTAAGCATCTGTACCGGCAAGGCAAACAAGTTTTTTAATTTTTGGGTGCGTAAGGTCGGGACAGCCAATAAGGTTACTATCATCAGGGATTTTCCCACCGGGAACGACATAAAATTGCTTACGAAATCGGCGAGCGCTTTTGTCTTCGTCTTCTGTAAGGGCTATTGTAGCAATAGGGCTTGGGAGTAATTTTTGCAAAATTTGTTCTGCATTATCAATATGGAACTTTTTAACGCCTAGTGAATACGCATGCATGGCCTCTTCTAAGGTTAAAGGATATGGTATCTTAATACATTGTTGTTCCGCAACCATAGCAACGCGGCGTGCTTCTTCTCTGGAAAAAACAACAATATAACCACCTTCCTCTGCACATTTCTTTATCAACTCTGTGGTTTTGCCCCAGCCACGAGGACGCAAAATAATTTCCATAAATTTCTCCGACTGTGGTTATTCCGGTTCCCCACGTTGTCTCCACACGTTTTTCAGCCACGCCTCTTCCGTCCCCTGCTTTCCCTCCAGGGCACTCTCTCGATCGGCGGCGCTGAGCCCCTTAACCCAGGCCTGGAACCGCGCCTGGCGCGCCTGCTCGCGGCTCTGCACCAGTGCCTGCGCCTCGGCGGCGGCGTCGCGCTCGGCCTGTTCCTCGGGCGAAACGTAGCCCTTGGGCCGACGGTAGTAGCCGTTTTGGGCCAGGGCGCGAAAGGCCCAGGAACACGGATCGGCCACGGGTTGCCCGGCCTTGTCCACGAGCTGGCCGTTTGCCAGCTCGAACTCGATATGGTCCAGCCCCTGGGTGACGCGGTCGGTGGCTTTGCCCACGGCGGTCAGGTTGTCCAGGATCTGCTCGTACTGCTCCGGCCCGAAACCGGCCCGGGCCAGGTTGGGCCACGTCAGTTGCACGGTCTCAAGAGAGATAGAGAGAGTCTTTAATCTATCTATCTTAAGAGGAGCGTTCCGGTGGACCGTTTCGGTGGACTCCTCCGGTGGACCGTTCCGGTGGACCGTTCCGGTGGACCGAAATGTTATCTGCATGGCCACCCCCTGCCCCGGGACGCGCACCACGCTTTTGGAGATGAGGCCCTGCGCGGCAAACAGATTCAGGTTGTCCCGGATGGTGTTTTTCCGTTGGCCCAGGGCGTCGGAAAGATAAGCATGCGTGGTAGTTATCTCGGGATTAGCCTGGAGAAACGAGAGCAAGCGCCGCTGCTTGTCCGTTTTGATGAGATCCTTTTCCGGCAGGAGCCGGGGGGCGTCAGGGACCACTTCCGTTTCATTCCGGTGGACCGTTCCGGTGGACTCCTCCGGTGGACCGTTCCGGTGGACCGTCCCGGCATCCGGTTCCGGTGTACGATTCCGGTGGACCGAAGTGGCCGGTGGACCGTTCCGGTGGACCGTTTCGGTGGACTCTTCCGGTGGACCGTTCCGGTGGACCGTTCCGGTGGACCGGAAATCTTGGGTTGTTTCCGTGGATGCTTCGGGAGGCAGACCGTAGGGCGCGGGGTCTTCGTGGCGCACGCAGGGTTGCGGCATGCGCATGGCATCCATCTTGGCCCGGATACGCGCGTCTTCCGCGCGTTGCGCCTGGACGGCCAGGCGCAGGTTATCCTTGAGTGTGGCGCCCATGGTGCCTCCTACGGGAGCAGAGCCAGGATTTCCGCCGCCAGGGCACGCATGGCCACGGCGCCGAGGCTTTTCGGGTCGTGGCGCAGGACGGTGACGCCCATCTGCTCGGCCTGCTGGATGGCGGTGTTTTGGGGGACGATGGTCTTGCACACCTGATCGCCGTAGGCCTCCTCCATGTAGGCGATGGAGATTTTGGTGACGGCCGTGCGGCGGTCGGCCCGGTTGATGAGGAGCCGCAGGAACCGACCGGAACCCTCTATGCCGTCCACGGTGGCGATATCCTCAATGGTTGTAACGGTTTTGCGCAGACCCTCCAGGGAAAATTTGCTGCCGGCATCGACGGGAACAATAATAAAATCGGCGGCAATCATGGCCTGCAACGAGAAAAGGCCCAGGTTGGGCGGCGTATCGATAAGGGTGAAATCGAAATTGGCCGATGCCCAATCGCGGATTTTTTTGCGGAGCAGGAACCAGCCGAAATCGGGGCGGCTGGCCATGCGCGGTTCCAGGGCCGACGTGTCCGGGTGGTTGGGCAGGATGGAAATGCGCTCATAATCCCGGGATAGATGCGTGCAACTCGCGGCCGTGATGTCCTCGTCCGCCAGCAGCCCGTAGATGGTGCGTTCCTGGGGCAGATTCGGCGGCGCGAAAAACGACGTCAGGTTACACTGGCTATCCACGTCCACCAGCAGGATTTTTTTGGATTTGTTGGCCAGGGCGTGGGCAAGGTTGGCGGCCGTGGTGGTCTTGCCGACGCCGCCCTTGTTGTTGGATATGGCCAGAATATAGCCCATAATTGACTCCTCGGGTTGACTGCCATTCGCAGTTACCACCCCGGAATCAATAAAATCAAGTGTTTTTTTGACGCGCATCGGTTGTGATGCCCCGTCCATTCGAGAAGAGCAAAACTACCAGGCCGCGTTGGCCAGCACGTACTCCAACAGGCCGACGGCGGTCTTGACGGTGACGGGGCCGGGGCTGGCGTAGGCGCCGATGAGCCCCACCCCCTGTTCGAAATCCAGGGATTTGCGGGCAAAGATGGTGCCGTACCAGCTCTCGTTCAATTTGAGCGTCACGTTGCCCTCGCTTTTCAAATAGACCAGGGCGGCGGACTGGATGTCTCCGGCGAGGTAGAGGGCAAGCGATGTCTTGTAACCGCCGCTGGTGGCCGTCTTGATCAGCACGTTGGCCCCGTTTTCCAGGTTGACGTCGCCCGTGGTGTAAATGGTTATCGGGCGCTTGGACGAGAGGTCGAGATAGAGCGTGCTGCCCATTTTGAGCGTGACGGTCGAATAGGTGTGGGTGCCGGGCGAAAGCGTCCTGGACTGACCGGACTCCAGGGTGAGAGCCGCATAGGTGCCGGTGGTGACGGTAGGGTTCGGCACGGTCGAGGTGGCGCAGGTGATGTCCGTGGTCAGGGAGTAGGCGTGGCCCCACAACACGCCTCCCTGATAGCTGACGCCGGCCGCGCCGTAGGTGCTGTAGATGTCGCCGTAGACGGCCGAGCCGAGTTTCAGCGTGACGGTTCCCGTCGTGGAGATCGATCCGAAAACCCAGGCCCCTTGTTCAAGGTCCACGTCACCGTGGGCGTAGACGTTGCCGTTGACGATGGAGCCGGTCTTGAGTGTGACGCCTTCGCCGCCGGCACAGGCCGTGCCGGTGATGGACGCGCCCTGCTCCAGGGTGATGGAGCCTTGGGCCGAGCTGACGTTGCCTTCCACGGCGACCAGATTCTTGAGCGCGATATCGGATGCGGCGGAGACGTCGCCATGGACGTAGACGCCTTGCTCCAGGCCGATGTCTTCGCCCGAGGTGAGGGCGGAGGTGGTGGTGCTTTGCTGCGACGTGACGACGGGGGTGACGGTGGCCGAGACCATGGCGTTGGCCTCGGCATTGGTGCCGGCGCCCACGGTGCCGAGGGAGGTGACGGGGTAGGCACCGGCCGAGGCCGGGCCCACGGTGAGGATGAAACGCGTGGGGCCGGCGGTATAGGCGCGCTGACTGCCGGAGGCGGCGTGGATCGCCTCCAGGTCGGCCGTCCCCAGCGCCCGGGCCGTGGAGATCCCGGACAGGGCGGCATAGCGGGCCTGCATGCCGCCCTGGGCCACGAGGGCCCCGGACGGTCCCATGTGCGAGAGCGTGGCCAGCACGGCGACGAGGCTCCCGATGAACAGCACCACGACAATCGCCACGGACAACGAGATTCCGCGTTGGTCGGGCATGGCATACTACCTTTTTCGTATGCTCTAGGTCTCCGATATAGGTTTGTCGAGATGCAATATAGTTACTGAAGTTTTGTCCAGCGGCGGGGGAAAAGCAGGCCGAGCGCCTGCACGCAGACGGCCAGGATGAGACCGGGAAGCAGCCCGAACAGGCTGTCAAAGCGGTGGTAGCCGGTCCACAGGCACAGGACGGGATAGCCGAGGATGATGGGATAACTCAGAAAATCGGCGGCAATGTCAGTCGCGGACGAACGAACATCCAGATCGAGCACGGGGATTGTGCGCCAGAAAACGCACCAGGCGGGAATGCAGACGAGAACAGAAGCCTCGTGCCAGGGGAAAAAAGAAAAAACGATGGCATAAAGGAACAGTATTTCGAGGATCTCAATCACAGTTTGCTGCCGATCCAGATGGCCCGGCCCATGATGCGCGGGGTGACGCCGTCGGCGCCCTGGCTGACGGGAATATCCGGCGTGGCGGTCCCCCGGGCGAACGGGACGAACGTTGCCCCGACGTTGCCCAGCTCGAACCGCATGAGGGCCAGGTATCCGTGGGAGGCGATGACGTAGGGTGCGCCGACCTGTGCCATGGCCTGCGCCTGGTCGAAAACGATCAGGCCGTCAACGGTGGCCAGGGAGCGGACGTTTTCGGGCGAGGCGCCCCAGCTCTGCAGGTGGATCAGCGGCAGGGCGATGCCGCCGCCGGTCAAAGTCATGGTGCCGTCCGGCGCCAGGATGGGCCGGACTTCCGGGCAGAGCAGATGCTCGACCATGTGATTGATGGGCAATTCCAGCCCGGAAGCGTTTGTCACCAGGCCGGCGGCAGGGTGCTGCGAGAGGACGCGTTCCTTGCCGTTGGGATGGAATATCATGGTCTCGAACGGCAGCCGGCTCGTTTCGATATCTATCTGTCCCCCGCCTGTTATTCGTACAGGCCCCTTGCCGGTCTTGAGATAGCCCGGATTGAGGCCACGCGTAGTTTGCAAAATTTCGTACCAACTATCAGGGACATAATCCTTTGTTTTGTAGGGCTGTACCGTCTGTGGTCGCACGCCGAGCTGCATAGCCAGACGACTCAGGTTATAGGCACCTGTGGCTTCGAGCATGCGGTTGAGGATAGGGTTTTGCACCTCTAACATCTTGCGACCTATTGAAAAAAAATAAAAGTTTGGTTTTTTTACAGATTGGCTACGAAAAATCTTGACGATTTTATCGTATCAGCCGTATGGGTGACTTATAAATTTTAAGACACAAAAACAGGCTAAGGATGTCCCATGGAATGTCAGGTATCTGACCTAAAAATTTCGCTGGGTCAAGTTGAGTTGGCCCTCTTCCAGGCGTTGGCCGAGACAGGCGGTATATATCGTGCCGTCCTTGCCCTCCTCGCTTACAAAAATATCAGAAAAACTGCGATGGCCCGTCAATTGGGTGTCGATATGACAGTTATCGATAGGTACTGGCGGCAGGGGAGCGCGCCGGCTGTCCGGATCGAGCAGTTACGGGCCCTGGGCGTGCCGGAGTTTCTGTTGCCCAGGCCGTCCGGGAGACAGCCGAAGGGGTACGTGGCCACGCAAAATTGCGGGAGGGAGGTTGTATGAGGCCCGGAGAAGCGTTGTCCGATATTTCGGCGGTCAAGATCTGGCAGGCCGCCCGCCGCATGTCCGGCCTGTCGCTGGCCGACGTGGCCCAGGCGATGGAGCGGGACGAGGCGACGGTGGGCGGCTGGTTTGCCCAGGGGATGGACCGGTTCCCGCCGTTTCCGTTGGTGCCCCGGCTGTGCACGGTGCTGGGCAATCCGACGCCCATCGAATGGCTGTGGGCGCACTACTGGCGGCTGGTGGATGGCGAGGCGACGACGGCGACGACGGGCGACGGCAACCGGGTGCTGGATCTGTTGGTGCGGGGCATGAAGCAGCTCGGCCTGGCCATGGAAATTTCCAGGGATGCGGGCGCTGCCCTGGATGGGCGGCGCGGCCGGCAGGTGGCGGAATCGATCCTGCTGGCCGTGTCCAGCCTGTCGGCGGCGGCACGCGAGGCGGCGGGCACGGCACCGTCGCGGCGGTTCCGGCTGTTGCGGGCCAGCGAGGGACCTGCCCTGACATGGTGGGAACGGCTGCGGGAATGGTGGCTGTGCCGGCGCGAACGCCGGGAGATGGCGGAGCGGTTGCGCGACGCGCTGCGGGTGATGGGAGCCATGGGGCATGAACTCGAAATCATGCTGCACGATTTTCCGCAGATGGCCACCACGCAATGGGGGACGGTGCACCGGCTGCTGGCCGACGGCCGTCGGCTGGGAGCGCAGGGGTGAACAGGCCGGCTCCGGCCGAAGCGGGGCCGGGATCGTTGGCCGAGCTGCTGGGGCAGCTGGCCGTGGCCGAATCGCGGCTGTCGCAGAGTCTGGCGCATCCGCTGCTGTCCGGCGGCAACCAACGGGCGATACGCGGCGCAGTCCATTGCATTGCGTTCACCCGGACCCGGCTGCTTCTGGACGAGGACGAAATCGACGTGCCGACGCTGTACGGCATCGAACGGAGCCTGCCGGCGAGCGACAGGTAAGAGGGAAGCCATGGGACGGATTAAGATCAATGCGGTGGCGGGGGGGCAGATGCGGCTACATCGTGCGGCGCTGTTCGCTTGGCGACATGGAATGCATTTCCGACGAGCGGCCTCCATGTACGCTACTTGACTGCAAGACAGACTGCTACCTGCACTATTTTTCCGGGCCGGCGGCGTTGCAGGATGCTGTCGCCTACGTCAAGGAGATCAATCCGAAAGGCGCCTTGGCCACAGGGAAAGCAACAATAAAACCACAACGTAGTTCGGGCCGAAAGTCCGCCCCCGGCGGTGGTGGACGCCGGGAGAACCCCCGCGCAGGGGGCCCAGGGAGGAAATGACACCATGCCATGGCACACCGAAAAGGGCGGTGGCAGCCAACGTGTTTGAGGCGGAGTCCCTTCCCACGGGCGGCCGTCCACAAGCGGCCGCCCTGTTTTGAAACGTAACGGGCACGCTGTCGCCTCCAGGCGCTCCCACCTGGTTTGGCGTTGGCCCGGGTCGGACGGCCCGAAACTCCCTCCGGAACCGTCCGGCCTGGAGGCGACAGCGCGTCATGGAGCCCGCCATGGATTTTCCTGCGATCATGACTCGGATACAGGCCGTTGCCGGCACCAGGACGCAGGTCGAGCTGGCCGCCGTGCTCGGCATCAGGCAATCGAGCATCTCCGACGCCAAATGCCGCGGCCGCATCCCGGACGCCTGGCTCATCTCCCTACTCGAACAGTTCGGGGCCAATCCCGGTTGGATCAAGACCGGTGAAGGGCCGAGATATCTGACGGGCGACGTCACGCTGTCGGATGCGGCCGATATACCGCCGGAGCAAAAGCCGGCCGCCGTCGAACCGGATGTGCCCGAACCGACCGTGGCCGAGCTGAAGGCGGCCCTGGAAGCGCGGCTTGGCGACGGTATCCGGATCATGCTGGTCGGCGCCGACGAGCTGGTTATGTTCTCGCGGCTGGGGCCGATCCGGGGGGGTGGGCATGATGGGCCGCTTGTCCTGGATGAACCGGCGTTTCTGGGAATGGGGGAAAGTCGGCTGCAAGAATTTGAGCGGGCACTCTGTGAAGCGAGGTCGGAGAAGCAAACGGGAAGAGAAATGCTGCCCGCTTGTGGACAGACTGCGGAGAGCAGGGATGAATAAGGTCGCCATTACAGCGCAAGGCGTCGAGCAGATCATGCGTGACACTATTCGTGTTGGCAATAGGTTTGGAGCTCTTCAACTCGCCATAATCTGGTGGCGGTCGCGTTGCCGCGAAACGCAGGCCCTTTTAGATGAGGCCGTGAAGACCTCTCTCGCCCAAGCCAGGAATTTTGTAGCCATGAAGGCTCGCGCCGAGTCTGCTGAGGCCAAGTTGCAGGCGGCGGAAGAGGCGTTACGGGGATTCGGTATTATCTGTCCGATCAATAAAGAGCTTTGTATCCCAAGCGTTTGTTCCGCGAAACATATTTGCAGTCGGCGTCCAGTCCCCTCCGGCCATATCGGTGACACCACCCAAATGGTCACCGACCGGGAACGGCGGTTGGAAGAGGCGCTTTCTGTTTACGCTCGGGATGAAAGTCGATTCTTGGGTGGAGAAGGGGAGCCTTTTGGTTCGATTCCTACAGAAATAGGCGCGTTTGCGCGGTCGGTGTGGTGTGATTTTGAGCTACGATTATTGGGTGAAAAATCGCGGTAAACGGGATCAAAGGTGGAGGCTTTGGCATGACCAGTGGAGACATTCGAAGTGCCTTGCGCGCACGTTTTGCCGCGCCTGAATGGGCCATCTTTTTCGAGGTCGGCGACGGGACAGGGGCCAATCAACATCGGTGGGCCGATGCCGTGGCCATGAATTTGTGGCCGTCGCGTGGCCTGGCCCTGCATGGATTCGAAATCAAAGTCTCCCGTTCCGACTGGCGCACCGAACTCAAGAACCCGGCCAAGGCGGAAAGCGTCGCTCAATACTGCGATTACTGGTGGATCGTGGCACCGGCAGGAATCGTGCCGCATGAGGATCTACCTGAAACGTGGGGGCTGTACGAGGTGAACGAAGCGGGGAAAATCACACAAGCGGTGGCGGCCGGCAAGCGTCAGTCGCAACCGTTCGGGCGGCCGTTTCTGGCCGCATTGCTGCGCCGGGCCGGGCAAGTCGATGCGGACGATATCCATAAGGCCGTTATGGCGCAGACCGAGAAGATCCGGGAGCAGTTCGAGAAATCCTACAAGCGGGACTTGGAAGCCAGTACGGAACACTATCGCGACGTCCAGGCAAGACTTACCGAAATCAAATCCTCCACCGGCATAGACCTGCTGCATTGGGCACCCACTGAAGAGATCGCCGCCGCTGTCAAATTTGTCCTGACGGTTGGTGCATTCGATTCGTACTGCGGGGTGGATCGCATTCGGAGAAGCCTACAGCACGCGCTGGAAAAACTGGATCGGGCTGTGGAAGAGGCACAGGCACAGCGGGCGACTGTTGGTGTGGCGGAGGTAGGGGCGTGAACAGCGGCGTTGCCCTTAAATTTGGCGGACGGCTCCAAGGAAATAACGAATGGTTGACGCCACCGGATTTTATCGCGGCACTTGGTCATTTTGATCTGGACCCCTGTTCTCCGGTTGATCGTCCATGGAATACAGCCACAAACCACTTCTCGCTTCGCGAAAATGGTCTTGTCAAACCATGGTATGGACGTGTCTGGCTCAATCCTCCTTTTGGTCATGAAATTCCTGCTTGGATGCGTCACATGAGTGAACATGGGAACGGCATCGCTTTGTGTATGGCCAGGACAGAAACAGCCTGGTTCCAAGAATACATTTTTAATTCACCCAATATGTCGGCGCTTCTCTTTTTGCGGAAACGATTGACGTTTTACAACGCCAATGGACGATTAGCTCTCAGTAATTGCGGGGGGGCTCCTGTCCTTGTTGCATACGGAGAGTGTAACGCGGCCGCATTGGTTCGGAGCAGTTTCAAAGGGTTTTATATCCGGCGAGGAGCGGGATTATGCTGGTAATCGGTCTGTCGGGCAAGATCGGCACGGGAAAAAGCACGCTGGCAGGGATGCTTCGGGAGCGGCTGCCGGGGGCGGTGATCGAAGCATTCGCTGACCAGATCAAGGCGGAGGCGGCGCAGGCGTTCGGGTTTGACCTCGTCCTGACGCGCTCCGAGCTGGGCAAAAAAACACTGGTCAAGCTCGATCCCGGCCAGACGTGGCTGACCGGCCGGCGGGTGGCCACCGTGCGCGAGCTGCTCCAATGGTGGGGTACGGATTTTCGCCGCAAACAGAACCCCGACTATTGGGTCTGGAAAATGGATCATGTGCTGGTCGCGCATCTCCAGGCGCATGTCCCGGCGGTTATCATTGATGACGTCCGATTCGAGAACGAGGCGGCCATGGTGCTGTCCTGGCAGCATGGACAGCTTTTCCGTCTCGATCCCTACCCGGATTGGCAACCGGGTCCGAATGCCGGGCATGTTTCCGAAACCATGCTGGATGCATTCGGGCTGTTTACGAATCGCTTCGCGCCGACATTCAATGGACTGGACGCCGTGGCGGATCGGATCGTGGCCATGGTGGGGATTTGAAGGGGTAACTATGACCGCCCATTCCCTCACCCTACCGCCGCAAAAGTGCATTAACTGCGGTCGAAAGATACCGGGCTCGGCTCCGTGTCTCACAACGCGGCGTGGCCCAATCTGCATGGGATGCGAGTTCAAAGAAATTGATGTCTATTCCATGATCGAAAATGGCGACGCCTATTATCAAAAAGACCTTTTTGGCTTTCTTGGGGCGATCGAGGTGGCGCTTGTTTCGATGGATAGCGATGATCAATTAATTATCGGCAAACGCAAAATGCGGGCCTTGCACTATTTCGATTTACCAGAATGGCAGGGAGTAAGGTGACCATGAAAACGCGTAGCCTCATCCTCTCGCCCCACGAAGTCCTTTCCGCCCTGCGCGGGGAACTGGGGCTGATCGTCAGGCCGGTGAAGGGGCAACCGACAACCGCTCTCATGGGGCACGAGGGCGAAATCTGGCATCGCGTCGGGGAAGGAAAGTATCAGTCGGGGTTGCCTGTTGTCTGCCCCCTCGGCGTCCCTGGGGACCGGCTGGTCGGCAAGGAGACGTGGCACACAGACGAATCCGACCTAGGCCGGGCACGCGCTGAGCATGAAGACGCCATGTCGGCATCACCGATATTTTACCGCGCCGACTTTGCAAATAAATATGCGGGCTGTCGCTGGCGTTTCCCCGCCACCATGCCGGCCTGGGCCTCCCGGATCACGCTGGAAGTGGAGAGCGTGCGGTGCTGCCGTTTGCTCCAGTTGTGCGAGGACGATGCACGGAAAATGGGGGTTCCGTGGAAGACATATCCAGACCTTCCTACCCCGCGAAACGCATCCAAGGCCATCCGAACTTCTTTTGAGTCCACATGGAACCGCCACTACGGCCGCCGCTACCCGTGGGAGTCGAACCCCTGGGTGTGGGCCGCGAAGGTGAAGAGGGCATGACGCGCGTGACGGGCGACATCTACCTCCATGCCCAGGCGACCAAGGAGCTGCGGCATCTGTTCGAGGAGATCAACCGGGCGGCCTGGCAGGCAATCCGGATGCTGGAACGGCATCGGCCGCCGGCGGCCGAACGGCAGGCCGTGGCCATAGCCTTGCGGTTGGCGCTGGGACCGCTCCGCCAGCAGGTGCCCGACGGCTGGCGGAGCTGCAAAATCTGCAACGAGCTGTGGCCGATCGAACAGGTGGCGGAGGGGACGGAACAGGAGGGCAGGGAAAGCGTGTGCAAACGCTGCTTCAAGGAGTTTTGGGCGCGATGAACGAACATCCACGTATCATCGTCGTGGCCGGCTATAACCGGTGCGGCTCGACCACGGTCATGCAGATGCTGGCCGCCGGCGGCTGCCCGATGACCGGAGAATGGCCGGCCTACGCGGTAGAGGAGTCTCTGGAACTGACGGCGGACTGGCTGGCTGAACACGATGGCATGGCGGTCAAGGTGCTGGACCCGCACAAACATCCGTTCCCGGTCGGACCCGACTACCGGGTGATCTGGCTGGATCGCAATTCCGAACAGCAGGCTCGATCACAGGCGAAATTCCTGGGGACGCTGGTCAACCTCCGTTTGACCGATGCCGACATACAGAGATTTCGCCAGTCCTACCGCGCCGAGAGGCCGAAGGTCATGGCGTTGTTTCGGAGCGTGGGGGCGACGGTGCTGGCGGTACGGTTTGAAATGATTCTGCTGTCACCCCAAACGGCGGCCGCACAAATCGCCGGATTCGTGGGCGGCCTCGATGCGGCGGCCATGGCGCAGGTCGTTTTGCCGCGCACGCCGGAGTGTCGTCCGGATCTCGCCATAGAAATGTTGCAGGCCAATTTTTCGGCAGCAGCCATGCAGGAAAAAGTCTGTGTCATGGGGTGGGACAAATGAGCTGCCTACGATTGCCGGATGTGCCGGCGGACCTGGGGACGGATTTCGGGGATTTTTTGCGCGAATGCGAACGCAAGGGCTGCGATCCGGCGGGACTGATCGAGGCGGACAGCTACCCGGACGGCTGCCAGCTCGTGCTGCGGGCGCTGGCAGCCTGGGCAAAGGCAAACGGAAGGGATGGGAGGCGGATCGCATGACCGAAGCAGAAGCGAAAACGAAGTGGTGTCCGATGGTGCGGGCGTCTACTAGAGAAGAAGACGGCAATTCATCAAATAGAAATGTTCCGCTTGAGGGTGACATCCTTTCAACAGAAAAACACCACAATCCATCATATGCACGGTGCATTGGCTCTGAATGCGCCTGTTGGATATTTCGCACGCCTGAGGAAGGGTGCTGCGGCTTAGTAGGGTAGTCCAGGTTGAAGCCGTAGGGGGGGGGATATGAAAGTCAGAATAAAGAAGAATTGGAATACGCATACAGGGATTCGGCGATATTTCTCTATTGATGGCTGCATCGACCAATGTTGGGAAGGAGTACATTGGTATTATATTGGAATCACTCTATTCGGTCTGACTATTGTTGCCTTTGACGTTTAAGGAGCACGTCATGTCTATTATTTGTGCATGCGATGCAGAAACCAGCATTGATGTCTGCTCCGACGTAATGCGTAAGGCCAGGAAGTCGCATGTGTGCGAGGAGTGCGGTGGCGGGAGTGGTACTACGCCATAGAACTCTCCATATCCATACCGTTCATCACAGTCGTTATCGGAATTGGCCCGTCGAAATAACAAACAATTATATATGCGGAGGCAACACGTGTTATTTTTCGAACAGTGCAGCACCGAGATTAATGCCGTTGCCTTTGTTGTATTGCTTGTCGATACCGGTTTTGTGATCGCGGGGCAGAGACAATTCCTGGTGCCGGGGATTTTATGCGCGGCTGGGTTGTTGCTGCAATGGTGCAGTCGATAATGGGGGGGCTATGCAACTCATCATCAGAAACAAAGCCGAAGTAGATGCGTTTTTCCTGAAAAATCACGAGCGAGGCCTGGTGTCTCTAAAGGGCA
>Ga0070399_1003020_pt1 | contig 15394 bp, 11 predicted proteins | sample BioMet4_FD_61217 | JGI IMG/M metagenome (GOLD analysis project Ga0070399, IMG submission 61217) | Microbial communities from bioreactor (seeded with sewage sludge) at LBNL, California, USA - Biofuel metagenome 4 (version 1) | ecosystem: Engineered > Bioreactor > Anaerobic > Unclassified ... | reverse complement strand
TCCCTATTATACAAAGTTTGGTGATGTTTTTGCTTAAGCCTTGCCTCCTACCCGCGTAGCGGGCAGGTTTTTGTTTCGCACGCTTCGCGAGCTCAACTGTCTAAAGCACATACAAAAAAGATCCTACTTTTTTTGTAGGATCTTGATTTTATATGGTGCGGTTGGCGGGACTTGAACCCGCATGAGATTGCTCTCACCAGCCCCTCAAGCCATCCTAAGTAGAAATGGTTATGTAGTTTGTCTCATTATTATACAGCAACCAGCCACAAAATGCACGTCTATTTTACTCCCCAACATGCCAATCAGAGGCAAGAACAACCTCAATATTATTGAAGGTGTAACGTTTGCACCTCAAAGTATTATTTTATAGCCAAAAAATTTTATACGCCTTTTTTCTCGCCTTCAAAAGATTTCAGGCGGGCGGCTGTAACGGAAGCCCCACCCCCTCTACTCTTGTTGTCTTGTCCATCCATTTTCACTAGGTCAACAGGCTTAATGACTCCTCTACTGGCTAAAGCCAGCAGTTTCCTCATTAAGCAAGATCTAAACCTAGTCACTCACTCCACTATGCACAACCCAGCCTCAAGGGTACTCTCAACAGTACCTGTCATACCTTTCTCTCCCATCAGCTTACTTAAATGTTTAACAAATTCGCTGACCGCTGGTGACTTCATAGGTTCTAATTTTGTCTTACCGCTTGTTCTATTGTCCCACATTATCTTTAATTGCACCTCTAATTCTTCAGATGCGTGTTATTTGAACTTTTACCACACAACGTTACCCTTTCCTCTATCATATCCCTGGCATTATTACACTGCTATTTTCACCAACTCTTTGGCCTTCTCAACAATATGACCTGACCATTAACCATTATCTGATTGATGATCTCATATTACAGCAACTCAACGGTTTGTTCTCAGACCGATTAGCGGAATTTCTCAAATCAGGGCTATTAATAAAAAGTTTTTTCTTTCCATTATATTTGCAGTAATAACTCATATGCAGAAAAAGAATTACTTCGAAATAAACCTACACATGCTTTTATGTACTCTTTCAACTTTCCACAAAAGCAGGAATTTAACGAGAAATAAATCGCTAAATTTATAGGATTATATGGCCAGCAAGTCTTTATAATGCGCGAATACTTTTCCCAGATATATTGATAGGTACAAACATAAGGACCCGTTTATAAAACCTCTCACAAGGCAAATATAGACATGCAAAAAGGAGCAAACATGAGCAAATACTACGAAGCAGCAGCGCTGCTACACGCTCTGGTAAAAGCTGAGTCAGAAAAACTGGGTTTAAAGTAATGGTTATCTCCTAGCATCATTCCCCTCTTTTGTTGTAGAAACTTCTTTAATAACTAAAGAATATCTAATTTAAAGGAGAATAAAATTAATTGTAGAATTAAATATATGAATTAAAATTTATTACAGGGGTGAGTAATTTGTTAAAGAGGATAATTTGCACCTTATTATTAGTATTGGTTTCATTTGGTTTTTCTGTGAATGTATCAGCCACTAATCGTTACCAATGGATTACATCTACAGATTCGATAACCGTATCTTATGATACACAGAGCAGTAAGTACTATTCGGAACATGGTAAAGTTGTTGATGCGTGGATTTCGTGGAAGTTTACGAAAGATGGGGCAAGAAAATATATTAAAAATGGAAGAACAAATGAACTCTTCCAAGAAGCAAAATGGGATGATTTTTCATATATTCTAGAACATAATTTAATATCAAAAAATTCTTTGAAAATTCTCGAATCCGTTTATTACGATGTAAATGGTAACGTTATAAACTCTACCCCCTTTAACGAGAATGCCAAATGGAATAGTATTGTGCCTGGCAGTCTTGGAGAAGAAATACGTAACAAATTTAGTGGTTTTCTTGACAGTTAAATTAAGTTAGTGCTAAATACGATTCGTTGAAGATCCTAGTTTGTCAACTTTTTTATGTTTTATGGTTTTTGTGACAAACAAGTACGGTCTCCGCTTGTCATTACAAATATGACGAGTGCCTCAAACATCATATACCTTTCTGCATTCATTTAATATTGACTAAAGCCCCTGACACCGTATCGACAATGCTAGCTAAGTCATCAGCATCAAGCTTATCATTGTGTTCAGCATAATAATATTCTCCCTTAAACAAAAAGGCTGAAATATAAGCCTCGTCATATGATTGATTTGTTTTTTTCGATGCATCCGCAAAATTCTTGAAATCTAAACCAGACCATGATTGAGCTTTCCTGTTTGTATTTTTATCTGTAAAGTACATCAACAGCCCATTAATGCTGTATGTTTTTACAACCTTATCGCAGGCATATACTACCAATGTACAAATAGCATCATTTTTTGACATTAGGTGCAGTTGAGGTAAAATTTCATCCATTTTACAGGAATCAATATATTTATGCTTTACAATATTAAACACTGCTTCATTTTTCTTTTCCTCACCAATAAATGATTCATATGTTTCTTTGTAGATTTCAGTTGTTTTATAGGCCTCAATGATACTTTTGCCAATATACTCATCAACAAAATCAGCACTATATGCCTCCGACATTGAATCAAAACAACGATATAATATTTCTTCATCCATCAACATAACAGGAAATGGGTCTATTGCCAGTCGCATAACGGAAACAACACTTATACACTGTTTTATATAACTTTCAAAACTCTTAATACACTCATCTTGCGCTTTTAGAATATTAAACGGTTTATTTCGCGATAAATAAAAATATCTTAGCCCTTGTTTATGCACATATTTATTTAAATTTGCATTTAACTCTTTAGCCCTTGCAAAAAAATCTGGCATCTTATTTTTCATGTCTGTAAAAACATTGCCTTTTGCCGATAATTGCTTAATCATTTGTCCTTGCATGGGAAAATCTTTTGTCTCCTTCCATGCATTTATAAGGATTATCTTTTTCTCATCTGGCATATCTGCTAAATACACCATGGTTGTAGACAGTTCTACCGCTGATCTAAGAGCGTAATAGGCACTATCAAAATATCCTTGCTCAAAAACCTCAATTGCGTTTATTATCTGTTGCTCAGCTTCCATAACAAACGTATTTCCAATGTTTCCAATATCTATTCTACCAGACCAACTATGCTCTATATTAATCAAGTCATAATAAAACTTACTCTTATTGGGGAGAGATAAAGGTCTTATGTTTTGTTTTTTTCGCCATTCCATATATGAAGCATGCATCTTAAACCCCCTATGCATTTCAGTAAATTTTTATTAAGGTGAAAACTATTTATAATTTTAAAAAACGATTCGGAAACAGTCTTTTTTATGAAATTTTTTCACACTTTATAGATTTTGTGACAAAAAAAGAACCGCGTCCGTTTATCATAAAAAATCTAACTAATTTAAATCACCTTAATTGATTGCAAAAAGCTTTATTTACGCTTTGGTGATCAATTATAGCAAAACTAGAATCATTACCAATATCTATTGCTCTGCAATACTTCAGTAAAAACTTTTTTGAAAAAATATAATCCCATGTATGATATTCATCATGCAATTCAAACATCAATTGCATGATTTCTTTTTCTATATCATCTAACTGTTCCTCATTATCTATTTTCAAAAAACATCTAGAAATAAATCCACATAGCAAATCCGACACCTGAATTAGCTTGATTGTTTTTGAATCTCCTAAATTTAAGTCTTTAATATTTTTCAATTTAGAATTAAATTCAAAAGAGCCTATCTTAATGACCTTATTACCCCCTTCTGACAAAAATATTTTCTTTATAGTACCCAATAATTCATCATAACCTCTTATTTCATCATGTATTATAGTAGTTTCTAATTCATAATTTTGACAGAATTTTTGCAAAACCTGCATTAAATGGTGTAAAACTGTTATAGTTAATGTTCTTGTGTTATTTTTACCTTGGAATTCTGCAATCATTTGGCTTAGTTCATTATCAGTTAGATCAGCAACATTTTTACAAACATCTGGCATACTAGAAAATTCTCTAGCTAAGTCATCTTTTATTTGCTTCATTTGTATTAATGAAATGTCCCCATAATGTATCAACTCAGAAAAACTCTTTGCCACATCCTTACCCATTATAATTTCACCCAGTTGTTTTTTTAATTCTATGTCACTTGTAATTCCATCTTTTAAAGCGCTATTGTATGCTGGATCAAAAAAGGTTTCCATCATTTTAGTTGCAACACCATATTCTTTTTCTGCAACTATAAACAGCGGAAAACACGGAGCAGGTGCTGTATTAACCATAAACATTATCATTTCTAAAAAATACTTATTAGGGTTTCCCATCTTAAAAAATTTAACCGCTTTCAATTCTTTTCCCTTATAGTTGGTGAAAATGTTTTCTATTCCAGTAATAATATCGTTTTCGCGACTATTGGGAACTAACCAGCCACCATTCACAAAAAATTTTTGATCAACATCTAACCAATTCGTCCCCGTATTACCACTTTCATCACAGTAAAATGTAGATTCTAACATTGCTGCACTCCCCTTAATATTATAATCAACTTGAAAATAAAATATCCCCCACTATTATAAATCAAATTTATAACTTTACATCTGCTAATTTTCTAATATAATATAAAATTACGAGTTTTTTCTTGCATATTCATATGTTATTTTAAGTTGACTTTGAAATCATTGGAACGATTCGTTGACAGTCCAGTTTGTCCTAAAAATATCAGCAATTAGAACATCGGAACATTAGCTCTAAAATTACACCATTTGTTTTGGCTCAAGACACAATGCCATACATCAAAAAGGCCTATTACCAATACTTTTGTATTGATAATAGGCCTTTAATATTCCCTAAACTTAAACCAGCCCGAAATACTTTTCAAAAAACATGGAAAGTTTTTCTATAACACTTTGCTTCTTGCCTGCACGATTTCCCCCAGAAAATCTTGAAATCGGCGGCAAAATCTTATCAATATCTGTGCCTGTTGTTTTTAGCGCCCCATCACGAAAAACACCGTCTATAAACTTTTCTGTTTCTTCGGGCTTTAGTTTTTCGTTTGCAATAATGTCCGTTAACTCCTGCTTCTTTTTATTTCTTACAAATTCACGCCAATCACTGTCAACATTGGTAGCAGTATTGATTTGCTCAATAAATCCCTCAATAAGTTCTTTTTTGCTGCGAAGCTCAATGCTGGAATTTATAGTTTTATTAATAGTAGTAAGAATACTCTTATCCTTGCAGTTGGACTCGTGATATTTTGCAACAAGCATTAAAATATAATCAATATTAACTTCTACTTGCTTAATTAGCTCTATTTCAAAAACTATATCATCATTTATATTTTCTTTGTCGGCATCCTGTCCTTTGGAGAAGTCTTGATACAAGTCTATATATACACTTTGATAGTCTTGAAAATCTCGCTGTGAGAGCATTTCATTGTTGGCAAATTCATCGAAACAAACTAGAATATTTTTAATGCGTAAGATAGCCCCAAACAACTTTATAAATTCTTTTTTTGCAGTCTCCCCCATTATAGGTATACCCAGGGGATATAAATTTTGCAGTTGCTCAATTAGTTCTACATAGCCTGCAATGTGCTTTCCGTTTTCTTCATAGCCATTTAAATATTCGTCATATGTTTTTAAAAGAACAATACCGCTTGCATCTTTATCACCAAATAACGACAGCGCTTCATTTACTTCATCTTCAAGGTTGCGAAAACACACAATATTACCAAAGGTTTTTACAGAGTTCAAAATACGGTTTGTACGAGAAAAACTCTGAATAAGACCATGCTGTCTAAGATTTTTATCTACCCACAATGTATTTAATGTAGTAGCGTCAAAGCCTGTTAAAAACATATTGACAACGATGAGTAAATCCAATTCGCGATTTTTCATTCTAAGAGAAACGTCTTTATAGTAATTAGGAAACTTATCTGCTGACGTGTCGTAGTTTACGCTAAAGGTATTATTGTAATCTTTAAGGGCTCCATCAAGAAAATCCCTGGAAGTTTTATCCAGTCCATCCATTTCAAAATTCTCATCAAATAAGGTATCCTCTGGATCTTCCTCATTGCTGCTATAACTAAAAATAGTCGCAATAGAAAGCTTTTTGCCACTTTCAGTCATTTGCTTTTTAAATTCATTATAATATTTCATGGCCATAGGAATAGAAGCAACCGCAAAAATAGAATTAAACCCGTTTACTTTTATACTTTGCCTTTTTTCTAAAACTATATTGTTTTTTGAGCCTGCCATTTTATCAACATTGGTTATGATTTTGTGTTCATAATAAGAATGGCTTTGGTTACGATAGGTCTTTTGGTCGAAATGTTCTAAAATATAGGCAGTAACCTCAGTTATTCGCTTTGGTTCCAGCATTGCATTTTCTCTGTCGATAGCTTTTACTTTCTTGTCCTTAACGTCACTGGATTCTTTCATAGTATTTATATAATCAATGCGAAATGGCAATACATTGGTATCGTTAATCGCGTCTACAATAGTGTAGGTATGTAATTTATCACCAAAGGCTTGCTCTGTGGTTCTAAGGTTTGGATGTTTGCGACTGCCTGAATTTATTGCAAAAATCGGCGTACCTGTAAACCCAAACAAATGGTAATTTTTAAAAGCTTTTGTAATTTGAACATGCATATCACCAAATTGAGAGCGATGACACTCATCAAAAACAATAACCATATGCTTTTTATAAATATCGTGGGTTTTGTTCTTGTTAATAAACACAGCTAATTTTTGAATGGTGGTAATAATAATTTTTGTGTCTGGATTTTCAAGTTGTTTTTGCAGCACCTTAGTCGATATATTACTGTTTGCTGCCCCTTTTTCAAACCGATCATATTCTTTCATTGTCTGATAATCAAGATCTTTTCTATCCACCACAAAAAGCACCTTATCAATGGTAGGTATTGCAGTGGCAAGCTGTGCGGTTTTGAAGCTGGTCAAAGTTTTGCCCGAGCCTGTGGTATGCCAAATATATCCCCCTGCTTCTATGGTGCCCGTTTTCTTATAGTTTGTGGAAACCTCAATGCGGTTTAAGATCCGCTCTGTTGCCACAATCTGATAGGGACGCATAACAAGCAACAGGTCTTCTGACGTGAAGACACAGTAACGAGTTAGAATATTCAATATAGTATGCTTGGCAAAAAATGTCTTGGTAAAGTCTACAAGGTCGGCAATAACACAGTTTCTCGCATCTGCCCAATAGCTTGTAAATTCAAAACTATTACTTGTCTTTTTCTTTTTAGATGAAATTTTTTCTCCCGAATCTTTGATATGCTGATTTCTTGTAGTGTTGGAATAATATTTTGTGTGTGTTCCATTGGAAACAACAAACACCTGAATGTATTCATATAAACCGCAGCCAGCCCAAAAACTATCACGTTGATAGCGTTTTATTTGATTAAAGGCCTCTCGAATTGCCACACCTCTGCGCTTTAGCTCAATATGTACCATTGGGAAACCGTTGACCACAATAGTCACATCATATCTTGTTTCGTGGGCTCCCCCATTTTCTTCATACTGGTTTAACACTTGCATAAAGTTATTATGTATATTTTTTTTATCTATTAACTTTATATTTTTGGTGGCTCCGTCGTCACAGGTTAGTATTTGCACAGAGTCATCTTGAATTTTACGAGTTTTCTCTACAATACCCTCATTACCGTTTGCAAGCTTTTGAGAGTAAAACTGCTCCCACTCTTTATCAGAAAAAATATAGTGGTTTAGTTTTTCCAGTTGTGTGCGAAGATTTGCAATCAGAGCCACTTCGCCTGTAAAAGTTATATACTCATAGCCTTGCTGTGTTAAGCGGTGTATGAAATCTTTTTCAAGCTCCGCTTCACTTTGATATTTTACGGCACCATATGTTTTATTGGTATTTTCCGCCACGCCATATGCTTCAGGCGTGTATTCTGCAACAACAGTGGCCTCATTAGTAGCAGCAATGATGTTGTAGTTAATCATAATAAACGCTCCTTAAAACTTAATAGTTTATCGCGGTAATATTCATATTGTTGTTTGCGTGCGTCAATCTCTGCTGTAAGCTCTGCTGTAAGCTCTGTGAAATTGTCCAAAATACGGACAATTTCCTCTTGGATTGGTAACGGCGGAAGGGGAATCAAAACATTTCCCATTTTCTTTTTTGAAACATTAAATCTTGTTACACCACTTGCTGTTTTAGTTATTTGATTTCTTAATTCATGTGACCTAAACAAATATTTTGAAAAATGTGGTAGTAGTAAATTTTTATCATATAACCGTAAACCAAAGCAAAAACTATTTAAATAGAATTCTTCATCTTCATCACTTATAAATACAGATGACATACCACATTCATTCGGTGTTTCTGAAGAACCAGTAAAAATTATATCTCCATTTTTTATTATTTTTTGCTTTTCTCCTTCTTGAATTTTCACCAAATCAATATCCTTTGTATTAATAGATAAATTAGAAAATACATTCATATAAGAGATGAATTTACGATTCCCATTACTGAAATCATCTTTTGATTTTCCTATTAGTCCGCCGAAAAAATTTCCTATTTCGTCTAACGTCTTCCATTCTACATCCTCGCCAAAAGTCAGCAGACTATCCCTATAATATTCATACTGTTGTTTTCTCGCTGTAAGCTCTGCTGTAAGCTCTGCTGTAAGCTCTGTGAAATTGTCCAAAATACGGACAATTTCCTCTTGGATTGGTAGCGGTGGGAGGGGGATTAGAATACTTTTTAATTGAGTAGCTGTTATAAGGGGCTGTCCTCCTCCTTTAGCATATTTGTTTAAGTTAATATTAAGCAAAAAATAATACACATAATAAAAATTGTACTTGCTATTTATATTTAAAATTAGTGTGTTGTCAGATACATCATATTGCCCATTTGCAATATTAACTTGGCCAGCATATGCTCCAACTCTTGCAATTAATATTAATGGTGTGTCATATACAAAATGATCTGTATGTGCGATTATTCCCGTTGAACCATATACAGGGTATTTCCCCCTATCATTTCTGCTTTTGTTATTTCCTGAAAAAATATTATTAACAATATACATCAATTCCTTATACTCCACCCCATCAGGACAAAGTTCAACAATTAAATCTTCTAATTTGCTCATTGTTCTACTCCCTCAATATCTGCAATAATTGAAGATATTTCATCACGAAGAAGGCTTTCCCTTGCCACAATTTCTTCTATTTTAGCGTTAAGTGCCGTAATATCAATCACTTCTCTGGTGTCCTCTTGTTCTACATAAGTAGAAACCGAAAGATTATAGTCTTGTTTCTCAATTTCTTCTTTGTCGGCAAGATAAGTGAAATATTCTGTATTTTTACGGCTAGCAAAAGCGGAAATTATTTTTGAGATATTATCATCTTCCAGCTTGTTGCTATTGGTAACTTTTTTACATTCACGAGAAGCATCAATAAACAAGGTTTTGTTTTCGCGTTTTGATTTTTTAAGCACCATAATGCAAGTTGAAATACTTGTACCAAAAAATAGGTTGCTAGGCAGTTGAATAATGCAATCAATATAGTTATTATCTATAAGATATTTTCTTATTTTTTGCTCTGCGCCACCTCGGTACATCACGCCTGGGAAACAAACAATAGCTGCAACGCCATTGGTGGCAAGCCAAGAAAGACTGTGCATAACAAAAGCAAGGTCAGCTTTTGATTTTGGTGCAAGCACACCTGCAGGGGAAAAGCGAGGGTCGTTAATTAAAAGCGGGTTTGCGTCACCATCCCATTTTAGTGCATAGGGGGGATTGGATACAATGGCCTCAAAAGGCTCATCGTCCCAGTGCATAGGGTCTTTTAGTGTATCTCCATTCCCTATATCAAAATTATCAAAATCAATATCATGCAAAAACATATTTATTCGACAAAGATTATATGTAGTGATATTAATTTCCTGTCCATAAAAACCTTGATGAACATTTTCTTTACCCAATATTTTGGCAAATTTTAATAGCAAAGAACCTGAACCACAAGCAGGATCATATACCTTGTTAACCTCTGTTTTGCCAATTAAGGTAAGACGAGTTACCAGTTCAGAAACCTCTTGGGGTGTGAAAAATTCACCACCACTTTTGCCAGCCCCTGAGGCATACATTCCCATTAAAAATTCATAAGCATCACCAAAGGCATCAATGGTGTTGTCTTGATAATCACCAAGCTTCATTTGATTTACACCATTCATCAGCTTAACAAGTCTACCGTTACGTTGAGCAACTGTACCACCAAGTTTGTTGCTATTCACATCTATATCATCAAATAACCCTTTGAAATTATCTTCGCTTTCGCTGCCTTGTGCAGAGAATTCTATATTTTTAAAGACTTTTTCCAAAGTTTCATTTAAGTTTTCATCGTTAGCAGCCTGTTTGTGCACATTTTCAAAAAGTTCACTTGGCAAAATAAAAAAGCCTTTAGTTTTCACTAAATCTACTCGTGCCTGTTCTGCATCACTATCAGGCAAAGTAACATAACTAAAGCTTTTATTGCCAGTTTCCCATTCATCCTTATTAATATAACTTTTTAGATTTTCTGATATATAACGATAAAAAAGCATTCCTAAAACATAATGCTTAAAATCCCATCCATCCACGCTGCCTCTTAAATCATTTGCAATACCCCATATTGTACGGTGCAACTCTGCACGCTCTTGTTCCTTCTTATTATCAGCCATCTTAAAAACTACCCCTCTCACTATCCTGCAATTTGTACTCATCCTCAACTATGTCTGTAACCTGTTTATTCCCCTGCCATAATTACGTAATAAGAAGTTAACTTTAACTTATACCTCAAACACGTACATTTTTATAATTTCGCCGTTAACCTGATTATTCCTGTATTTATTTTCCACTTTTTTCAAACTGTACCTTTTGTTGACGCTTTTACTCCAGATATTTCAAAAAGCTTTAATTTGCGTGCCCGTAATATTTAAACTTTAATATCTAACAAAATCCGTTTATCTATGGCTCTGTTGCTTGTTTTAACCAAAGAAATCATCATCCTAGCGCACTTCGCTTAATCACCTCTCAACAAGCCTCTGAAACGATCCTCAAGCATCTCTCATAGCCTGAAAGCAAAACTTTTTGTGAAACATAAGTGTGGTTTGTATAGCCTACCTTTAACAATATTTGACATAGTTTCATACTCAAAACACTCAATATTCCTATGTAGCAAACTCTATTTCAAGAAGGTCTTAATTTAACTTAATCAGGAAGAATATAATTATCTGAAACACCCTTATCTAAATCAGGTAAAACCATTGTCATGCAATTATTAGCCACATAATTTTAGGACAAAGCCTATTCTGCAAAATATGAATGCTAATGTTGTTAAAATAGGGTCACCTATCATTATTGGCGTATTTTTGGCATTAGTTTTAGCTGGAGGAATATGTGCTGGAATAGTTGTTCTCGCATCTTCTGCAAAGAAAGTTGGTGTACATATTAATAAAAATGGAGCCGATATCAATGTGAAAAAGTAGTTATATAATTAATAACCTATTAGTATCAACCAATAAAAATGCTGTGGCAAAAAACACCACAGCATTTTTTTGTTCAAAGATACGAGAAAAACCAAGATTACGAAAAGATTAAGGGATTATCGGGGTACAAGCAACTCAAAAATAAAAACCAATTTTCTCGTTGCTTATCCCCCAGCCACTTCGTGGCTTTTATGTTTATTTAAAACATTTCAACTATTATATCGATTGACTAAAAAAAACTCTAATCCAAAACTTGTTTTGGATTAAGCAATGGAAAGAATGTAAACTTGATTTTTAGTTTAGATTTTTTCCGTTGCCATGAACTTATATAAAGACTTTTACTTAATATTATAGACATTACCAAATGTAGCATTACCCCTTATATACTTTAAGGCTTATCCTCTACCACTGGCTTCCACACTACATCTGCTCTTGATTTTGGGCGATTGCTCAGCCCCTTTTTGTCCAGCTTTTAACCAATCAAGTAATAACATCCTCATTCTTTGACTTGGAACAAAGACATGAAATTCTTTACCATCTCTGATTGCCCCTCTCCACAAAAACTGAAGCAACTCTGACAACGCATACTGTTCATAGTTTATCTTCACATTGTGCAAAGATAAAAAAGTTATAATATTAGGGTTTAAGAAAATATTACAAAGATATGCAGTAGCACAACACCCCCTATATTTATTAGTTGCTTTCATATTGCAAGATACAAATCCGCTTACGTAAGACTTTGGCGACACTGCTTTTTCATAATCCTTAAAAGTTGTCCAAAACATTTCCTTTGAATTAGCCTTTTGTGACCGAAAAAATGCTCTTACATTGCACCCTAGGATCTTAAGCTCCTTTGGTTTATCTTTTTTTGTTTGCTCATACCATGACTTTGACATTGCATTCTTTTTTAACCCAATTTGATTATGCTTTTCGTTACTCCACACGTGGAGCATATCCAAAGCATCGGGATAATACTCCCTGCTTGAATCATATTTTTCTATTTTATAATTCTGAACAGTAAACAATTCCACCCTGATTTTATTGATTTCACAATAAGCAAATAACATGGAATTATTATAACGATACGTGCATATAGTAACCTTTGAGAAGCATTCAAAGAATTCCTTCTTAATCATTCCTACCACAGCCTCGCTACCAACACTGAATAGCTCATGATTTGCTAATATAGGTTTGATATTTTCATATACCCCCTTATAATCACTATTTTCATTCCAAGTGATTCTTTTGGTTTGTTCGTCAATATTTACACAGTCTTCAGCCTTCATTATTGATAAATCTCGCATTGAAAGTTGTTCAATAACCTTCTGATCAAAATTAATAATTCGCCTATAACCAGTGTAATATTCAATCCATGAAAGATTTTCATCAATAAATAATATGTAATTTTGCCTCTTTAATAGCGCCTGGGCTTCTTCATCCAGTAGTAAAAACAGAGAATGCGTACAACAAATATTCTTTCCATTTGAAATCAGTGCTTTTATGTTTTCTCTCTTGTAACCTATTGGTTGCAAAGCACCTGTTGCCTTGCAAATACGCTCAACTTCATCTAAATATGGTGTTATAATCAAGTGTCTATCCTCAGGATGTTTTTTAACCTCATCAATTATAACGACAGAAGTTTTGCCTGAGCCCATTGGAGAATCAACAACATTAAAAGTACCCTTTGTATCTTTTATCATTAATATCACTATCCTTTTCTATAAAAATAAGCCATAGAGCATATGCTCTATGGCTTTTCATTAATTACACTTTACGAATAAGGTTAACCACTGGCTTCTCCAGCAATGTAATAAATGAAAATATATTCTATTTAAGATTACCTGCGAATATTGTTTAATACATATTAACGAAGTCATAAGTTAATATTTTTTTCATCTTCCTTTAGAACCGTAGCCAGTCTATTTAGCATTTTGGAAGTAATTCTTTTTCTTCCGCTTTCGAGTTCATACAAGTAGTTAGGCGTAATACCAACTTGCTTGGCTAACCATACTCTTATGATACCTTTGCTTTTCCGTAATTCAGTAAGCCCCATTTATAAATCACCACCTTTTCGAGTAAAATCACTTGCTAATTACATCAAAAAAAAGCACATAAGCTTTAGCTTGTGCACGAAAAGTATAACTAGCAAGAAAATTTTTACTGTATTTACGCTGATTATCGACCCAATCCTCTCTTATTTACTGTAAAGCAGATAACTGTCACCTATCCTTTGAAAAACATTGTTTATGAAAATGCACAAGATAAGAACACGCAAGACCATATACTCACACCCTGTGCATTTTCCACTACATAGCAACGTTATTTTAATCCGTATAAGCAATCAATATAATGCATAACACAAGCAAAAAATTAATCACATTCAATAATACGTTAAAAGAACAGCACTTAGCGACCACACTATTACGAACAGTAAATTTCATCATTCACCCCCATTAATTACGATTTAGTTTTTAACTTACAAACAGACTTTAGCTACAATCAAATAAAATGCTGAGATTTCATAAATTTTTTTATGAAAAACATTTTACCTTAGCATCCCCCTTTCTACCTATTACAACAGAGAAAAGAAAAATATGACAGTTTCCAGAAAACAATCACTCATTCCAGATATAGAATCTTTTATTCTGCCACAAGGGCAAATTGACCTAGAAATAAATAAAACTTAATCTACCCATTCTGTTTACACCTAGCCTTTTTAGCCCTAATACCTCCACTTCATATTGTCCAGCGGGTTAAACTTAGTATTTTGCTCCCTGAGCATTTCACTTGATAGGGTTAGGTACATCTCAGTAGTTTTCATACTGGAATGGCCCAAAATCATTTGCAGCGAACGAATATCCCCACCATTTCTTACATAATTGGTAGCAAAAGTATGTCTCCAAGTATGCGGGGACACCTTTCTCCCTGATATACCACAGTCATGTTTGATAGTTAAAAACATCCTTCGCACGTCCCACTGACTGAGTTTGCCACCTCCAACTTGAATAAACACAAACGGAGAAACTTTCACCGTGCAACACTCGTTCAAATATCCCTCTCGTCTTCTTAAATACTGTTTCAGAAAGTTTTCTAGTTGTTTGCCTATTGGTATATACCTTTCCTTGTTCCCTTTGCCTATAACATAAATACGAAGGTGGTAGAAGTCGAGGTCGGACATAGAAAGATTAGAAAATTCAGTAAGTCGAAGACCCGTAGAGAAAAGTGTATAGATAATAGTCCTGTTCCTGATAGATATGAAGTCTTGTCCTGAAAAGACATTCATCATTTTGAATATTTCGTCAGTGTCAAAAACTCTCGGAGCACGTTTTTTAATTTGTGGCTTAGCAACCATATTTATAGGGTTAAAAGTGACATAACCATTGTCAAACAAGAACCTGAAGAACGTCTTAAACCTTCTCCAATGATGATTCAACGTATAACTGCTCAAGCCTTTATCTTTCTGTATGATTATGAACTTTCTAATGAATATTTCATCATATTCTTCGACCTCAGAAATACCAATTCTTTCTCCTTCACGCTTCACAACCTTCAAAAATAGATCATAGTCGCCAAGAGTACGATCGGAAACGTCCATAGCACTCCTACTCTGCAAAAACAGGTTAATTGCCTCAGTCATTTTCATATAAAATCCTCCCCTTTTTATACCATTTCACAACCTATTTTTAGGCTTGTGTGAGAAGGCCAAAAAAAAAAGTAGAATGGACACTTTGTCCACTCTACTCAAAACCCTCAAACGAAGGCATATTCTTATTTTTTTGGTGCGGTTGGCGGGACTTGAACCCGCATGAGATTGCTCTCACCAGCCCCTCAAGCTGACGCGTCTGCCTTTCCGCCACAACCGCATGAGGCTTCAATATTAAATTGGTGCGGCCAAGA
>Ga0070399_1003014_pt1 | contig 15406 bp, 15 predicted proteins | sample BioMet4_FD_61217 | JGI IMG/M metagenome (GOLD analysis project Ga0070399, IMG submission 61217) | Microbial communities from bioreactor (seeded with sewage sludge) at LBNL, California, USA - Biofuel metagenome 4 (version 1) | ecosystem: Engineered > Bioreactor > Anaerobic > Unclassified ... | reverse complement strand
TGTCCACTTCCGCATCGGAAAGATTTCTTCCGGAGGTGACGATGGAGTAGCGAAGAACTCCCTGCTCCTGATTAAGCCTTGCATGCGCTACTATCTCGCTTGCGGAAAGCAGCGGATAACGGTCGGCGCAGGTTGAGTTGTGAGCGGACTGTGCGCAGAATTTGCAGTTCTCGGAGCAGTTTCCGCTCTTGCCGTTGATGATCGTGCAGATGTCGAACCGGTCGGCGCAGAAATACATGCGTATCCTGTTTGCCGCGCGGCACAGTTCGTCTATCGGCTGGCGGTAAAGCGCCAGAGCTTCCTCTCTGGTCACCTGCCCGCCGCCCAAGATTTTTTCTGTAATCTCTTCCATATCAAACATGAATATCACACCCTACTCTTTTGAATTAGTGGAATCAGCCGTTTTCCAAGCACGGAAGCGAGAACGCACAACGCAATGTCGCCGGGCACCGCCAGAATAAAGCCGTACAAAAACAGCGGCCACAGCCCTATGGAGCTGCCAAGATAAAAATTGCTGATGATATAATAGTAGATCAGGCCGAACAGGTACACGACCAGAAGTCCCGAAAAGCACGCGGCGATCAGCCTTTGAAAGGACGGCTGCGGGCTGGCATTGGCAATTTTTCCGGTCAGGTACGCGCCCGCGCAAAAGCCAAGCAAATAGCCGAACGTGGGATTCAGCACATAGGAAAATCCTCCGCCCGACGCAAAGACAGGCAGGCCCAAAAGTCCCAGAAACAGGTACACGCCAACACTTATCGCGCCGTTTTTGCCGCCGAGAAGCAGGCCGGCGAGCGTGGTGAAAAGGAGTTGCAGCGTAAACGGCACAACAGGAACAGGTATTCTGATAAGCGCCCCGACAGCAACAAGCGCCGCAAAAAGGCCGATCAAGGTGAGATCTTTGGTTGAGATATTTTTCATTTTGTTCTCCTAAACTGTAATTGTAATTTTTCCGGAGATAACATCAATCTATCGAGAAAATATTGTTTGATGCCAACTCCTGTCACACTATTGCCGCTTTCGATGATCGCATAGTCTTTGTTTGAAATGGCGCTGATTGAAAATAACTCTGCTTTTGGCGACTTAATACCTTTCCATATACCGGCTTGTGTAACATGAAGAAATGCAGCAATTTGTTCGCCGGATATGTATTGCCCGTTTGCATTGAGCAATAAATTAAATACGCTTTGCTTAACTATCATAATTTTCCCTTGGCTTTAATGATAGCATAGAGAACGTATATTGTAAACCTATATTATATTTTTGATTTACAATATACATTTGAATTTACGCCCAAAAATGGCGCTTCATCTCTTGTAAATGAAACGCCCTTCTTAATAGTGATTTTGCTGCCTGTTTTAGTTTTGAGAAAAGGATAAAAAAATCAGACTGGAATTCTCAGAGCCATTGATCTATGGGGATTTTCCGGTTTGTCGTAATTATACCGTATGGGCATTCGGCGGTTACCAATATGCACCAGCTTACCGGAGATTTTTACACAGTGGGCATGATTTTGGGGCGCAGTCTGAAAGGCGTCGGTATTCAGCTGGGTATCTCAACCAATCTTGAAGCGGTGACGGCGCAGTACATCAACGTGCGGCTTGACCGAAAAAAGATTGTGCTGAATGCCTGCCACAACGCCTTACATCCCAGCGCAGACCAAAAGAAATAGGCAGCCCTCAAAATTGCCAAAGAAGAAATTTCACAAAGAAAGAGCAAGGATATGGAGCTGTAATCCCATATCTTCCCATGAAGCCATATCACTTTTTATAGGCTTAGCTGATATGGGAACCAAAAAGAAACCACGGCATACAAAATAAAAGTATAGGCGCATAAAACAAAATCGAAAAAAGGTTCCCGGGGAACCACAAATCGGGAACCATATTGAAAACGGTAGCTGGTGAAACATGAAAGATGGTAAAGAAAAACCCGCACAGAATGTGTTCCTGTACGGGTTTATGGCGGAAGCGGTGGGATTCGAACCCACGAGCCCCGAAGGACTACCTGATTTCGAGTCAGGGCCGTTATGACCACTTCGATACGCTTCCAAAGAATAATCAACTTAGTTATTTTATCAGATTATTTTGTTTTTATCAAGTGTTAATCCCGTCAAATCCATTTTTTTGCTGAATATAAATATATTTTTTCCATTGTCACATGCTTTAAACGAATTCCTTTCTTATTTATTCCGCAGATTTTGCAGGTTAACGTTATTGCTTCTTTTTGCAATTTATTTTGATTGTAATAACGCATCTTATTTTGTATAATATGTGTTAAGATACATTGCTTATAATACAGTGTGTGCTGTATTATAAACACCCTCATTGTGATTGGAGGAATTCTGTGTGGTTAAAAAACAAATTTTAAAATTTGTTACAGTAATTATGCTTGTTATTTTATCGGCATCAAACGTTTTTGCCGCCGCTCCAAATCATTCCTCCAGGGTTATCCGTGTAGGCTATTATAAATTTGACGGTTATCAGATGGAGTCCTCCGATCATACCCGAAGCGGCTATGGCTATGATTTTCTTCAGGAGCTTGCGCGCTATACAGGCTGGACATACGAATATGTAGGCTATAACCTCGGCTGGGCGGAGCTTCAAAAAATGCTTGATAACGGCGAAATAGATATCCTTACCTCCGCCAGAAAAACTCCGGAACGTGAGCAAAAATATCTTTTCTCAACAGATATAGGTACAAGCCGCGGAATTCTTACCGTAAAAAGCGGCAATACCCACGTTACAATGGGCGATTATCCAACCTACAATAATATGCGCGTCGGCATGATAAAAGACAGCAGCATAAACGAAAATTTCAGGACTTTCGCGCAATCAAAGGGTTTTTCATATACGCCTGTATATTTTAAAAATGTTGATGAACTAAACCTTGCTTTGCAAAATGAAGACGGCATAGATGCTGTCTGCACAACAAATCTTCGCAGGGTGCAAAACGAATGGATTCTCGATCAGTTTGATCAGGCGAATTTTTATGTCATGCTCAACAGTAAAAGCAACGCCTTGCAGCAGGAAATAAACGACGCCATATACCAGATGGATGTATATACTCCGGGCTGGCGCACAACATTGAAAAACAAGTACTATAAGCCGGATGTCGGAGAACAGATAGCTCTTAGCGCAGATGAAAAAAGCTTTGTCGGTTTATCTTCTTCTCGTACTTTTACGGCTGTCGTAAATCCCGACAACGCACCATACTCATACTTTAAAAACGGCAAGGCGGAGGGAATAATACCTGAAATTTTTAATGAGATAGCAGCCCGTTCCGGCCTTAAATTCAAAATCATTGAAACCGCCGACAGGAAAGCCTATACGGCTGCCATTACCGACCCTTCGGCAGACATCGTTTTGGATACATGCTTTGACTATGATAGGGCCGAAAAAAGCGGCCGCAAGCTTACAATACCGTATCTTTCAACACCGCTTTCGCAGGTAAGCCGAAAAGGAGCAAACGGTGTATTTAAAAAATCAGCTTTTTTATCTTACGGTGACAACACCTATAACGGCCAGATACGTCTTTCTCCAAAAACAATAACAACCTACTATCCGTCTATAACCGACTGTCTTGAGGCCGTAGACAGCGGAAAAGCCGATGTTACATACACTTACCCGTATATTGTGCAAAAATATCTTGAGGCCGGACATGGTTCTCAGCTTTCCGTAACACTTCTGCCGCAGTATAACATTTCATTTGCATTAAGCGTTTTAAGCAGCGACGATAACCGGCTTTTAACCATACTTAATAAAGCGGTTGCAAGTGTAAACTCTGACTATACAAACCAGGTAATACTTTCGCAAATGACTACAGCTCCGGCAAAAGTTACCTTTATCAGCTTCTTTGAGCGCAATCCGTACGCAAAGCTGATACTTGTGATAATACTTGCCGCGCTTATATGCTCTTTTGTAATAGCCTTTACCCGCCAGAAAAATCTGCGCCTTATATGTGAAAAAAACCGTCAGTTAAACGAAGCTGTTCAAAAAGCCACAGAGGCAAATGAGGCAAAATCAAACTTTCTTTCCGGCATGAGCCACGATATGCGCACTCCTCTAAACGGCATAATAGGCTTTGCAAATTTTGCCTATAACGAACAGGATATATCCAAAAAGCAGGAAGACATACGTAAGATACAGCAGGCAAGCTCGATCCTTGTCAGCCTTATAAACGACACCCTTGAGCTTTCAAGAATAGAAAGCGGAAAATTTGTTTTGGAGCCTGTATTTTTCAGCTGCAATGACTTTGTAAACAGCATTGCCGTTGTAATACAGGCGGCAGCTGACAAAAAAAATATACACTTTATTCGTGAGCTTTCTTCTCCGAAAAACGCCTGTCTTTATGCCGACAGGCTTAAGCTTCAGGAGCTTTGCCTCAACCTTCTTTCAAATGCCGTAAAATATACAAATAACGGCGGAATAGTACGCTTTTCCATGAGCCTCCAAACGCAGGAAACCGGCAATATTCTTTGTATTGTATCAGAGGATAGCGGCATAGGCATAAGCAAAGAATTCATGCCAAAGCTTTTTGATGCCTTTGCCCAGGAAAAACGCGATGAAACAACGGCCTCTGTAGGCTCCGGCCTCGGCCTTGCCATAGTCAGACGCATTGTTGATCTTATGAACGGCACCATAGATGTAAAAAGTGAAAAGGATAAGGGCAGCACATTTACGGTAATGCTTCCGGTTGAGGTTTCAGAAAAAGAAACGTCCGATGATGAAAAAAATACACATGAAACACTAATAACAAAGCTCACAGGCAAGCACGTACTTTTGTGCGAGGATAACGACATGAACACCGAAATTGCTAAAAGGCTTCTTGAAAGTGTGCATCTTTCTGTTACATGCGCCGAAAACGGAAAAACCGGTGCCGAGCTTTTTTCATCGGCATCTGAAAACTATTTTGATTTTATTCTTATGGACATACACATGCCGGTAATGGACGGCTTTGAAGCCACAAAGCTAATTCGGTCAATGAGCCGCGCCGACGCCAAAACGGTTCCGATAATTGCCATGACGGCCGACGCCTACAACGAAGATGTGGTAAAGTGCCTTTCCTGCGGAATGAACGCGCATATAGCAAAACCTATAGAACCCGACAAGCTTTTTGACACTCTTTTCAGGTTTTCGAATTGACGCTACTCAGGCTTTAGCTTCATTAATCAGCCTTTCCTTTGGCTGTATAACTTTTTTGTCTATTCTGTGGTAAAGAACAAAGCTTATTGCCGCAGTAAATGCATCCGCTATAAGCTGCGTCCATACAATGCCATACACACCGAAAAAGTGGTTAAGCAGAAAAAGTATAGGTATGTTAAATCCTATCTGACGTATAACGGCAAGCGTAAATGACATATAGCCTATGCCTATTGCCTGGAAGAAAAACACAAAACTGAAGCACATGAACATGAAAAATGTGGCAAGACAGCGCACTCTTATAAAACCTATGCCAAGAGCAATAGTATCCGGGTTGTTTATAAATATTTTCATTATCACCGGTGCAAAAATCTCATAAAGCACTATGCAAACCACGGAAGTGACAAGCCCGGACATGCGTGCAAAGCTAAGCACGCCCCGCATTCGTTTGAAATTTCCGGCCGAATAGTTATAGGCTATAAGCGGCATCATTCCCTGGCAGATACCAACCCCCACGTTAAGAGGCAGTCTTTCCGCCTTTAAAACTATGCCTATCGCCGCTACGGCAATGTCACCATGTGTTGCCGCAAGCATATCTATTATAATATTTGTAAGGTCATATAAAAACGTTGTAAGTGCCGCCGGTATTCCTACGGCAAAGAGTGATTTTATCGATTCCTTTGAAGGCAGTCCCGTCTTTATGTCAAGAGTAAGCACTGTTTTATTTTTAATCTTCAATATAAGGCATATAAAATAAACTGCCGCAATGACATTTGAAAGCATAGTCGCAACGGCCGCGCCTATTACCTCATACCCCTTTGGCAGCAGCACAAACATAAAAAGCGGATCAAGAAAAATATTCAGTATTCCTCCCATGCTCACTCCAAAGCCTGACTGCTTTGCATATCCTATGCTTCTTACAATGTTTGCCATTACAAGTGTAAGCACGGTAGGCACTCCGCCTATTACGATTATTATTGAGGCATATTGCTTTGCATATCCAAACGTTTCGCTGCTTGCACCTAAAACGTTAAGAAGCGGATTCATAAATACAAAGCAGAAAAGCGAGTATAAAAGAGCTGTTATTATGGAAAAATAAATGCTGAACACGCATACACGGCGTGCTTCCTTTTCCTTTGACACACCAAGAAGCCGCGATATAAGGCTTCCTCCGCCTGTGCCAAATAAATTGGCAATCGCTATTGTTATGTTAAAAACAGGCAGCACAAGGGATACCGCGGCTACTACATAAGGATTTCCGGTTCTTCCGAGGTAAAAAGTATCGGCAAGGTTATATGCCAGTGTTACAAGCTGGCTTATTATCATAGGCACCGCAAACTCAGCAAGTGCTTTTGGTATGGGCGCCGATTCAAATACTTCCGTTCTTGTTTTCATTTTATATACCATTCCCAGCCATGTCCGGTTTTTTGGTATAAGCCGAGGCAAAATGTTTTATTTAAAAATATTGATATTTATTATAGCTTTTTTAGATATTAATATCAAGCAACGAAAACATTTTTTTATTTGTATAAAAAGCATATTGCCTTGACAATGCCGTTGCCAAAAACCTATTTGCGTTTTCAGGCCATAACTGCTTTATTTGCAGTTAAATATTACAACAGCCTCAGTCAGAAAGACAAAACAAAACGGTCTGAACCCTGCGGGATACAGAATTCAGGCCGTCACTTTTGATTAATTCAATATTTGTCTGACTTTCGCAGTTTGCCTTAAAGGAAAGCTGTCGTTTTTCGATTCTTTTAAAAACTGATTATGCGTTTATTTTTTACAACGTTGTTGTATGCTTTACCGCCCAAAACAAAAACCAGATAACCGATTATAATTCCGATTATGGCCGCGCCAAACACATCGCTTGGAAAATGCACATACAGGTAAAGCCTTGAAAACGCTATAAGCACGGCCGCCGGTATGGCAAAAAAGCCAAATTTGCGGTTTGTAAGAGTAAGTATTACGGCAGCAATAACCGACGATAATGTATGCCCGGACGGGAAAGAATAGTCTGTAGGCGTGGCAATTAAAAGCGCAAAGCCCGTATCAATCCAGCAAGGCCGCGGGCGCGCCAGAAGGTTTTTAAGCACCACATTTCCAACAAGCAATCCCGTTAGAAGGCCACAGATAATAAGCACTCCGCATTTGCGGTATTTTTTTGTAAAAAGCATTATTATTGCCGTAATTATCCAGAGCATGCCTCCGCTTCCAAGCCGCGTTATAATGGGCATGAAAATATCAAGAATACCGCATGAAAAAGTTGTGTGTATCCATTTAAGTATCGACCAGTCAATGTTTTGCAAAACCAAAAGCATTATGATATATCCTCCGTTAAAAAGTAAAAAATTTTCTTGTTTTATATGTTGCGCAACAGATTTGTCCTCATTCTGCCTTTCTGCCGCAATTTGGGCAATAGGTGTCTTTTTGACTCATAGGCGCACCGCAGCCCTTGCATGTAAGCCCCAGTTTTGCACCACAGTTTGTACAGAACCTGTGAAGTCTGTTTTGTGACGCGCCGCATTGGGTACAGGTCAAATTACCTTTCTTATATATCAGATATACTATAACCCCGGCAATATTTGTAAACAATACAATTATACCCCAAAGCAGCGGATAAAGCTTTGATTTTAACGCATTCTGATATGTCCACAGTGCCAAAAGCACCCAGTACAGCATAAAGCATATCACTGCCGCCAACGCCACCGCCTTAAGCGTAACGGCACCTGCGGCAACGGAGGTCGGTTTGCTTATCACATAAATCTTGCCTCCGTTTTTTTCGCCTATAAAGCTAAGCATATAAACTGTTTTGTTTGAGAAATCACGTTCAAAAAAGTTTTCTTCCCTGTATTCATCCTTTATGCCGCCAAAATCCATGTTAAAAACCGAAGCCAGCATAAATTCGTCACCCTTTACATATCTGAAAACCGCATTGTTGTTTTTGCCGTTTATAAGATATTCGCTGTGTTCTTCAGTTTTTTTAAGATCAAAACTGTCCTTTGAAAATTCCGAATTTTTTGCGGAATATGTTACTTTATTGCTTGCGTCAAGCATAAGTACGTCAACAACATCCGTTGATGCCGCCAATTTGTTTATGTCTGTCTGTAAATCCCGGCTTGTGTTTTTTTCTGCCGCTTCGCTTAGCTTTGAATATTGCAGCGCAAAGGATATACGGTCTTTAAAAATAACTCCTGCAGCAATCGCGCTGATTACAGCCACCGCCGTAACAATAAAAATATAGGCAATCGCTATTTTTTTAAAATTCAGTTTTTCAATCATTGCGTTAAATTTCCCCATAGTCATGTCCTCCCTGCTGACCGATTATAATAGGTGAAAGAAGCAAAAATGCCACAGCCATAAACGCTGCCGGTATAATCAGAATAAAAAGGCTTACCCCAAAAGCAACAAATATCGCCGGTACTATTACTGCGGCCGCACAAAGCAGCACAAAAAGCCTTAAACACAGTTTGCTGTTGCGTTCCTCTTTTATCTGTACGCATTTTCTGTCTATGTCTGATGACAAAAGCCTTATCATTTTTTCGGCGTTATCTTCCATTATTTTTCATTCCCTTCGTTATTATTAAAAAGTCTGCGCAGCTTTTTTGTGCCTTCGTGTATACGGCTTTTTATTGTTTTTGCAGGTACGCCGAATCTGTCGGCTATTTCCCCAAGAGTAAGTTCCTGTTCATATTTAAGACGTATCGCAATGCCCTGTTCATCAGGCAAAAGTTTAATGTTTTTCAGAGCTTTTTCGTAATACAGCTTCTGCATTGCCTCCTCTGTAACATCGGTCAAAGAACTTATCTCAAGCTCGTCAAAATTTTCAAATACCTGTCTGTTCTTTCGCAGATTGTCAATGTAGCAGTTTCTGGCTATGCTTATAAGCCATGTTCCAAATCCTGCGCTTCCGTTTATGTCATATTTTTCAATGCCTCGTATCATTTTCAAAAATGTTTCCTGCGTAAGATCCTCCGAGATGTTTTCGTCTTGTGTCGTTTTTAAAAGGAACTTGGAAACATATGGATAAAACAGACGAATCAGTTCTTCAAAAGCCTGTTTTTCGCCTTTTTGACATGCTTTTATAAGCTTTTTTTCGTCCACCGCTTCCACCTCTTCTTCTTTCTGCTTTATTACACGTTCAACACGGAAAATGGTTGGGCATAAATATTTATTTTACTATAACATATATGCACGCAGGCAAGCCTGCAGGCGCGGATATGCGAAAAGACGAATTTTCCTGCACACAAGATATTTTACCATATCGATTTAACAAATCAGTGTAAATTCGGAAAATTTCATATTGCTTCATCAATTGTTTTTCATTGCATCCTTTATAATGCTATTGACATACAAAATTACTGTAGTATCATCAAGACAGTTGTTTGTTAATTCTATATACCGGAGGTAAGCGTATGCACAAAAAAAAAGCGTCTCTTTCGCAGGCGATGATATTCATAATTCTTTTCGGTGTTGTAAGTCTTTTTTCCGATATGACCCATGAAGGTGCCTCAAGCATACGCGGAACATACCTGTCGCTTCTTGGTGCTTCAGCCGCAACGATAGGCTTTGTATCCGGTCTTGGCGAACTTATAGGTTATTCCATGCGCTATGTTTTCGGAAAGCTTACCGACAAAACAAAAAAATACTGGCCGATGACTATTTTCGGTTATATTCTTGATGTTTGTGCCGTACCGGCGCTTGCCCTTACAGGCGAAAACGGATGGATCGCGGCTTGCGGTCTGCTTATAATACAGCGCATGGGAAAGGCCATAAAAAAGCCGGCTAAGGATACTCTTATGTCCTTTGCCGCAAAAAGCGAGGGCGCGGGAAAAAGCTTTGGCATTCAGGAGGTTCTTGACCAGATAGGCGCTTTTCTTGGGCCGCTTATGCTTTATGTTGTAATGCTTTTTAAAACAACCGGTTCAACGCTTCATATATATGCGGTATGCTTTGCTTTTTTGGCGCTTCCCGGTGCTGCTACGATTATTCTTTTGTTCGTTACAAAAAGCAGATTCCCTAATCCCGAAAATTTCGAGCCTGAGCCAAAGGAGTATCATCCGTTTAAATTGCAGAAAGAATATATTTTTTACATTGCCGGAATAAGCTTTTTTGCTTTCGGATTTATAGACTACTCTCTTATCGTAATGCACGTTTCACGCACCTACATAGGCCACAGCACGGTTATAACAAGCACTACACTGCCTTTGCTCTACTCCGGAGCAATGCTTATAGACGCTTTTTCCGCCCTTATTTTCGGATATATGTATGACAAATGCGGAGTTAAGGCGCTCATAGCATCAACTGCCGTTTCGTCGTTTTTTTCAATGTTCATATTTGCTTCCAACAGTGTGCCGCTGCTTTTTTTGGGTATTGCGCTTTGGGGTATAGGCATGGGTGCTCAGGAGTCGGTTTTGAAGGCCGCCGTATCCACAATGGTGCCTAAGGAAAGCCGCGCCACAGGCTACGGCATATTTGAGTGTTCTTTTGGAATATTCTGGTTTTTGGGAAGCTGGCTTATGGGAGTATTGTATGAAAAAAGCATAACCGCAATGATCTTTGTATCGGCTGTTGCCATGCTTATGGCTATTCCTCTTTATATTCTAAGCGCGAAAGAAAATAAAAGCACTCTTACCCGACCATAAAAACCGTTGTATATAGTCATAAAAGCCATGCAAAAATCTTCTACAGTATGTTTTGTTTTCACAGTAGTTTTATTTGCAATGCCTTTGGCTGTTATATCTGGGTCTGCCGTCAGATTGTGCAATATTATAAGCATAAGCCTTAATTGTTGGAAAATGATTGCAAATGAATACAAAAAACAGCCGTTTATAAATGGCCTCGACTATATATCATATTCCCACGCACCTGAAAAGGCACCTCGCTTGCCTCTTGCAGCTCTTGTTTCATCTTCGGTAAACGCATCATAAATATATGGTGCCTTGAAACAACGGCGGTTTTGATGAAGCAGCAGAATATTAAGGCTTAAAATATATGTATTTTTTGTCATTTCTTTCTTGTTTTGCGGCAATAAAAAAACGCCTAAAGCATTTGATGTCTAAATTATTCACAGTTTGTGATATTCACATTTTTTACAAATTTCACGCCAATTTTCTTTGCGCTTAAAAGCTTTTGGAAGAGACTCCTCTTTTATCACCCTGTCAGCAACATCTGAATTTTCTATACAATCAATTATTTCAATTTCAGAATCGACTAACAGACACTTAATCTTTTCCATTTTCCTCTGCCACCTTTATAAACTTGAGCATATTATTATTGTTCCGTTCCTTTTTATACGCAGTTTTAATAATATTGTTTTTCACATCAATATCCGCCCATTCTTAAGAAGCAATACAACAGATAAACTGACATTGCCAACGTGTAAAAATAACATCGGCATTTTTTATAAAACTTTCAGCTGCTTCTTGTTGCTTAGCGGTTTTAACGCGTTCCTCCTCTTCTTTTTTTATTTCACCTTCGTATTTCTCTGCGCCCTTAAATATACTCGACGGGTTCTTAAGAAAACTCGAACGCTGTCAAACGTTTCCTTTTTTTCATCTGTCGGTTTTATACCTTCAAACAAAATCAGCATAATCCCGTGACTTTTTACCACAGCCGCCACAAAATTTGCTCATAATATGCCACCCTCCTCAACATTTATTACCGCTAATGACAATTATGGATTGTTTTCCGGTCTTTGAAGCCTTTATAACGATATATACAATCCTGTTGTATATTTTGCTCCTCATGCGCTAATTAACCGGAGTATATTTCAATCCATTATAGATGTGCCCGTGTCATATTCAAAACACATGACCCGCCTGAAAACGCCGCACTCCTTCCGGATGAATTTGCATAAAAAAGGGAGGTCTGCCCTTCACATTATCTGCAAAGTCACAACCTTCCTTTTTTATAACAATTGTATTCTGTTGCAAAATATCAAACCATGTCCACATATCTTTTCTTGCTGCCGCTTCTTTGTAAAGAAAGTTCATGAGAAACCGGCATACGTTTTTTCAAGTTCTGTCATTTAAACCATTGCTTGCTTAAGTAAGCTTAAATTGGTTCGCCATGCAGTTGATAATAGCAACTGTAACAAAGATCCTCTCTATACACTAACGTCCGTCCGCACACTCTGCAACGCTTACGACTGCTGTTGCCCTCCTGCGTCCCCCCTGTTACCGTTTCCAGATCATCATCAGAGAGACGGACTTTAAGAAGGCGGATGACCTGCTGAGCTTCTTCGTCGGTGAGTTCCGTTCCGTACTCCTTCGCAAGCGCCTGCACTTTTCCTGTGTCAATACAGTCGTTAAGCTTTGCTTCAAGTTCATTGTTGGCTAACAATGCTTTGATTTTGTCCATAATATCCTCCTTTGCTTCTTTTGTTGTGATAAATTAGTTGTTATATATCCAGTCTCTGTTGCTCCGCCAATTCAGTAAAGAAACCTTTTCGTGATATCATCTCATCGTAAGTTCCATCCTCAGCAATATTTCCATCAGAAAGAACAACGATCCGGTCACAGTCCCTGATTGTGGAAAGGCGATGCGCTATAACGATACGCGTACAATTCAGACTGCTCAGAGATTCAGATACAACCCTTTGCGTCAGGTTATCCAGTGCGCTGGTTGCTTCATCAAAAATCAGGATCTTCGGTTGAAAGGCAATTGCCCGTGCGATGAGCAGGCGTTGCTTCTGACCTCCCGAAATTCCGCCGTCGCCTTCAGAAATCATCGTGAACATTCCCATAGGCATATTTCTGATGTCTTCTGCCATTCCGGCTTTTTCAGCGGCATTCCAGGCATCATCAACCGACAGCCACGGAGCCGTTACGACAATATTGGAATAAATATCTCCCTGAAACAGTTTGCCGTTTTGCATAACGCAGCCAATGTGCCTGCGCAGCGACTTGAGATCAAGTGTCTGCAAATCCCTGCCTCCATAGTAAATAGCGCCTTTTTCCGGAGTTTCAAAACCAAGAAGAAGTCTCATCAAAGTAGATTTCCCACAGCCGGATTTTCCGACAATGGCAATATATTCGCCGGAATGAATATGAAGTGAAAGATCTGTAAATATATACGGGCTTTTTTCATCATAGCGAAAGGAAACATTGTCTATGGAAATATTTGGTAAGAGTTTTTCAACTATCTCTTTCTGCTCTGAAATTTCAGGCTGTGCCTGCAGAATCGGCTTAAGCATTTCCATCATCGGATTGATTTTGGAAATTTCAGAGGCCATGCCGGCAAGTGAAATAAAAGAGCTCATAACAACAGCGTATGCTGAAATAAATGCGAAATAACCTGAAAGAGATACGTGTGTCCGTATCGTAAAATAATAAATAACGACTGTGCCGACAAGAGAGATGCTGGTCAAAACCACACTGCTTAGCCGAAGAAAATCAGGCGAGTCGTAGCATCTTCTTGCGTATGACGTATAATAATTTGCCCATTTTGCAAAAGCACGGTTTTCCGCACCTGAAAGACGGATTTTCTGAGCACCGCTTATCAGGGAATATGCAAGTCCGTTTTCAGCCGCCTCAAGCTTCATGGTCTTTCGGTCATAGTACATCTGAACAATTGACGTTACAGCGGACAAAACAAAGGAAAGCAGAATAACAGTCAGCCCGGGAATGACAAGCCCCGCTCCGTAGCTGAACATCTGAACAATATACATGAATGAAAAGACAGCTGTCAGTCCCATCGAAAGGATGATCTTGGAAATCGTAGTGCAGATATCACTAAGGTAACCTATGCGGCTGGAAAGTTCGCCGGAGCTGAACTCCCTGAAAAAATCCGCCGGAAGTGACAAAAGACGCATCATGCCTGCAGCTTTGACAGGCACATCCATTTTTCTCTCTATCCGGCTCACCAGCAGAGATTGGATCGCTTTCAAAAGAACAACCGTTACGTTAACCGATGCAAGGAATAAAAAAACGGATAGAAAAAGAGTCTTATCTGTGCTGGTAATAACGGTGCTGTAAATAATCTGATTTATCTGTGGAATCAGCATACCAACTAAAGTCATAATCAGAATAGCCAAAATGAGCCATGCAAAATCAGAGGCAGACAGGCAGCTTATGATGAAGCTTATGACATCCGCAATAGAAATTTTTTTCTGGGGAAGCGGTTTGTAGAAGCAAATAGCCTCATCCATGAAATTGACAGCCTCTTTTTTACCGACGCGAACATTTTTATGTGTTCTGATATCAAAATAAGTATAACCGAATCCCTTAGGAAGCATAGAAACCGGCACATGCCCCTCTTTCAGCATGCCAAGCATCGGGCCTGCGGATTCTTTGTACCATTTATCATCCAGTTTTACCGTACGGCGCATTATGCCCGACGGACGCGGCAGATATTCCAGCTGGTCATTGACATCCGTGATATCCTTAGGCAGATCCGTCGGTACAACATGGTAATATTTCAGAATCTCATCAATCGCATTTTTGGTCATGATCCGGCTGTCACTCAGATATCCGGACAGACTCCTGCCAAGGACGACATCTCCCATCTCCAGAAATGCCTGAGACAGGATCTTTTCGTCATATGAAATCCGCTGTCTGACCTGATCATCATAAAATCCCATAATTTGCCTTTCTGTCAGCTCGATACCAGCTTTTTATACAAGCCACCCATTTTATAAAGTTCTTCGTGGGTACCCTGCTCAACGATATTCCCGTTTTCCATCACAATAATCCGATCACAGCTGCGCACCGTAGAAAGACGATGCGCAATCACAATACAGGTAATGCCGCGGTCACGGATAGCCTTTACGACATCACATTCCGTTTCAGCATCAAGAGCACTTGTGGCTTCATCCATAATCAGTATAGTCGGTTCCTGCGCAAGGGCAGAGGCAATCTCAAGGCGCTGCCTTTCACCGCCGGACAGGTCTTTTCCGTCTTCTCTGAGCATATGCTGATATCCGCCGTTCTTTTTCAGTATCGTTTCATGAATCTGAGCATCTCTCGCTGCCAGAAGCATCTCGTAATTTTCAATCGACTGATCCCACATTTTTATGTTGTTCTCGATTGTATCTTCAAAAAGAATTATGTTTTGATCCACGACAGAAACCGAATTAATGAATACGCATCTGTTAATTTTCCGGATCGGAATGTCATCAAACAGAATCTCCCCGCTCCATGGATGTCCTCATTTCCTGCAGACTCTGTGAAGCGCTGATCAGCTGCTGTGCAGGAGCAAGAAACGCATTTAAGAATCCGATAAATGCGGCAATCATACCGATGGTCCACCGGCCTTCGATACACAGC
>Ga0070399_1003009_pt1 | contig 15418 bp, 8 predicted proteins | sample BioMet4_FD_61217 | JGI IMG/M metagenome (GOLD analysis project Ga0070399, IMG submission 61217) | Microbial communities from bioreactor (seeded with sewage sludge) at LBNL, California, USA - Biofuel metagenome 4 (version 1) | ecosystem: Engineered > Bioreactor > Anaerobic > Unclassified ... | reverse complement strand
CGCATCGCATTTGAGAAAAAGCACAAGCCCGGGGAAGTTTGGGTGAGTGGCTGAAACCACCAGTTTGCTAAACTGACGTACGGGTAACCGTACCGGGGGTTCGAATCCCCCAGCTTCCGCTTATTAAGGCTTAATTAATTGGTCGTCAATTAATTAAGCCTTTGTTTTTGTCGAAACTGATCTAAAAAAGGGATCATACTGAAATAATAAATCATAATGAGGTGAACTTATTATAATATAAATGCTTCCTAATATGCTACCGTATAGTTTTGCGAATGCTACCAGATGAAAAAACTGAGTTATTGTGCCTAATCGTTATCATTCGAAAATTCCTCATAAACAACGATATGTAAATACTGGAGTTCGTTGTGACCTTTGTGTTTTGAATTAAAAAGTATAAATTTGTCAACCAAGTGTGACTTATTCACAAAAAGTACTTACTAATTTATTGCCGAAAATATAATGCTTAAAAAATATATTCAATACTTTAGATATAATCTAGTATTAAAAGAAATATTAATTTTATTATTATTAGGAGTTGTAACAATCATTCAAGCTCAAAGTTCTTATTTAAAGTTTAATCATATAACCACAGATAATGGCTTGCCACGAAATTTAGTATATGCTATTAACAAAGACAAATTTGGATTTATGTGGTTTGGAACTTGGGGAGGGCTTGTTCGGTATGATGGATATACTTGCAAAATATTCAGAGCTAATGAAGATAATCCATTTGCTTTGTCTAATAATCGTATAGATGCTATTATAACTGATGTAGACAAAAATATCTGGATTTTAACAGGCGATAATAAATATGTATTCCGATTTAATTATGATAAAGAGAATTTTACACGATTTCTTCCATCTAAAGTACCTTTTGAGATACAACAAAAGTTGCGAACCTATACTCTTACTAAACAAAGAGCAAAGAATAAACGATATAGTTGGATAGCTTCCAATGATGGGTTGATTCAATTTGATAAGTTAACCCATTCAAAAACGGTTTATCGTACAAATGCAAATTCATTATTTGCTATGAATGATAATGTGGTTTATGCAGTTTATCTTGATGATTGTGATAATTTATGGGTTGGGACACAAAATGGAGGAGTCAATGTAGCTGATCTTCATAGCAAACAATTTAACTATTATTCTGTAGGAAGTTTTGGCGCTCATAGTAATATTGTTCGTACTATTTGTCAGGATAAAGCTGGGAAAATTTGGGTTGGTACTGATGCTGATGGAGTTACAGTGATTGATCGGAATACAACTATCCCATCTTATACACATTATGGAAAAGAACAGATTATGAGTTCGTATGTTAGAACGATTTATTGTGATCGTTTGGGGTATATATGGATTGGAACTAAAGGAGGATTAAATAAATATGATCCTCGTACCAGAATTTTTAAACATTACTATAAAAATGTACTTGGAGGAAAACAAAAATCAGAAATTTTCAAGATTCTAGAAGATCATAATGGTGATTTATGGATTGGAACTTTTGGTGGCATTGCTAAATACGATCGAAAGAGTGATCGCTTTTTGTTTTACGATTCTAAATCAATTTTAAGGGATGCTCACGTACGTGATATTTTAGTTGATTATCGTAATAACCTTTGGGTAGCTACTGAAAGAGGAGGACTCACTTGCTTATTGCGCTCTCCTTCAAACGAATTTTCTGAGAAATTAATACCAAAACATTACAGGCATATCAATGGGAAAACAAATTCTTTAATTAATGATATGCTTATTTCGTTAGCTGAAGATGAAGATAAAAAACTTTGGTTTGGTACTAATAGTGGACTTTGTCGTTTTGATCCTCAGACTGAAAGTTTTACTCCTTTTTCTGTGGCTACAGGTTTTCCTGATGATTTGATTATGGGGTTACTTACAGATAGAAAAGGGCATATCTGGGTAAGTCATAAACAGGGATTGACTTGTATGAATATTCGTGCATTTGCACGTAGAACCTTTAATCGATTTGATGGTTTGCAAGGAAATGAATTTACAGAAGCTTGTTATAGAAATCCAAGTACAGGCGAAATGTTTTTTGGTGGGACAAATGGGCTTAATGCATTTTTTTCGGATAGAATTATTATAAATTCTAACAGTTCCAAACCTGTACTAACAGATTTTAAAATAATGAATCAACCTGTAAAAGTAGGAACTAAAGTTAATGGACAGCTAGTACTTGAAAAATCAATGCAATATATGAAGCGAATTGTGTTGACTTATGACAATACCAACTTTAGTATTTCTTTTTCTTCTCTTAATTATAATAATCCTAATAATTGCATGTATAAATATCAACTAATAGGAGTTGACAAGCAATGGAATTATACAAATGGTTCTTTACATGAAGCTATCTATACGCACTTATCAGCAGGGCAATATACCTTTAAAGTTTATGCAGCCAATAGCGATGGAGTGTGGTCGGCTATGCCAGCTTCAGTTGAAATTGAGATATTACCTCCATGGTGGTTTTCATGGTGGGCTAAATTGTTGTATACAATGTTAATAGCTGTTGCTATATGGTTTGTTTATCGTTATGTAAGATCGCGAATAGAATTCAAAAATAAATTATTATTGGAACAGTTGAAAAACGAGAAGAATGAAGAATTGATGAATATGAAATTGCAGTTTTTTACTGAGATATCACATGAATTCAGAACTCCGCTTACTTTAATTATTGATCCACTTGAACAATTGCTTTCCGGGCATACCAGTAAAGAAAAGACTTACTATTATTATAAGCTGATGAATACAAATGCTAAGCAATTACTTGATCTGATAAACCAACTACTTGATTTCCGAAAATTGCAATCTAAAAATCTGTCAATGAAATATGTGACCGCCGATATTGTTGATTTTGTGCGAAATATAGCTTCGACATTTACTCTGAAAGCTGAAGAACATCATATTCATTTTGTGATACAGGCCTACATAACTCAGATTAATATTGATTTTGATGCTGACAAAATGAGGATAATACTGAATAATTTGCTTTCAAATGCATTTCATTTTACGCCTGATTATGGTGAAATTTTAGTAAGAATCTTAATGGATGCAACTCTTCAAAATGAAGTAGTGATCGAAATTCAGGATAACGGTGTGGGAATTCCTAAGGAATATCATGAAAAAGTGTTTGATGTTTTTTATCAAGTTTCTGAAAAACAATCAAAAATTAAAGGGTCTGGATTGGGATTGGCTCTTACCAAGGAATTAGTTCTTTTACATGGAGGAAAAATAAACTTGGTTAGCGAAACAGGAAAAGGGACTTGCTTTCAAATATTAATTCCTTGCAAGCAAGAGTCTGTAATTTTAGAAAGTCAGATAGCTTTGGAAAAAGAACCTATTAATTATTTCACTGAAATCCAAGAATTGAATGAACAGGCTGATGCAGATTCTCCGACAATACTTTTTGTTGATGATAATGTTGATATAAGGAATTATTTTACAGTAAACTTTAATGGTAAATATCGTGTTATTACTGCAATAGACGGTTTAGATGGATTTAATAAAGCTATTGGAACTATTCCAGATTTAATTGTCAGTGATATTATGATGCCAGTAATTGATGGCATTGAACTTTGTAAACGATTAAAGACAAATGAATATACGAGTCATATCCCTGTAATCATATTAACAGCCAAGCAATCTGATGAATCAAGGATTGAAGGCTACGAAACGGGAGCTGATGCATACGTAATTAAACCATTTAATACTACAGTACTAGAAGCACGTATAGCAAGTTTGTTGGATCAACGCATGAAATTAAGACAGTTATTTTCAAATAATTCACCAATCGAGTTTAAAAAAATAGCGATTAATGTAACTGACGAGACTTTCTTAAATAAGGTAGTTTCGTTGATAAACAAAAATATGGAAGAGACTGATTTCGATCCAGATAAATTGGCAGAATGTCTAAATATGAGTCGTTCTCAATTATATCGAAAGATAAAAGCCTTAACCAACAGATCAATACATGATTTTATTACTTCATTACGAATGAATAAAGCAAAGGAATATCTTCTCAGCGGTGATTATTCTATTTCAGAAACTGCTTACAAAGTAGGGTATACACTCCCTACTAATTTTACCCGAACATTTACGAAGCAATTTGGAGTTACTCCTTCTAAATATATTAATGAATACAGAAAATAATTTGTATTTCATTAAATATGCTGCTGCTCTAATTTGATTCTTTTTGAATCGAAATGATTACAATCTTATATCTGTTATCATTTATTTTTGCAGTTAACTAATCTGTCTATATAGATTAGTTGGCTGTATTTTATATAATATGAATATATAATAAAATGAAACGTTATGATGTCTAGAGTTTTAAAGTTTTCACTGGTTGTTTTTGCCTTTTTTTTATTCTCGTTTTCACCAGCTAGGAAAGTAACTATTTGGATGATAGGTGATTCAACGATGGCGTTGAAAAAGAAAGAAAGGAGTCCAGAATCAGGTTGGGGTGTTGAGTTCAAGCTTTTTGTTAATGAAAATGCAATTGTGAATAACCGGGCAGCAAGCGGACGAAGTTCAAAAAGTTTTGTTGCTGAAAAGCGTTGGCTGGTTGTTCTTGACAGTATTCAACCAGGTGATTATGTAATTATACAATTTGGTCATAATGACGAAAAAGAAGATTCTTTATTGCATACGGATGCTAAAACGACGTACAAACAATATTTGAAGAAGTTTATTGATGAAACTCGTTCAAAAGGAGCTAATCCGGTTATTTGTTCGTCTATTGTACGTCGTCATTTCGATGGAAATGGAAAACTCTTGGATACTCATGGTGATTACATAAGCGCTTCTCGTGAAATAGCTAATGAAACCAATACCCCATTTATAGATATGGAAGCTATTTCACGGCAATTGGTAAGCGAGTTAGGTCCTGAAAGATCTAAAACTCTTTATACCATGAGAAAAGGTGTTTTAGATTCAACTCATCTTAATCACGATGGTGCTCGTCAAATTGCGGAGTTGTTTGTAAGTAGCGTTAAGAAGTATAAATTGTCATTGGCAAATTTCTTTAGGTAACAATAAAAGGAGCATTCAGGATTGATGGTAATACAATTAATGAAGATGAAAAATGGAATAGAAAAAACTGCCACGAATATCTTGGAAAGATTTAAATATTATGTTTGAACATGGACATGAATTCCTTCTAGGAGCTTTTAATTTTAAACTTAATATTAAGGTAGTTATTAAAAGGAATTGTGCTAAAAGGTTCCGAAATATTGATATCTAAACATAAAAAACTAAAATTATAGAATGGTATAATAAATGGCTCTATAGATACTTAAAAATGCTGTGATTATAGCAGAATTGATTTCTCTTGACTTGATATGATTATAATTTTAAGTGAGTCTTATTTACTTTTGTGCCATAATTCTATTATCATTTTAAATAATGAATAGGCTAGTTTTAATGTTTCCAGAATATGATTGAACTGAATGGAAATAAGTAATTAGATGGAATTATAGATCCTAAAAATTTGAATACACAAGGTTAACTCCGTATCATTGAAGCTGTTTTTTTGAGAAAGTGAAATAATTATCCAATTTAAAACTGTGATTTTTTTATTTGATTATAATGTAATATATAACTATGATGAAACTATGTAAACTACTTTTGGTGCTGTTATTGAGTAACGTACAAATTGTAAATGCAGGTGCTAGAAAAGAACTCTTTGACAGAGGCTGGAGATTCGATAAAGGGAGTCACGCTGATGCTGTAACTACGACTTTTGATGATTCCTCTTGGAGATTAGTAGATTTGCCTCATGACTGGAGCATAGAACCTTTAAAGGATCAAATAGAAGATGAAACAATAGGTCCGTTTAGTAAAAAAAGTCCGGGAGGTCCTGCCACAGGACAGACTCTCGGTGGAGAAGGTTGGTATCGTAAATCATTTGTTATTGCTCCCGGAGATAAAGGGAAAAGACATGAGCTATATTTTGAAGGTGTATATAATCAGTCAGAGGTATGGATAAATGGGCGGAAAGCTAATAGCAACGTGTATGGATATTCAACTTTCCGTTTTGATATAACTCCTTATTGTAAACCAACTGGACAAAAGAATGTGGTTGTTGTAAAGGTTATAAATGAAGGCAAGAATTCCCGATGGTATTCCGGATCAGGAATCTACCGTCATGTTTGGTTAATACAAACTTCTCCTGTTTATATTGATGACTGGGGGACTTACATTAAAACTAATAATATCGCTGAAGGTAAGGCTGATATATCGCTGACTACAAAAGTAATCAATACCAGTAAGAAAAAAGCAGAACTAAGAGTACAAGTCGATTTATTATCTCCGGCTGGTATTATAGTAGCAAAAGTAGCTAATAATGTTATGCTTTCAATAAATGATTCATTAGAAGTTCCGTTCAAACTTACTGTTAATAAGCCGGCTTTATGGTCAACAGATTCTCCTAATTTATACACTAGTAGAATCAGTTTATGGAAAGGTAAGAATAAGATTGATGAACAGACAAGACCTTTGGGTATTCGTACTATCGCATTTAGTGTAGAAAAAGGCTTTGAACTGAATGGAATACCAGTAAAATTAAGAGGAGGGTGTGTACATCATGATAATGGACTACTTGGCGCAATGGCTTTTGACAGAGCTGAAGAGAGAAAAATTACTATTTTAAAGAAGAATGGATTCAATGCTGTAAGAGGATCTCACAATCCTATGTCTGAAGCCTTTCTTGCAGCCTGTGATCGCTTAGGAATGCTGGTTGTTGATGAGGCTTTTGATCAGTGGAATTCGAAGAAGAATAAGGATGATTATCATCAGTATTTTAAGGACTGGAGTGCAAAAGATATTAAATCATTGATACTTAGAGACCGTAACCATCCGTCAGTGATCATGTGGAGTATTGGTAACGAAATACCAGAACGAAACAATGACAAAGGAAGAGAAACTGCAGGTTATCTCAGAAGTGAAATCCGGAAATATGATGATTCTCGCCCTGTAACTGCTGGTGTAAATAAGCAGTGGGATAAGGAACACAAAAATATGTTACCTCTTGATAATGCTTTCTATAATCTGGATGTTGCTGGATACAACTATATGTGGCGTTTTTACGAAGTAGAACACGAAAAATTCCCCAATAGAATAATGTATGGTAGTGAAAGTGTTGCTACTGAAGCATCACAAAATTGGGATAAGGTTGAAAAATTACCTTATGTGATCGGTGACTTTGTTTGGACAGCCCAGGATTATTTGGGAGAATCGGGTATCGGCAATAGTCTTGAAGTTGCACCTGAAGAAAACGTACATCAGTTTATGGGATGGCCATGGTTTAACGGATGGTGTGGTGATATTGATATTTTGGGAGTAAAAAAGCCTCAATCTTATTACCGTGATGTACTCTGGCGAATACGCAACATTAGTATGGCTACTGAAATTCCTGCTGCGGAGGGTAAAATTCGCAGAGTAAGTTTCTGGGGATGGGCAGATGAGGCTTTGTCATGGACTTATCCGGGCATGGAAAGTAAGATGATAAAAGTAAATGTTTATACTAGATACCCTCAAGTGAGGCTTTATCTCAATGATTCTTTAATTGCAGAAGGGACCACAAATGACATGTATAAAGTTAGTTTTAATATACCTTATCAAAAAGGACAACTAAAGGCTATAGGTGTTACAAACGGACATGAATTTGATTCTGTAGCATTAAGTACAGTTGGGCAAGTTAGTGCTGTTCGTCTTGTTGCGGATAAAACCATGATGGCTGCTAATGGTCAGGATTTGTCATTTGTACTGGTTGAATTGGTTGATAAAGACGGGAATGTAGTTTACGACTTGAAACGCAAAATAAAAATAAGTAGTGAGGGTAATGGTGGTCGTATAATTGCTTCCGGTAATGCATCTCCTAACGATATGCAAAGTTTTAATTCATTAAATCCGAATCTATATAATGGAAGAGGTATGGTGATTCTGAGATCAAGCTATGAACCAGGTGAAATAAGTCTTAAAGTTGAATGTGAATCATTGAAACCTTGTGTCATAAAAATTAGTACCCAATAAACCTTAGACTATCAGTAATATACTCGTCTAGCGTACTGTAAAATATGGCTAGATAGTATATTATCCTATATTCATTTTGCTCTGAAATAAATGTTTTTATATGAAAAAGATTCTTTTTGTTCTAATTAGTGGACTATTTTTCTCTCATAACTCATTTGCAGATATTGTTTTTCGACAGAAATTAAGTACTGGGATAACCATAAATTCAGTGGAACCAGAGATGGTCAACACAGCAGTTACTCTCCTGAGTAAAGATTATGAGGCTGTTTTCTCTGCTAAACTTGAGAAAAAAGAAAATGGCCCTGTTTTTGTAGGCACCCTTGGATATAATAGTACTGCCGAAAAAATGCTTAGCCCTGGTATGTTGATTTTCTTACGAAGCCATTCTGAAGGCTTTGTACTGGAGGTGAAAAATGATAAATTGCTCATTGTCGGTAGTGACAAACGTGGAACTGCCTACGGCCTAATGGAAGTGTCCCGTTTATTAGGAGTATCTCCCTGGGAGTGGTGGGCTGATTCAAAAATATCAGCTAAAGATAAACTGATATTGAAAAATGGAATGACGATTGCGAAATATCCTTCCGTTCCATACAGAGGAATATTTATCAATGATGAAGATTGGGGATTGAATCCTTGGAGCTACAAAAACTTTGAACCATCAAACATAAAAGGTCAGATAGGTCCGAAAACTCATGCTCGCATTTTTGAACTTTTGCTACGTCTTCGTGCTAATATCTTTTGGCCAGCCATGCATTCATGTACGGTAGCTTTTTATTCTACACCCAGGAATAAAGAAATGGCAGATAAGTACGGAATAATAATTGGAACCTCTCATTGTGAACCTATGATGCGAAATACTTATGCCGAATGGAACAAAACGGGCAAAGGAGCGTATGATTATGTTCACAATCGTGAGGAAGTATTAAATTTTTGGGAGGAAAGAGTGCATCAACTGGCTGGTTCTGATAATATTTATACGATTGGAATGCGCGGTCTACATGATAGTAAAATGCAAGGTGCAAATACAGTGCAAGAACAGAAGGATGCACTTACAAATGTATTGAAGGATCAACGGGATATGCTGGCTAGATATGTCAATAAGGATGTTGAGAAGGTACCTCAGGTATTTATTCCCTATAAAGAAGTTTTGGATGTATATAAATCGGGACTTCAAGTGCCTGATGATGTAACTTTACTTTGGTGTGATGATAACTATGGATATATTAGTCATTTTCCTACTGAGAACGAAAGTAAACGCATGGGAGGAAATGGAGTATACTACCATGTTTCATATTGGGGGCGTCCGCATGATTATTTGTGGTTAGCGACAAACCATCCGGCTCAACTCTATACTCAAATGAAGATGGCGTTTGATAAAGGAGCGAAGAAAATGTGGATTCTTAACGTAGGAGATATCAAACCTGCAGAATATCTCACTGAACTGTTTTTAGACATGGCTTGGGATATTAAGTCAATAGATAATTGTAGCAAAGGCATAGATTTACATTTGTATAATTGGCTCTGTCGTGAATTTGGAAATAAATTAGCGAATAAATTATTACCAGTTATGACGGAGTATTATCGTTTGGCATATATTCGGAAACCTGAGTTTATGGGTGGGACAAGAACAGAAGAAAAGGATCCGAGATACAAAGAGGTTGCTGATCTGCCTTGGACTAAAAATGAATTATATCAAAGGATTAGAGCTTATAGTGCAATTGCAGATAAGGTGGTCAAGTTATCCACTGAGGTGCCCTCCGATAAAAAAGATGCCTGGTTCGAATTGATCGAATATCCTGTCAGAGCCGCTGCTGAAATGAATAAAAAGCATCTTTACGGTCAACTGGCAAGACATGGATTAGCAAACTGGCAAAAAAGTGATCAGGCATATGATACTATCCTATCCCTGACAGCTAAATACAACGAGATAGCAAATAGTAAATGGAAATATATAATGGATTATAAACCTCGTAATCTGGCTGTGTTTGATCAAGTTTCACGAGGGGACTTGGGCAAATATACCGAACCGGAAAAGCCTGTTCAGACTATAGATGCAAGCTTATATAAGTTTTATGAGGGACAAAAGCCTGTTTGTCACGGATTGGGATATAACCGGAAGGCTATAGCTCTACAAAAAAATAGTTCTGTGACTTATAGAACTGTTTCTGTTAAATCTGATTCTATACTAATAGTCTTAGCATTAGCACCTAATCATCCGGTAAATGGTAAAACAATTCGTTATTCAATTAGTATAGATAATTCTCCGGCAACTATTGTTGATTATAGAACGCAGGATAGAAATGAAAAATGGAAACTAAATGTATTGAGTAATCAAGCTTTATGCACAACTATTCATTCGGTAAAACCGGGTAAACACTCTATAAAAATAACTGCACTTGATGAGGGGGTAATTGTTGATCAGATTAAGTTGATAGCAAAATAATAAAAATGAATAATATGCAAGGAAAAAAGAAGAGGTTCCATCTGTCATTATTGTTGCTCTGCCTGAGCGTACTGTGTCTGGGAAGAGAAGTGAAAGGTGAGTCTACTGAAAATTCTAAAAATAAAAGCTCTAAAGTTTGGGTATTTATACTAGCCGGTCAGTCTAATATGGCTGGCCGAGGTGTGGTGGAGGCACAGGATACAATTTCTTCACCAAGAATACTCACCATTAATGAGAAAGGTGAAATTATTCAGGCAAAAGAGCCCATCCATTTTTATGAACCTAAAATGAAAGGTCTGAGTTGTGGATTGGCATTTGGCAAAGAGATGCTTAGGTATATTCCTGACGATGTAAAGATCCTGCTGATTCCCACTGCGGTAGGTGGAAGTTCTATCAATCAGTGGATTGGTGATCAAAAACATCGAGGAATACAACTATTGTCCAATTTAAGGCAAAAAGTAGAATGGGCAAAATCACAGGGGGTAATCAAAGCCATTTTGTGGCATCAAGGGGAATCGGACGCTAAACCCGATGGTATTGCTACGCGTCAAGAGAAATTGAGATCGTTATTTTCAAAATTTAGAGAAATAGTCGGAAATCCAACTCTACCCATATTGATGGGAGAACTGGGTAGTTATTCTAAAACGCCTGAGCTATTTAGTCAGATGAATGAACAAACCAGATTATATTCTGCTTCAGATCGTTTTACCTCTCTAATATCTACATCAGATTTTCAACATAGAGGGGATTTCTTACATTTTAATTCTGCAGGTCAACGTGAAATGGGTAAACGTTTTGCAGGCGAATATATCATGAAATTTGATGCGAAACATCCTGTTGTTATTTTAACCTTTGATGATGCCTCGGTAACTCATTATACTAATGTTGCTCCTTTACTTAAAAAGTATGGTTTTACTGCTACTTTTTTTGTGTGCGATTATCCCCGTAAACCTGAGATCGCTGTTGTTAAAAATATGACCTGGAAACAAGTAAAAGCGTTAGATGATATGGGGTTTGAAATTGGTAATCATACAGGCCATCATAAGGGCGTTGGAAAATTAACAGAAAATCAGCTACGAGATGAAATTCAATATATAGAGAATAAGTGCAAAGAATATAGAATTGTAAAACCCGTTTCATTTGCTTATCCGGGTAATCGTTCTGATTCATTGCCGAGAGTTGTTTTGAAGAATATGGGATATAAATTTGCCCGTGTTGGAGGAAGCCGTTATTTGAATATTAATAATGATGATAATTTTCTTATACCAAGCTATACTATGACAGATAAACTTGATATTAAAACAATGCAGGCATTAAAAGAATTAAAACCTGGACAAATTCTTGTTTTTACTATCCATGAGGTTCCTGATCCTGATCATGAAAACTACACTACATCACCAGAACTCTTAGAAAAATATCTAAAATTTATCTATGATAACCATTTTAAAGTTATTGCAATGAGAGATTTACTAAAATATTGGTAGTTGAAGAATTACTGTCATTGTTTAACAATGCATATAAAAGATCCAATTTAAAGACAATATTCGTATATAAATGAATGTGTAATATTCTGTTATCATTACACATTTAGATTTTATTGAATAATTTTAGTTATCAAAAAAATGAAAAAATATATTTTCTTAGTTTTATTATTGGGGGGGGGGATTCGAACAAAAGCTGAAGTTACGCTTCCAAAAATATTTTCTTCAAATATGGTTTTGCAACGTAATTCTCCTGTGCCCGTTTGGGGACATGCTGAGACTGGAGAGCAAATATCAGTGTCATTTGCTGGTCAGGTACAAAATACAATTGCTGATAATAATGGAAACTGGTTTGTAACACTTGCTCCGTTAACTGTAAATTGTAAGCCTGCAGAAATGATCATAACTGGGACAAATACTATTAAATTAGGTAATATTTTGGTAGGTGATGTCTGGTTATGTTCAGGACAATCGAATATGGAATATCCTCTTGATCGGAGTTTAAAGAAATATTTAGCGCCTGAAAAAGGTACCGATTTGGCTATAGAAGAATTTTCGAAATTGAAGTCAGATCAGATTCGTTATATTTATGCAGATAAACAACGGACAAAAGAAGATATAAAATCTATTGGTTGGATAACCCAGTCCAATGATTCTGTCTTGCGAAAAGTAAGTGCAGTGGGGTATTTTTTTGCAAAGGATATAAACTTGGAGTTGAATGTGCCGATCGGTATTATTTCTACTTCATGGGGGGGAACTCGTATTGAAGAATGGACTCCTTCTGCTGCTTATCTGAATTCAGCTGTATTTAAAGATAGTATTAAAGAGAAAAAAAACTTTCAAATAGATGGAATAGTCCCAGGACAAAAATTTGAAAGTATGTTGAAACCGATTATCCCTTTTGCTATTAAAGGAATGCTTTGGTATCAAGGTGAATCCAATTGTATAATTGAAGACCAACAAACTTATCCGGAAAAAGTGAAATTGATGGTTGAGACTTACAGATCTTTATTCAAAAATGCTGCTATGCCGTTCTACTATGTGCAGATAGCTCCATATTTATATTCTCATCGTAAAAAAGATAAAAAGAAACATATTCCAGAGCAACTAGCAGTTTTTCGTGAAGCACAAGCTCAATGTCTTTCAATTCCATACTCGGGTATGGTGGTAACAACTGATTTGGTTGATAATGCCTCAAATATTCATCCACCTTATAAATGGGATGTTGCCCATCGTCTAGCCTTGTTAGCATTAAATAATACTTATGGTAGGAATGTTGTTTGTTCTGGACCAACATATAAGTCGTATATTATTAAAAGGAATAAAGTGATTATTTCTTTTAATAATATTGCCGGAGGTTTAGTTAGTCATGATGATCACTCTCTCAGTTGGTTTTTAATTGCTGGACCTGATGGGAAATTTATCCCAGCTCAAGCTGAAATAAAAGGAAATAAAGTCGTTGTGATGTCAATAAATATACAGAATCCTGTAGCTGTAAGATTTGCTTGGAATGAATCTGCAATTCCAAACTTTTACAATAAGGGAGGATTACCAGCTGTTCCATTTCGTACCGACAAGTAAAATTCTTTATATCTTAGATTTTTTATCACTTAATTTTAATATTTATAAAAATGGAAAAGACCTGGAGATGGTTTGGCAAAAACGATAAGATTACGCTGGCCATGCTTAGACAAATTGGAGTGGAAGGAATTGTAACAGCATTACACGATGTTCCGAATGGTGAGATTTGGACACTCGAAGCAATCAATGAACTTAAAGATTATATTGAAGCATCAGGCCTTCGCTGGTCGGTTGTAGAGAGTTTGCCTGTTAGCGAAAGTATCAAGTATGCCGGAGCAGACAGAGATCAGCTTATTGCTAATTACAAAGTAAGTCTGGCTAATCTTGGCAAGGCAGGTGTGAAAACTGTTTGCTACAACTTTATGCCTGTAATCGACTGGATTCGTACCGACCTTGAACATCCTTGGCCCGATGGTACCAGCTCACTTTATTTCGATAAAATCCGCTTTGCTTACTTTGACTGCCGTATTCTGAAACGTGAGGGAGCTAAAAAGGACTATACACCTGAGGAATTAGCAAAGGTTAGCGAACTGGATAAAACCATTACCGAAGCGGAGAAGGACGATTTGATTAACACCATCATTGTAAAGACTCAGGGCTTTGTAAACGGAAATATTAAAGAAGGTGATCAGAATCCGGTTGCCATCTTCAAACGGTTACTGGCTTTGTATGATGGTATTGACAGAGATATGCTTCGTACCAACATGATATATTTCCTGGAACAGATTATGCCGGTATGCGATGAATACGGAATAAATATGTGTGTACACCCTGATGATCCTCCTTTCCAGATGCTTGGCCTGCCACGTATTGTTACAGGAGAGGCAGATATTGAATGGTTCCTCAATGCGGTGAACAATCCTCATAACGGACTTACTTTCTGTGCCGGATCCTTGAGTGCCGGACTTCATAACGATGTACCTGCATTAGCAAAGAAATTTGCTTCCCGCACTCACTTTGTACATTTGCGAAGCACAGAAGCAACTCCCGAAGGAAACTTTATGGAATCGTCTCACCTTACCGGACGGGGACACGTTATCGAGTTGGTTCGAATCTTCGAAAAGGAGAATCCTGGCTTACCTATGCGTGTAGACCATGGCCGATTGATGCTTGACGATGGTGACAAAGGCTATAATCCGGGATATTCTTTCCATGGACGTATGTTTGCACTTGCTCAGGTAGATGGAAGTATGGCAACAGTGAGAAATGAATTATCAAAATAAAAATATTTTCAGCCCTTCACAATTGGGCTGGAAACAAAACAAAATAAGAGAATGAACGAAATATTTAGCATTGCCGGAAAAGTAGCTATTGTTACTGGTGGTTCCGGTGTATTAGGTAGCAATATTGCACGAGGCTTTCTCGAAGCCGGTGCAAAAGTTCTGATTATTGGTGCTCATCAGGAGAATGTAGATAAGGTTATCGCTGAATTGTCACCATTAGGCGAGGTTTTGGGCGTGACTTGCAACGTACTTGATGTTGAAGAACTGAAGGTGGTGAAGGATAATATCCTTGATCGCTGGGGAAGAGTAGATATTCTTGTAAATGCAGCCGGTGGAAATATTCCCGGAGGAACACTAACACAAGACCAGACTGTATTTGATATGAAGATTGCCGATATGAATAAAGTGGTTGATCTCAATCTAAACGGATCTGTTTACCCTTGCCTTGTTTTTGGTGGAATAATGGCAAAACAAGGATTTGGAAATATCATCAATGTTTCATCAATGGCAACATTTGCTGCGTTGACCCGTGTACCGGGATACTCTATAGCAAAGAGCGGAATTGAGATCTTTACTAAATGGCTGGCAATGGAAATGGCTACAAAATTCAGCGAAAAGATCAGGGTAAATGCTATTGCTCC
>Ga0070399_1003005_pt1 | contig 15441 bp, 12 predicted proteins | sample BioMet4_FD_61217 | JGI IMG/M metagenome (GOLD analysis project Ga0070399, IMG submission 61217) | Microbial communities from bioreactor (seeded with sewage sludge) at LBNL, California, USA - Biofuel metagenome 4 (version 1) | ecosystem: Engineered > Bioreactor > Anaerobic > Unclassified ... | reverse complement strand
CTGACGCTGTCTTCCTCCGCTCCCGAAAGGGTCAGTTTGAAATAGGTCTGTTTGTCGCTCCCCGTGTTCCTGCCGGTGCCCGCGTTCACGCCTTCCGTCACCAGCGCGATATCCTGCTGCCCGAACTGAAACAGCCGGTCGGCCGCGTTGAAGGCCGCCGCACCGCTTCCCACGATTACCGTATTCAGATAAAAAATCCGGACAGTCCGCCCGGATTTCATCATTTTTCCTTCGTTCATCAGTGTCCCCTTTCGCCGGACTTCAGAGTCTGCGGATATGGAAGCCTCCGTCCACATCGATGTAGTTTCCGGTCGTATAAAGGAAATCATCTCCGGCAAGCGCGGAGACCGCATTTGCCACATCCTCCGGCTCTCCCCATCTCGCAATCGGAAATTCTCCCGCTGCAATCAGTTTATCATATTTTTCCTTCACCGTCGCCGTCATATCGGTCGCAATCACGCCGGGACGGACTTCGTTCACCACAATTCCCTCTCCTGCGAGCCTGTCCGCAAAAAGCGTCGTCAGCATGGAGACACCTGCCTTGGAAATGCAGTACTCCCCGCGGTTTACCGAAGAAACGGCAGCCGAGCAGGAAGAAACATTGATGATGGTCCCGCGCTTCTTTCCGATGACGGACTGCGTGAGCATCTGCTTTGCGACAAGCTGCGTAAGGAACAGATTGCCCTTCGTGTTGATGCCGATGACGCGGTCAAAGCTTTCCTCCGTCATGTCCAGCAGATCCTTCCGCTCCTTCGGCGCCACGCCCGCATTGTTCACAAGGACGTCTATGCGCTGAAAACGCCTCACGGCTTCCTCCACCAGTCTCCTGCGGTCATCCCTGTCCGCGAGGTTTCCGCTCACATAAAGGTATTCCGCCTTCGCCTCCGCCATGTCCTTCTGAATCTGCGGATAGTCTTCCTCCGGCTTTGTGGCAAAAATGACCGGATTGAAGCCGTCGGCAGCCAGCCTTTTCACAATGGCATAACCTATGCCCCTGCTTCCGCCGGTGACAATCGCCGTACGTTTCTTTCCAGAGCCCGCTTCATTATTCATCCTGTGATTTTTCCCTTTCTCCGAAAAACTTCTGCCGGAATATATCCGGCATTTTTTCCCTGCGCCTTTACTGAAAACTGTTCTCCCGCTCCGCCGCATCTTTTTCCGCCGCCTGATACAGCGGGAGGTAAGTCTTACTGTCCCTGACGACACAGCCCGTCATTCCGTGATCCCGCATGATCTGCGTGCATTTGGAACAGGCAATGCAGCATTTGGAGGGATCCATCTTTCCGTTTACGGAAAGATCATGCGGCGCATCCGGATAGGCAAAGCTGCTTCTCCCGAGCCCCATGAAGCTGCAGGATCCATTTTCTATATTATACGCTCCCGCATACGGCGCGAACTGTCTTAACCAGGAATATCCGTTTCCGACCACGGGAACGTCCCCTGCCGCTTTCTGGATCATGGCCGTGAAATCAAACAGTCTTGCAATGCTTGTAAGCTGGTGCTCCGTCGGCACCGGGATTCCCTTGCTGGACTGGTCGAAGGGCCTTGTCACCTGCGGATAGATATAATAAGGATTCCCTGCGGAATTGCTTAAGAGATCGATTCCTTCATCGCAGAGCATCCGTACCAGCGCCGTCGGCTCCGCGGGATCGAATTTCCACATGTCGTCATGGTCGCAGCCGAATCCGTACGGATAGGGGTGCGCATCGAACACATTGAACCTGCACGCGACAATAAAGTCCGGCCCGACCGCTTTCCGTACCGCCCGCACGGTCTCCCGCAGAAACCTGCTTCTGTTTTCAAAGCTCCCGCCGTATTTCCCGCTGCGGTTATGGGAAGCGAGCAGCTCGCTTAAAAGATACCGGTGACAGCTCTTGATATCCACGCCGTCAAAACCCGCTTCCTTTGCCAGCAGCGCACTCACCACATAGCGTTCCGTCAGCGCATCCAGATATTCATCTGTGACGAGCGGCGTAGCATCCGTGACACTGCTTCTTATATCCAGAAGCGTATCATGCTGCGGAATGATCGGACGGCCTTTGTGTCCCTCCGGTCTGCTGTAGCGTCCGGAATGCGTGAGCTGCAGGATGTGCAGCGGGATGTTTCCGGCTCCGTTAGTTTCTTCGGCTGCCTTGTCTGCTTCCTCTATGAGCGCAGAAAACCCGCTTACGTTCGAGGCGGTGATCATCATCTGGTACGGATTCGCCCTTCCTTCCGGAACAACCGCGCACGCTTCCCACCAGATGAGGCCGTATCCGCCGGAAGAAAGCCGCAGGTAACGCCTTTTCGTAAGATCGGACGGCGTTCCGTCGGAAAGAGAATCGCAGCCTTCCATCGGCAGGACCGCCATTGAATTATATGCAGTCTTCCCGGAAACCTTCCGCGGTTTTAAAAGCGCGGAAATATCATCGGAAAAATGGACATCGGCATGCAGTTCTTCCGCTGCGCTGCGGATGTCTGAGAGCGTCTTATAATGAAAAATTTCACTCATGCTTCTTCCCTCTTGAAATGTGATGTTCGTCAAATACGGAGGAGAGGATATCTGCACTGTCCACCTTCAGCGCCCCGCTCGGGCAAACCTGGAAGCAGTACCCGCAGCCGATGCAGTTCTCCGTCTTTTTTGCTTTCTTTCCTTCCATCCGGATCCCGTCATGCCAGCAGACATCAACGCACTTTCCGCAGCCTACGCAGGCATCCGTGACTTGCCGCGTCCGGTAGGCATCGCCGAGTTTTTTCTGCCGCTCTGCCGTAATTTCTCCGGACATATTAAAAAGCTTCAGGGCATCACCCGTCAGGCTCTCCATATCCGGATATCCGTTCTCATCCATGAAGCGGTTCATATCCGCGATCAGTTTCTTACCCGCGCCGACACCGCCCGCACAGGCAAGCGCGCCGAGCTGCACCATGTTGCTGCCCGCCATCAAAATGCGGAGCGCCTGCTCGTAGTTGAAGACGCCGCCTCCTCCGTACAGAGGCATTCTGATCCCGTTCTTTCTGGCTTCCGCCACCGCATAGCAGACAAGCGGCGTTGCCTGTGTCCCGCCGTATCCTGCGCCGGGGCGTGCCTCAGTTTTTCTCCAGTCAAGGTCAAACAAAAATCCCTTCCACCTTGCAGTCGGACCTGCGGCAGCAGCACCGGCCGCTTCCGCAATCCGCATGGAGGTTAAGACATCGCATCCTTCCAGCGTAAGCTTCGCCATGATCGGCATGTCCGGAACTGTTCTTTTCATCAGTTCGATGCAATGACGTAAAAGGCCGTAATAATCGAAAGTCCTGTCCTTTGCCACCGCGACGCCCGGCGTATTGAAATGCAGCTCGATCGCATCCGCGCCCGCATTTTTCAGTTCCTTTGCCTGGTTTGCCCAGTCCTTCTCCCAGTCTCCGCCCTTCACGATATCACTGTAATGGCCCACGGAAACCCAGAGTTTGATGTCGCTGTCCATTTCCTTTTTGATCCTGCGGACTTCTTCGCAATACTGTTCCAGCGTGGAGACGCTGTCCTTGATCTGCGTGCCTACCGCATGGCTGTGAACGCACATGCCGCCGGCATACATGGATTTGCTGTCCGGTCCGATGAAGCTGCCGCCGCCCGCACCGTGTCCGAAATTCCGGAGGACGATCGCGCCGGGACGCATGGCCGCGCTCTTTAAGACATTCCTTGCTCCCTGCGTCGCGGGGCTCGAGGCGACCACGACAGGATTGATCATACCCATTTCTTTCACATAAAGATCTGCCATTTCTGTTTCCTCAGCTTTCTTTTTTTAATCCAGCAGTCCGTGAAGCGTTTTCGCATCCTCAAGGAACTGCTCCTCCGTATTATCCATCACGAATTCCAGAAGCGCGAAACGGTCATCCCGGTTCACGTGCTTTAAATATTCCTTCCATTCGTTCACGCCCTCCGAAAGCGGACGCCGTATGCCTTCCTTCCAGTAATACACATGGAGGTTCAGCAAACGGTCTTTCAGAAGATCGATGCCTTCCGTACGTTCCGCCATGTTCAGTGCGACCGTCGGCTGCCAGAGGCAGTACACATTTGCGTCTCCGATTTCCTTTAAAAAGCGCATGGCCGATTCATTGGTATCCGTGAGGCTGTTCTTGTGCCATTCAAATGCGACCTTGATTCCTTTCGTTGCTGCCAGAGAAGAAATCAGCCTTGTCTCCGCCGCCAGTTTTTCCCGCTCTGCTTCCGTTACTTCCGCGGAAGGCTTTTTCCCCGCCCAGACTCTGATTAACGGTGCCTTGAGAGCCGCCGCCGATTTCACGGATTTTAAAAAAACTGTTTCCGGGTCGTCGTTTTCTCCGAGCCTGTAATAGGATCCGTAAGCGGCAACGGAAAGTCCCGCATCCCTTGTCTTCTGATAAAGAAGCCCGGCGCCGTCCGGGTCGTCCGGCATGACATGGGCGTTCTCCGACCATTCCACTGCCTTTAAATCCGCCTGCACGCAGAGCTCCAATATGCGCTCCGCTTTTTTTTCACGGAACGTTGCCGAAACCATACCGGGTCTGATCATATCGATTCCTTTCCTTATTCTCTTTCGTGGGGTTCCCCGACCGTTTTACCCCCTTTCGGAGGTTCCCGCGACCATTTCTCAGGAAGTCTCAGAGAGAATGCTCCTTACAGGAAGTCCCTGACGGGATGCAATCGTCCCTACCCCCTTTCGGGAGTTTCCGACCGTTTCTCAGGAAGTCCCTACATTTCGCAGACTTTCTGCCAGATGCCTTCATCCACCGGAATGCCGAGCTTCATGTTTTCTTCCCGGACCTGCTTCATGTGTTCTCCCGGGAAATGGACCGGATGAGACGGATCCACCGGAGCGGATGTTTCCATGTCCTTCAGCGTCTCGTCGATATTTTTAAGCAGCGTTTCACTGTCCGGGAGACAGTCAAGACTGATCGCGACAAAAATCTGGGACAGTTCCGTTTCCGCGGGAAGCTCCCCCACCATTCTCGACGTTCTTCCGCCCGAGAGTGTGGCCGCGATCAGGTCCAGCGAAAGCGAAAGCCCCGAGCCCTTCCAGTAGCCGATGGGAAGACACTGATGCGTCTTCAGGATCTCGGCTGCATTTTTCGTGATCTCCTGCTTCTCGTTAAAACCTCCGTCCACCGGAAGTTCTTTTCCTTCTCTCGCGTAGGACTCGAGCTTTCCGTAGGAGAACATGGACATTGCCACATCCACAAGAACCGGCGTGTCCCCGTGCGGGATGGCGAACACGACGGGATTGTTTCCGAGGCGTGCTTCTCTTCCGCCCCACGGCGGCATGTTCGGCACCGTATTGGTCCACAGGATTCCGATGCAGTTCTGTTCCGCTGCCATCAGGCCGTAATTACCCGGCCTCATCCAGTGATTTGTATTGGAAAGGGCCACGCAGCCGACCGCATTTTTCTTCGCGATCTCGATCGCGCGGTTCATGCAGAAACAGGCATTTAAATTTCCGGGACCGTGTTTTCCGTCGTAACGCTCGAGTGTTCCGAACGAACCGGTAAGAACCGGCGCCGCCGAAATATCGACACAGCCCTTGTCGATGCTGGCAATGAATTTCGGGAAACGGTTCAGGCCGTGGGTATAGACACCGTCACGGCTCGCATCCGCGTAAAGCCTCGCGGAAAGTTCTGCATTTTTTTCTGTGAATCCGCGTTTTATAAGGACGCGGCGGAATTCTCCGCACATTTTTTCATAAGGTATTCTGAGCATCTTTAAGCCCTCCATTTATTCTTTAACAGCACCGATCATAACACCCTTTACAAAATATTTCTGCACGAACGGATAGACGCAGAGGATGGGGACCGTAGCTACCACGATGGTTGCATACTGAATGGTCTCGCTTAAAAGATAGGAGTCATCAGCGGCGCCGGCCGTCATGGCGGTCGTATCGTTCTGGATCAGAATTTCCCTTAAGATCAGCTGCAGCGGATAGTGGTCTCTGTCACGGATGTACAGCATCGCGCTGAACCAGGAATTCCAGTGTGCCACGGCGTAGTAAAGACAGATGACTGCGATGGTCGGCTTCACCAGCGGAACCATGATGCGCCACAGGATGGTCCAGTGGTTTGCTCCGTCCAGCATGGCGGATTCTTCCAGGCTTGCGGGCACGGCCGTCATGGCGGTCCGCATGATGATCAGATTGTAGGTGTTGATTGCTGCCGGGATGATCAGAGCCCAGATGGAGTTGTTCAGGCCGACGCCCTTTACAACCAGGTAGCTGGGGATCATTCCGCCGTTGAAATACATGCTGAAGACGATCAGCATCATCATGACGTTCTGCATCATGAATTTTTTTCTGGAGAGAACATATGCCGCAATCAGTGTCATGATCAGATTGATCGAGGTACCCACGACCACGATGAAGATCGTGTTCATATATCCGGTCAGAATGTTCTTGTTTTTCAGAACTGCCTGATAGGCACTTAAACTGAAGTTCAGCGGCCAGAAAAGCAGCCCCTCATGGCTTGCATAAAGACTTGAATCACTGAACGATGCCGCAACCACATGGATGATCGGGATCAGAATGATCGCCATCAGAATCAGCATGATGCAGACATTGAATACATTGAATACTTTTTCTCCGGTACTGATACGCATTTTATGCGTTGCCGTACGTGCATTTGCGCTTTTCATTTTTTCTTAACCTGCCTCGCTTTCGGATATTGCCAAACAAAGTGCGGAGAATGCTCCTTACCACAAGCCCATGCCGCTGAGTTTCTTGGTCAGTTTATTGGTGAGCATGACCAGTACGAAACATACCAGACTGTTGAAGAGTCCGACTGCCGTACTGTAGCTGTACTGTGCCTCGAGCAGTCCTTTGCGGTAGACGAAGGTATTGATGACATCTGCCACGTCATAGGTCATCGGGTTGTACAGAAGAAGGATCTTTTCATAGCCGACATCGAAGATCTTTCCCATTTTCAGAATCAGCATGACGATAATGGTCGGCGCTATGCCGGGAAGCGTGACGTGCAGGACCTGTTCAAAACGGTTTGCGCCGTCCACCTTGGCCGCGTCGTAGAGTTCCTGGTTGATTCCTGCCAGCGCTGCCAGATAGATAATGGAATTCCATCCGAGCGTCTGCCAGAGTCCCGAAAGGATATAGACCGGGAGGAAATTTCCGGAGTGGTTTAAGAGCGAATCATTCTTCACGCCGCTGAGCGAATTCAGGATGGTGGTAATGCCGCCGTTGCTGGCGGTAAGCTTTACGACTATTCCGCAGATGACAACCGTCGAAAGGAAATGCGGCATGTAGGTAATGTTCTGCGTGATCTTTGCAAACTTCGGGCTTCTCAGTTCGTTTAAGAGAAGGGCCAGAAGGATGGGTGCGGGAAATGTCAGAAGATCAAACAGACTGATGCGGATGGTATTGATGAGAAGTCTTCCGAAATAATAATCGGTAAAGAAATTCTTAAAATGCTTCTGTCCGACAAAGGTACTTCTGAAAAATCCTCTGACGGGCTTGTAGTCCATGAAAGCGATTGAGAGTCCGAACATCGGTCCGAATTTGAAAACCAGATAATAGAGGACGACCGGTAATATCATGAGGTAGAGCATCCAGTTGTGTTTCAGATCATACGCCAGACGTTCCCTGAACGGTTTCTTTATCGTGACGGCAGTTCCGGCGCCGTCCGATGTCTTGTTCTTTTTCATTTTGCCATGCTCCTTTTTCGGTAAATAGTTTCAATTCAGGTTTCATCCGCATAAACGATTTTCTCTTCGGTTCCTGCCTTTGCGGAACGGTAAGCCGCTTCCAGGACGGAGACCGCATGAGATGCTTCTGTTCCGCCGATCGGGAACTTCCGCCCGGTCCTGACGCAGTCATAAAAATCGCTGATCAGAAATCCGTGTCCGCTTCCCCAGTAATCCTTGCCGTAAACATTTCCGGAGGAGTAGTCCTTTGTCTCCGTCTTTCCGTTTTTCGTTACGGAAAGAACGGTTCCGGTTAACTTCATGCTGCCTTCCTCACAGATAATCTCCACTTCGACCGGCGCATTCTTCACGTAACAGTTACTCGCATAGAACAGCATATGTTCGCCGTCCGGGCCGGTAAGCATAAGATCCGCCGTGTCCTCGGTTTCTATGATCCCCTTAAGCTTCCTCGTCGCAATCCCGGCACTCACCTTCTCTGCCCTTACGGAAAGCCAGAGCATCAGATCCAGCGTGTGGATGGACTGGTTGATCAGTGCGCTTCCGCCCTCTGTTTTCCATCTTCCTCTCCAGGGGGAATTTTCGTAATACGGCGCTTCCCGGTTCCAGGTGACCTGTCCTTTCGCGCCGAGAAATTTACCCAGTTCCTTCTGATCCATGATCCGCTTCATCTCGACAGACGCTTCATTATAACGGTTCTGAAAGCAGATGCCGAGCGTCTTCCCGGTTTCTTCTGCCGTCCGGATCATTTTCTCCGCATCGGTTAAGGTCACTGCTTCCGGTTTCTCGCAGAGAACATGCTTTCCGGCACGCAGGCTTTCGACTGCCATCTCAGCATGCAGATAATGCGGCGTACAGATATGGATCACGTCGATCTCCGGATCCTTCAGCATTTCCCGGTAATCCGCATAGGTTTTTTTAATCCCGTACGTATCCCTGGCCGCATTCCGCTTTTCTTCGACCGTGTCGCACACGGCTGCGCATTCCGCATTTTCCAGCACGGCCAGTGCCTTCAGATGATTTTTCGAAATTGCGCCGCAGCCGATCACGCCTGCCTTCAGTATTTTTTCCATTTATGCCTTTGCTCCGTTCTGTTTCGTTTTTTCTACATCCCGGTACTGCGTCGGGGTAAGCCCGACGTACTGCTTGAATATTCTTAAAAATGTCCGCTGGCTTCCGAAACCGCACTGCTCCGCGATCTCTTCCAGTCTTCCGTCCTTCAGCAGAAGTTCTTTTGCATGTGCGACACGGATTCCGTTTATGTTCGCGGAAAGGTTCTCGCCCGATTTTTCCTTATATACCTTGGAAATATATGCGGACTGCATGCCGTACTTCTGTGCGATGTCATTCACGCTCAGGTCCGGATTGCTGAAATTTTTCTCCACATAATCCTGAATGTTCCTGTAAAGCGTATCCCTCTGGTCTTCTTTTCCCTTCGTCTTCAGCTCCGCTATTTCCCGGCAGAGGTTTTCAATCACTTCCTTCAGCTTTTCCTCCGGGTTCCCGGAATCCGCGTTTCGGGAAAGCAGGACCATGTATTTCTGCGGAATTCCTTCCGTTCCGTTTTTGAGCATTGCGGAAGCCGCTCTCGAAACCGTGCTGATGATGTTGTTGATCAGGAACTGCGTCGCTTCCGGAACCAGAATGTTTTTGCGGTTATCCTGAAAAATCTCATCTACGATTTTCAGGGAGGCTTCCGTTTCTCCGGCACATACGGAATTGTACAGACGGTTCTCCGTTTCCAGCGGATATTTCAGAAGCGTGTCATCCGGAAGAATGTTGATGTCCTGATAGCTTACGGCCTTGCTGTAAACCGGACTCTTCTGATATTCAAACACCCGGCGCACCTGACGGTACTCGTCATGGATTTCCGGAATTCCCTTCCCGGAACCGCTGAGTGCGATCCGGTAGCTGATCTTCAGATTCTTAAACAGAAATTCGCTTGTAATCTTTACCGCAGCCTTGACATCCTCGTTCAGCGTATCCTCCTGTCCCCTGCCGGATAAAATCAGATACAGCTGCATTTTTCCTTCCCTGACGCAGTAACACTCTGCCTTGTACTGACTGAGGTTTTCCTTCGTGACGTTCTCCATCGCAAACCAGGTGAGTTCCGGGATTCCATCCTTGCCCGCATTTCCTGCGCTGTTATTGGCGGCGTCCATCCTGTCCGGGATGTAGGCAAGAACCATATGCTTTCTTTCCCCGATCTCCACGCCGTAAAGCGAAAGCTGTTCGATGCCCGTAAAATCGTAGGCATTTTCCGCCGTCAGAAGCCTTCTCAGAAGTTCCGTCATGATTGCTTTTTTCTGGCTGGTAATGGCGCTGGCGTTTTCCTCCTTCAGGTTCAGAAGCTTCTGCACGGATTCGTTCAGATATTCATATGCATTCCCGTCATCCGGCTTCTTCCCGCCGTCGATTTCCACATTCTCTTCCTTCAGCCTGTCCACCGCATTGCGGATCGGTTTGTACTGGGAACGGTAACCGTACAGAATCATTACAATGCTGAACAGGAGATAAATCCCCACAAGCCCCATCGCCAGATACTGCGTGTCCCGCAGACGTTTCAAATAGCTCTGTTCCGGCGTGACCACCATATAGTACCAGTTTTCATAGGCGGCCGACCGGATATAGGAAACAATCGACTGTCTTCCGTTTGCGGTAAAATCCTGATTGCCGCTCTCATCCGTCGGAAGATGGTTTAAAAGATAGGCTTCCGTTTCCGGATTCACTTCTTCGTTGGAAAAAATTCGTCCCGTCACGCGGTCCGCCACGCAGATCTGATCCTTGTCCTCCCCGCTGCCGATTTTTCTTGTTCCGGAAAGGATTTTTTCCAGATCCGAGATCATGATGACATTCACTGCATTTCTCTGTCCCGCGGAAAAATCAAGAGGCCTTGCGAAAACCGTATACTTTCCGCCGCCGTTCTTCTGTAAGGAAAGCATCTGCATGGACCGGTAATCCCTGCTGATGATTGCGTACCATTCTTCATACGTATAACCGGATTCGCTTAAGTTGATCTGCCAGAATTCCCTGCTATTTCCGTAACGGTTCCCGGAAACCACAAAGTCGATCTGCGGAAAATAAAGATAGCAGTTGCCTGCATTGGTCCCGAGGATCTGATCCCCGTTCATTCCCTTTACGAAATTATAGAGGTCATATCTGGAAATATTGTCGGAGGAAGTTTCCTGTCTCAGTTTCCGGATTGTTTCGTCGAGAGTCGCCTTTCCGCAGAATACCTTCATGTCTTCCACGGTCCGGTCCATCAGAATCTGCATGGTTTCCAGCACGACGGAATTGGAATATTCCATCTCGTTTCTCAGGGCCGATGAGTACCGGTTGACCCCGTACGCGATCACGGCAAATGCCACCGCCGAAATCACGATATAAGGGAGACCCCATTTGGCCATGAAGCCGTGCAGTATTCTTCTTTTCCTGTTCATTCAAGAGCTCCCCACCGGATTTTTTTATCCGATCACCGTTTTTTTGCAATGCTCCTGAAGTTTGCGGTTGAACAGTTCCTCATCCACCGGAATGTCTACCCAGTCTCCTCCGGTCCAGGAGGAAAGATGAATGGCATTCGAAATCTGCAGTCCGCGTATGCCTTCCTCGCCCGGTGCAATCCGCTTCTCGCCCTTCCTGATGGCGTTGCAGAAATTGCTGATGATGCCCTCGTGGGAGGTGTATTTTCCCTTGACCGGGATGCTGCATTCCCATACTTCCGGCTTGCCGAGTCCGCCTTTGTACGTCCTGTTGAATTCGGGCTCGGGAACACGGAGTCTGTAGAACTTCAGTGTATTGTCTTCAACCACTATCTTACCACGTTCCCCGTCCACCTCCAATCGGTTGGTGCCCGGTGCATCGCCGATCGTCGTGATGTAACACCCTGTTGCTCCGTTCTCATATTCCACCAGTGCCGTCAGGTCATCATCCACCTCGATGTTCCTGTGTTTTCCGTAATAGACATTGGCTTTGATGCGGGACGGCATGCCGCACATCCACTGCCAGAGATCCAGGTTGTGCGGGTTCTGGTTTAAGAGTACGCCGCCGCCTTCTCCGTCCCAGGTGGCTCTCCATCCGCCCTGATCGTAATAGCTCTGCGAACGGTACCAGTCCGTGATGATCCAGATCGTGCGGGTCATCTTTCCGAGCTCGCCGCCGTCCAGGAGTTCCTTCACCTTTTTATAGATCGGATTGGTGCGCTGGTTGAAGTCCATGCAGTAAACAAGTTCGGGATGCTTCGCCGCAACCGCGTCCATTTTCCGGACCTGCGATGTATAGACGCCTGCAGGCTTCTCCACGAGGACATGCAGTCCCGCTTCCATGGCTTCGATTGCCAGAGGCGGATGCAGATAATGCGGCGTGGAAATGATCACCGCCTCGCATTTCCCGGAATGGATCAGTTCCTCTGCCGTTCCGAAAACAGCTGTATCCTCTCCGAACAGTTTCCTTGCTTCCGTAAGTCGCTTCGGGTCCGTATCCGCAACGGCCGTAACAGTTGCTTCCGGTACCAGTCCTTTGGCAATGCTCTTTCCGTGCTGGCTGCCGATTTTTCCGTATCCGATAATGCCGAGCCTAACCTTATCCATTTGCCTCTGCCTCCGTTTTCTTTAAGAAGGACAGGGCTTTCGGTGCATCTTCCGCCATGTTGTCCGTCTTTCCTTCAATGCTCATTCTTCCGTCATAGCCGATTTCCTTCAGGGCCTTCATGAACTCCGCATATTTCTCATTTTCCGCGCTCAGGGGATAACGTCTTCCGTTTCCGGATGCGATATGAATATGCGAGAAATGCCGGATGGTCGTCATGATGCCGATGTCGTCATGATTGGCAATGACATGGAAATAGTCGGAAAGAAGCTTCACATTCTCACTCCCGACGTCCTCCATCAAAATGGCACCCTCCGCCATGGTGCAGATCATGTTTGTTTCCTTCCTGCTTAGCGGTTCGATCACCACCGTAATGCCGAAGCGTGAAGCTTCCTCTCCGGTCGCGCGGTACACTTTTTTCAGTTCCCGGTAGGCCTTTCCGTATTCATACCCTTCCGGGCAGCTTCTGCTTTTCCCGCTTCCGAATACGACTGTTTTCGCGCCGAGGGAGGAAATCCGGGCAAATGCTTCCGCAAGATAACTGCGGAGCGCCTTTTCGTCCGCCTCCGGTCCGAGAAGCGCCATGGTCTTCGGAAACAGGACATTGAATACCTCCGCTCCGATTCTCATCTCTTTCAGCTTCAGGGCATACTTTTCCGTTTCCTCCGGTGTCAGTTTCATGACGCCGGTCACAGACGGCTCGATGTAATCGTAGCCCGCATTCTTCACCGTCTCCAGATTTTCCAGTCCCGTACAGATTCCGTATCTCATAATTCCGTCCCCGCTTTCTGTTTCTGCTTCTGTTCTGCTTCTGTTCTGCTTCTGTTCTGCTTCTGTTCTACTTCTGTTCTGCTTCTGTTCTACTTCTGTTCTACTTCTGTTCTGCTGCTTTATCTTTTCCGTTTCCTGTTATCGTACGGAAATCTCATCATCTTTGAGGAAGAGCTTTTCCGGTGCCTCGCCGGTAAATTTCAGTTCTGTTTCTCCGGTCGTAATCCTTCCGTCCGCTGTCATGGTGTCCGGCATGATGACCGTCGTGAAATGCAGCGGTACCGGTCCCCTGGCCTTAATGCAGAGCTGCGGAACAGGTTTTTTCCAGGCATAGCCGTATGATATCCACCCGCCGATAGGATCCGTGCTTCCGCAGAGAATTTCACTTTCCGTTTCCCCGGAAGAAAAGTTGACGAGCGTATATTTCTTCCCGCACTGAGATTCGTACAGGAAACTGTTTTTTTCCTGCTTTGTAAGTTTCCCGAATGCAAAATTAAAGTAAAGCCTGATATCGTGCTGCGATAGTCCGGGACCGGTAAGAAGATCATCGATCACATATGCGCCGTTCTTCAGGTGGACGACTCTCCTTCTGTGGAACACCGGATCATCCATAAACGCATATCCGTTGTGCGAGATATCGATCACCTGATAATCTTCCGTTTCCTCAAACCGGTGGCAGTAGGTTCTGACGCCTCTGACTCTCGTGATGCCCGGTACCGTTCCCATTTCATGATCATCGATATAAACCGTGTTATGTGCCTTTGCCGAAAGGAAGTAATGTCTCATGTCCTTCCAGCATGAACTGTTGTAAATAAAGCGCCCGCTGTCCGTTAAAATATCTTCGCCGGCGATATGGAGCTCCAGATGTCCCGTGTCGTTATGCGAATGTGTGCTCTTTTCTCCGCGTTCCAGCTGGACTCCGTGGACAAGGAAATAGCTGTCGTCCTTCTCCCAGCCGGTCCGGCATACATAAATCCCGGCCTCCTTAAAGGCAAAGTTCCGTTCCTTCGGTGCCGTTCCTTCTTTTCTTCCCGTGGCAAAATACCGGAAATCCTCTCTTCCGGTGATCTCGTACATGGTCCTGAAAAAAGCCCTGAGTTCATTCAGATCGAACGGATCGAAGGTCAGATTCATTCCTTCGTAAAGGGATGTATCCGCTCTTCTAGCCATCAGGTCTTCCCGGTCCGCATCGCCGATCATGGGTGTGGAAAAGTCCGGCTTCACCAGCTTCATTAAAAATTCCGCTGCCTTTGTCAGCGTTGGCAGGCCGTAAGGCGGAACAGGAATCCCGTTCAGCCTGCACAGCCGCCATGCCTGAAGGAATACGCCGGTCGCCACAAGATGGTACACCGGCGTTCTCTCCATGTGGATGCCGTCGTTGTCGAACGAATATTTCAGTTCATGCATGACACGGCGGTATCCCGTCAGTTTCCAGTCCGATTTTATCTCCGGGAACATAATGCCGCACATTAAGAGCGATCCCGCTTCCATGGTAAGCCAGTTGCTGGAACGGTTATGATTGCTGTAATGCGTCATCAGGAAATCCGCATGGTCCGCGATCATGGAAAGGAAAAGGACCCAGTCCTCTTTCTTCCATTCTTCAGAAGAGCGGAAGGCTTCCATGGCGGGCAGCCATGAGGTATAAACCCTCATGGCTGTCTCGATGGTTCTCCACGCATGTCCCGGAAAAGAAAACTTCTTTTCGAATGTATCGTCTTCCATGAACGGCTTTACCGGCCAGTGTTCGGAAAACGACCGCATTTCGCTTAAAAATTCTCTTGTGTACTTTTCATCCTTTGTAAGCACATATGCCCTTGATAACGGCTGCCAGTAAATATGACGGAACAGAGACCAGCTCCATTCGTTGTCGTGCGAGGTGTCCGCAGTCGGATTAAAGGACCAGTCGATCTCTCCCGGGAACTGATAGCCGTAGATCTTATGGTTCATCACGTCTTCGGCATCCTGCAGGATTTCTCCGTCCCGGAATCCCTTCATATCATCCGCGCTGAAAAGATAGACCGGTTTCTTTCTGGTCCGGAAATGCTCCGCTATTTTTTCCGTGCATTCCTGTATTTTCCCGGCTTCATAAAGCTTCCCGGCTTCTTCCATTCCGGGTACCCCGAAGTCCATTCTCTGCAGCAGTGCTTCTGTTCTTTCCGCTTCCGTCATTTTTATCCGCTCCGTATCGTGTTATTTTTCGGCAGTGCTTCAGTTCTTCATATACTTGTCGTATGCAGCCTGTTTGATCTTGATTGCATCTTCGATTCCGAATTTCTTCAGCTGCGCGACGTAGCTGTCCCAGTCATTTAAGGAAGACGTACCCGCGATGAACTTCGCTTCCATTTCGTCGGAAAGCGTCTTCACATTGTTCATGATCGATGCGAACTTGTCGCTGTCTGCCGATGCGATATCTGCCGGCGGGAATGCATGCTTGCCCATATCGGTCTTCATGG
>Ga0070399_1002983_pt1 | contig 15518 bp, 13 predicted proteins | sample BioMet4_FD_61217 | JGI IMG/M metagenome (GOLD analysis project Ga0070399, IMG submission 61217) | Microbial communities from bioreactor (seeded with sewage sludge) at LBNL, California, USA - Biofuel metagenome 4 (version 1) | ecosystem: Engineered > Bioreactor > Anaerobic > Unclassified ... | reverse complement strand
AAAAATCGTGCCCCGGAAGCAGCTTATCGGGCTAACGTATACGCTTTAGCCGACTTTCAGGTTAGGATGGATACAACTACCGGCAAGGGAAAACGTGTTATAATTCGTGGGACTTCAGGAAGTATACGGGAAATGTACTATTGTTCGCCAGTCCTTTCAAGGTGATAACTTGACGACCGATAATGAGTTCATTCTGCAATACCTGGCCCGGCGGTTCCGGCAACGCCGTCCCATCCGTTGGCCAGCCTGTCCGGGAAACAAGGGTGTTTGTTATCTGGTCGACGCCTACCTTGATTTTGCCGAAAATATGGCAATACGAATTACTGAACCCGGGTTATCCGTTTTTTACCCAAGATAAGATTTTTATTGCATTTTTTCTGAGTCGGGTACAATTTTCATAAAATCAAGATATTGTTCCGCAATCATGGACGATGAAAAAAACTTCAATGCCTGCACCCTGGCTTGGCGGCCGTATTCTTCTCTGTGTTTATAAATGTCCATAACTCCAGCCGTCATAGCTTCGCAAAATTCCGATCCATATTCAAATTCCCTGGTTGCTGCCACATAGCCACCATTACCGACATATTCACGGCAAGCCCCATATGCCGGTACTACAACTGGAGTCCCGCAACTGAGTGCTTCCTGAACCACAATGCCACAGGATTCAAAATCAACTGGATGCAAGAGGCAACTCATTTGGCGATAATACAATGGCAAATGATAATATTTTACCCATGGAATATAGGTGATTCTGGCATTGAGTTCTGAGTCTTTCCTGGCCTCCGCCAGCGTCTGTCGGTTAATCTCGTCAAGCGATCCGACAATCAATAACCGGTGTGGAAAGGGCAAGCGGCGAGAAACCGCAAAAAACGTCCGAAGCCGAAAATCGAATCGCATCGCCCCAGCGCATCCCAGCACAAATTCGGTCGGTTCGGCTTGGCCCGGACAAAATAAAGAGCAATCTATGCCATGTAGAATACTGCGATATTTTTCCGGTGGCAGAAATTCATATTGCCGCTGCTGAAAAATGCTTTGCCATGTCGCCAGGGTCCGTTGCGAATTAAAAACTACGCGTGGTGCATCCAAGATCGCTTGGAACATCAGCATCTCCTGCAACCGATGTTCCGGAGTATATGGGAATCCGGTTTTCTGACACCATCTGAGATCTTCCGGCTCGCCGATGGTTAGAATATAAGGAATGCCCAGTTGCCGAACACGATGATACTGTCGTGGCGTTCCCATCAGAAAAACATAATCGGGACGCCGTAAAGTTATTCCAGTATAGTGAAAGAACTGGTCCCAACAAGTAATCCCCCGCTTTTGAAATGCGTGCTTCATCGTATTGATGAAAATACCAGTCGACCAGTTACAACTGGCACGCGGATGCATTAGAAAAGTCGTCATAATGATGCCCTTTATGAAAATGGTGATGATGTTTCTCAGTGGACAGATTTACCGAAATACCAAAGCGTTCCGACCAATTGGCGGATATGGGTTGGCGTAAAAGCCCAGAACGAGCGCAACGGTAAATCCATCATTTTACAGAAAAAAGCCAGGAAAATGACCAGACTAATCGTCCGCCCGACGATCAACGCCAGACAGAAGCCTAAAACCCCATAGCGGTGGCACAAGGGAAACGCCGCCAGCGTTACCAGTAAAATCATAAAAATTCTGATCATCATGCCAGGATGCGGCCGTTTCAAAGCTTGCAACATGTAATCAATGGCAACCACCACGTTTTCCAAGCAGATTGCCGGCAACAGCAGGATCGCCACCGTGGCGGCCGGAAGATAGGCCGAACCATAAATCAGCCCAATGACTGGCCGTAACAGCGGCCACGCAACCAGCATAACAACCACCATAATAATTTGCAAAGCATTGATCCGGGAAACGATAATGTGCCGGACCTGCTCACGATTGGCGGCATTGGCTACTTCGACATACCCAAGTTGAATGAAAGCCAGCGCAAAAGCCATGATGCCGACGCCAACGCTAAAGGCAACAGAAAAATAACCGACCGCCTGATTGTCAGTCAGACGGACCAGCAGAAAATTTCCCCAGAACCCATACACGGCCAAGATGAAGGACGGCAGACAAAACGGCCATAGATTCTTTCCGCATATCGCATAGCACTTAGCGGAACACGGACGCAGAAGATTAATCCGCAACTTGATGGCATAGACCAGAAAAAGCAATCCGTTTACCCCCTGCAGCAGCAGAAATATCCATAATGGATTATGCCAGTTGAGACCATAAGCGGCCAGATAAATCATAATTGTCGCTCCGCTCATGGTGACCAAGGCACCGTTTACCCATGAGATCTTTCCGGAATTTCGCAGCCAAGCAACCATTACCGTATTATAGGCGGTTCCGCAGGACAACAAACAGCAGATAATAACATTGCCTCGCAGTACGCTTTCCTGCGAACTCAGCAATAATGGAGTAATGGCCGCAATTACCAGAGTTATCACCAGATTGCCGGCTGCCATGATCTGAAAACCAGCCGGTACGATACGTCGTCCACTGCGCTTATACTTACCGACGATCCGACCAAATGCGCCGGCTGCCGCAAACGGAATCATCGAAACGATTAGCGTTTGAAAATAAGAATAGATTGCAAACTCGCCACGGGCTTCCGGTTGTAAGAGCCGCGCCAGCAACATTCCGCTGACAATGCCAAGCCCCATCAGGACATAATTGCTGGCAATAGAAGACAGATAGTCATAAAATCGGCGGGAGAGATTTGCTTTCATGGTGCGATATTCATTTGAGCCCGGTTGTTGATATTAATTTTTCCCTGCTTGAGCGGCTGATAAACATAAAGTATATAGTGCTTAGCCCGGAAATCATAGCGACCAATTATTTTTAATTGCATTTCCTTGACTGCCTGAGGATAATTTTGTAGAAATAAAAAGATTTGTCGCTGCGCTGCCTGCTCGTGACGGCAGATCCGCAACAACTGCTCCCACTGTAATTGGGGTATTTCGATAACCTTGGTTTCGCCGACCCGTAACCGGCTGGGACGACTATCGATATTCGTAATAAAAGTCACGGCCCGGCCGGTCGTGTGATGTGCCAGATCATCACCGACTTGCTGGATGTAACTTTTAGCATCGCGGAAATGAAGACTTTTTCCGATACAACACAGCGTAACGAGAATTATGCCTATTGCCGGCAAATATTTTCGTCCCCATGGTCTGGGACAATAACGCCGTATCCACTGGCAGCAAACAAGAAAGCCAGGTGTGCCAAGCAATATGAATAGAGGTACCGTCGGCAGAAGATAACGGGCGGAGGGAATCCCGAAAATGAAATAAGTCATTCGTAACAGCAGCATCCCCGCCAGCATCACAAGCAATACCAAGGCCAAACGCTGAGCACGGAAATATCGCCGCCCCCGGCAACTGGCAACCAGAAAAATTAGGAACGGAACAAAAATAATCTGTGCCAGTTCCGATAAAAAGGATGCTAGAATTTTTCCTGCCAATGCCAATTTCATATGAATTATTAAAAATACCTTACAAGTTGACTTCGCATTTCCTGAATACGAGTTAGATCAACTGGAAGCCAAGTATTTCCTAAACTGTGGAAATACCATAATAATGGTAATGTTATGATGACTACTCCCAGCGTAAATTGAAGTAACCCACAAAATATTTCCTTCAGTAATTTATTTTGCGGGCTTCCGTTCGTCCGAGTAAAAATCATTATCATCGCGGCGGCAATTGGCGCCAGCAATACTTCTAAGCCTTCGCTCCGAGTCAATATCGCGACGCCAGCCCATAGTCCGGCCGGAAGCATTGCTTGGTGGCCAGAATAACGAAGCCACCTCATCACATACATCAGGCTTATAACAAGTGCAGGAATATATACACTTTCTCTCATAATATCGACTGAAATCCGAACCAGATAAGGATGGACGGCAACCAACAATGCCCCCAACAACGCCAGCAGGGGCAGGCGAAACATGTTTTTTCCGATGTCATAAACAGCATAGACCATCCCCATGCTGAGTACAATTCCTAACCCGATGCCAAAGAGTATAGCGGATAACCCGCAACATTGACTTACAGCCAGTAAAAAGGGGTAAAAGGTAGGGTTGCAATCATTCATATTGGCAAAAATGCGTCTCGTCGTTTTTTCGATGGTTCCGTTACTAAGCAACTGATGTCCTGCCGCATCTTCGATTTTGATATCATCCCAACCGACAGTAGCAAGCCCGCCGGAACTTAGTAGATATATCCAGAGGGAACGAACCGGACGAGTAATTTTCAGCTGGCATTCGCGGTAATGCCAACCAGTTCCTGGCAATGGTTGGAAATCAAGTATAACCCGACTGGAGGTATTATCAGTATAAAATATTCGGAATTCGGCTGCCTGCTGCGGCAAAGGCACGTTTGTCGTTTTCATGCTCCATGCGGAAAAGCGATAACTTTGAGTCGGTGAAGGAAACACAATTGCGGGATGTGTCCACATCAAGACATCTTCCGATAGAACCGGGCTACTAATCAGACCATTGGGACTTTGGTGGCCAATACCGATGGGAGTAAGTTCACTAATGTCGTTGACGGCAAGACGCCAGTCTGCCGGATAAACACGATTTCGATCAAACCAGTTGGCGGCCGTATCTAAATAATAACTGCTGTCACGGTCAAAACGGTTATAAGTCAACACTCTGACAATTCGAACTGCGCCAGCCAACAGAATGATTACGGATAATGACCATAGGACCTTAAACGCAAAAGACCATCTCGGGTGGGCTATAAGTTTAGACATTATGCAAAAAAAGGACAACTGTATTCAAACGAATGAAACCACATCAGCGTATTGCCATGCCAGTTGTTGTCCCATACCTTTTCCCAGATTTATTTTTTTTATTATCCCAGTCGAATACCATAGCAAACATATATACATTAACGCTGTTTCTTATTATCATTAATTGCTGTCGTATCCTTACGCTATTGAGCGCGAACCAAGGAGAAAAGCGGGTTATGCTTTTCTCGATTAAATAACTTGATTGGTAAGATGATACGAACGATCGTAACATCATCCAAAATGATGACGATATCATAATGCAGAGAATAATTTTTTCAAGAAAATAACCTGATCCATATCGTAAAAGTTATACAGATCTTAAAAATAAACACCCCAGAAAGATGAATTTTCAAAAAGTTCATCAGAAAGTGCCCCAACCACCGTCAGGCGGATCTAGTACTCCCCCTTTAATCGCAATACTGCGCATTGAATGCGAATGACCGGTTTTGTTGGCGCCTGGCGCATGGAAAAATCTTTTTTGATGTTCCAATTTTTCATCTTGCGGTTAACTGCCCTTTGCCTGGAACGGCCGCGACGGGAAATAATGTTACGCCGCGCGATTTCGTCAACGATTGTCCGGCGAAGTTTTTTAATTTCCATTTTCCAGAGGAGGAAATACGCCGTCGTGATTTTGCGGCAGACAATTCTGACCACTGCGGTAAACGATAGCTTACCCCAGTCATTAACACTTATGATCCGTAGTCCGACGTCCGGAGAGTTTCGCAATCATTTTGATTTCAGTCGTTTTTTCGCACTAATTGTTCCAGAAAGGCCAATATAGCCGTCAACAGCAGCGGGATAAACATCATGCCAAGAATAATACCGCACCACACGCGATAAGCACCCCAGGAATAAGTACGAGCAGTAATGGTCATGACACTGCCGCAAACTTTAGTCATATATTCTTGATAGACCTGATTGGCCGCTTTTCCCCAATATATTGTTTCATCAATTGCCATTTCTATCTGTTTGTTCAATTTGGCTTCTAACGACTGTTGTTCCTTGACGTTATCGGATTTCTGGATTTTCTGTTCCTGGTGCCGGATTGATTCAAATTCAGCAAGTGCTCGACTTTCTGCCATTCTAGCTTCCAAAATCTTTTGTATCAGCAGCAATTGTACGTCAGACTTTTGAATAAAATTAATTAAATCATTGTCAACCCGAGCTTCACCCAACCGAGCTGTTTCATGCGGATTTCGGTCTTCTTTATTTTTGCGCACATTCTCAAACAACTTCTCTGCCACTACAGCTTCCGCCCCTGCTTTTTGTGCCGTCAACTGAAGTTGTTCACCGCGTTGTTTTAATTGCATTAAATAAATATCAGGAGACGCGACTCCCTGCATTTGCCCGGATGCATCCAATAGGTTGGCAACGGTAATCTTCGACAAATTATTTAAGGCCTTTATGGCACTGTCAAATGAAATACCGGCCGAGCTGGAAATATATTCCGATTTGGGCATAATATTGGTAATATTATTGACGGACGAGTTAATCATGCTGTTAAGATAATGTAGTTTATCGACAGGATCCAACACCAGCGTTTTCAACCGTTCAATGGGGGGGACTGCTACGATTTGAGCATTTTCGTCGGATTTGATATCTTGGCGATAAGCATTCGTCAGTTCTTCCAAATATTGCAGCATTTCTTGCGAAGTAAATTGGACATGGCTGTTCTGGTTGAGTGAAAAAATCATTTTCCACTTTACTGGATAATACAAAAAGTCCTGTCGGTTCCTTTCTGCCAACAACATCTTATCTTTTATTACCCAGGGAATTACCGGGTTGACGCTGATGTATTGACTCATATTCTGAAATTTCGTTGTTCCCTCAATATGATTCATAACCTCGCTGGCTTTATTCATCAATGCCGGTGCGATTAACTGGTTAGGACTAAAAACGGTACCATTGGGGTTCTTGCCGTTTTCAATGCCTTTGAAATTCAATTCCACATCTAAATATGCAATATGCCGCAAGGGAAAAAAGTTGAAAGCCACAACATACCCAATGATCGCCATACAGATGATCGAGGAGATTAACACCATTTTACATTCACAGAAATAACGAATGAAATCTATGAAATTAAAAACAAAACCGTTTTTATTTGCATCGTTGTTCATATCTCATACACTTTCTCGTATTATTGGGGGCAATCATTTAAATTCATGGAATATACTTTAAAGCCTTAAACTGAGTTAGCAAATACTTTTTTTGGGTAACTCAAAAATCCCCATCGCACCGGTTCTTTCAAGCCGGCTTGTTTATGATGTATTTTACGCTCCCCCCAGTGCTTTGATGCAGGTTGAAACAAGACCATTGCTAATATTCGGATGGACAAACAGACTCTGAACGATTCCAATATTTAGGGCGCCGCAATAATTGTGGAAGTTTAAAAAGGTTTTTACAGGCAAGCGTGTAAAAACCGCCCAGGTCATTGGTCCTTATGGCTCGAAGATCTTCTCGACTTTTCACCAGAATATTCTTCAAGTTTTTATTGCTGGTTCCACCACACCTCATTTTCACCAGTACTTCCGGTAAGTAGACCGTACTGATTTTACCGTGGTACAGGAATCGCAGCATTAAATCATAATCGGCAGAAATCTTATATGACGTATCAAACAGACCATATTTCTGATAAATGCTTTTCTTCACGTAAAAAGCCGGATGAGGAGGCATCCAGCCAAATTTCAGTCGTCGGGGATAAAAATCCCCGCTTTCCCAGTAACGCACGATTCGACTATTTTCATAATTGATATAAACCAAGTCTCCGTAAACGGAATCCACGGATAAAGTAGAAAAATCTTGCATAACATGAGCAATGGTGTCAGTCGAATTGAAGACATCGTCGGAATGCAAAATACCGATAATATCACCCGTGGCAAGCATAATGCCTTTATTCAACGCGTCATAAATACCGTTATCGGGTTCCTGAACCACATGCGCAATTCTCGATCGAAACGGTTGTACCATTTCCATCGTATGATCCGTTGACCCGCCATCGATAATAATATACTCAATATTTCCGTAACTCTGTTTCATTACGGAAGATAAAGTATCTTCCAGTGTTTTCGCACTGTTATAAGTTACCGTTATAATTGAAATTTTAAGCATCAGTCTTCCCCATAAGACTTCCTGTATAATATAGAGTTAAAAGTAAGAGAAGACAATTATATCTGTTATAAATTCCGTTTTTTTATTATTGATTAGGTGGATTTTACCTGTCGGCACCGAAGGGCGTGTTCCCGGGTAAGGATTGGAACCCACTGATGAATGTAATGTTCGATAGTATATCTGGTCAGAAAGAAGGCCAATCCGGCCTGCGCCATTTCATACCGTACCGGTCTCTCCGTTAGCGCAAGAATCGCCTGTTTGATGGCCTGCGGAGTCAAGTCAGACAACAATATTCCAGCCGAAGCCGGCACGGAAGAAGGAATTTCTCCGGCCATAGAGGTAATAGGAACACAACCGCAACTCAAGGCTTCAACTAATACGATTGGCTGTGCTTCAATTTTCGAGGGGAAAACGAAAATATGGCTTTGCCGGAAAAGCTGTTCTTTATCCCGTCCGTATGCCCCCGCCACCCAAACAAGCTTTATCCTCGGGGACTGGTTGATTCGCGCAATCGTTTCATTGATCCATTGGGCCTGATCCGGTAATTGGGCATGAGAAGAAAAGCCACAATGGAGCAATGGTCCGCAGAGCGTCGCTTCAATCTTGACTCGGCTGGTCTCGTCCTCGGCCAACAACTCCAGAGCCTGGAGATATTCCTGATAGCCCTTGCTCGGAACCAAATTACTAAGCAGCAGAATCCGAATGACTTGATCCTGTTCGTGTTTAGCAAGAATTTCCGCTGACGTCATCGCAACCAGTTCGCAAGTATTTGGTATAATTCTGATGCGTTGGGCGCAAATCCCCTGCTCCAACAGACATTTTTTCTGGCATTCTCCAAGTACAGTAATAATTGCCGCCGGTCGAAGAATGAAAAGGAAAAGACGGTTGTGCAAGCTTTGTCGTGACCACATCACAAACCAATGGCCGTGCAGCGAAACGATTCCAGTATGCCGCCGCAACCGCAAAATAATCCCCAACCATAAACCTTCCCGCAATAGCGATATCCACGATTGTCCCAGATTGAGATAAATTGTTGCCGGAGGAACGACTAGTTTAGCGGCCCAGGACAGCCACAGACAAAAAATACGAAACAGATATCCAATCGCATAAATCGGGCGGACCGTACCGGTCCGTTCAAACACCGGAATGGCAGAGGGCAGAAGTTGAACATCCGCCCATGTCGGAACGATTTTAAGTAACAGTTCCGAGGCATATTGCTGGCCAGTGCGAATCTTCCCGCACGGATAATAAAAGTAAACTTTATTCATGATGTACAACTGTAGCCGTCGCAAAAATTTGAGGAGCAATACTGGGAAGATGAGATAACATGCGGAATCCAGCCCGCCGCAACCATTCAAATTTGGACGGCGCTCGAAAATAGGCTTTTACAGTACTACATTCCCGAACGGTAAAACCGCTTTGCGTCAAATATTTCCGAAGGGCATTCGGCGTATAATAAAAGACATGCTCCCACGGTGCAAAATCAGCTTTTTTACCGATCATTTTCAACATGATCTTCTTCCAACCGATCGCGCCGCCGTTAGGGACGGAAATAAATAAAATTCCACCGGGCCGTAAATGCAGCCTCAAGTCAGCCAGAAACGTCAATGGGTTACGAATATGTTCCAATACATCCCATAGTGTAATAAGATCGAATTGTTTGTCGGATTTATTGCGTCCCGCCAAATAATCGTTGATACAGGAGGCGCAACGAACTTGATGATGCCGCTGTGCCGCATAAGCCGCTTGTTCCGAAGATAAATCAAAGCCGGAAACCGTAAAACCAGCTTCGGCCGCGAAATCAAGAAAGCCACCAGTTCCACAGCCGACATCAAGTAATTCCATCGGTTGTCTGGCTTGGTTCCCGCAATAAGAATTGATCAAGCACAGCCATTGTTTAAACGCTTCCTGTTTGTGCAGCCCCATACACCACAGTCGGTCGGCATCAATATCTTCCGCTTTTACGGCCAAGTAGTCTGGTGATAAAGCATCGTATTGCTCGGCCGTTTGAAACAAATGGCAGTCGAGGCAATGAATGATCGTATAGGAATGCCCATTATGTTCTGTCGTGTAGACTTTCTGCGTCCGCGGGGAACGGCACAGGCGACAGGCAGGAACCGTAATTTCTTGCATATTCAATCCCTCAAAATATCCTGATCGTTAATATGAATGTACTTTTCGTTTTTTCCATTCGGATACTTGGGCAAGCCATTGTTTCATTCGAGAATGAATGTCATACCCGGAAGTTCTGGCGCGTTGCATCCCGGCCGCCGCAATCCGCCGCCGTTGTTCATCATGAGCCAGATAATAATGAATCTTGGCGCTGAATTCTTCCGGCGACCCAAAAAATTCTGCTTCCTGCCCCTCCTGATATATTTCCTGCATGACCGGAGTACGCTCCGCCAGTAAGAAGACGCCGCAGGCAGGAATTTCGAATACCCGGCGCGTATACAAATCACGATTCCATTTACTGAAAAAACAGGCCGCAATTTTTCCGCCGCAAAGCGCTTTGCGATATTCGTCCCCAAAAACCGGCGGACGAAGCCGGTTGGCATATTCTTTTAACAGGGGCGCCCAAAAACGTGATTCGCCATAGAGATGGACGGCAATGGAATCGGCTAACACCCGGCGCAGACAGGCCGCCCGGGAATCCTCCTCAACATGGCCAATGTAAACCAGATCGCAGTCATAATAGCTCTGCTCTGCGGAAGACAACGTTCTGGGATAGTCCATGGCAGGAATAAAATATGACCTCAATTCTGCGACTTGAGGCACTCCTGCCTGCTTGAAATCCTCGATGTTGACGTTTCGGTAGACATGGAAACCGTCATAGGCCGGCAACGAGTCCAGAAAACACCGTCGATAGCGCAACATTCCTTGATGACCGCCGAATGGATCGTCATTATGATAACCGGTTATCAAAGTGTACGGTTTAATGGCCAGCAGGGTTGCGCGGTCGAAATAATGGCCTTGATAAATCAACGTAATATCCGGACGCCATGTTTTGACGGTTTTTATCAATATTTCGCGAATTCGTCGGATGCCTGGCCCCCAAATCAATCGGCGTTCAATTCGGCCGAATATTCCCGGCAAACTGTACCCATGACTGTCCAGAATACGACATTCCTGGCCCAGTTGAGTTAAGGCTTCTGCCCAAGCGGGTTCATATTGCGCGCCAAAGGCGCCTTTGACAATTAGAATTTTCAATTTATGATTAAGCGTCTATGATTAGGCGGTACCGCCTAAGTCAAGCAATGGCTCCACTACTTCCTTGCACTCCGGATTCGCAAGCTTTCCGAGAGCATTTGCTTTGCCGCTTTCCTTTTTTTACTTTTGGCGATTCCGACTTGTCATACAGAAATAAATAATAATTTATACATTCTGCGGCATCGGCTTTTTTTCTTTCCGAAAAACCAGTTGCATTCCCATGGTACCAATACCAACACCACGCAATATCAGATCAAACGGAATAAGACTGGCCCGAAAAAGCGAGTCCAGAAAAAGGAAATGACAACGAAGATATTGCCGAACCCAACTGGTTTTTACGGCAACACCCGGGTTAGCGGCCGAAGCCTGTCGCGACCTCTTTTTTCGAGCAAGTCGGTTGACGCAGTAAGTCCAAAAACAATCTCGAAGGGATGTATCATAACTGATCGTGACCGGAGTAAAACCGTGGCGCTCCATAAACTTAATCATGGTTTGGGGCTTCCAACGCGTTAAATGATGAGGCGGATAGTCAGCAAATATCCGTCCGCCCCATTGAATTCTTGCTTCGTTGGGGCAGGAAAGCGCCAGGAATCCGCCAGGTTTCAGGAATGGAGTCAACGTTCGAATCAAGGCCGAGGGATCAGCAACATGTTCAATGACCTCAAACAAAGTTATCAAATCAAACAATTGTGACGTTAATTTATGGTCTTGATACAAATCTTCCACCCGCCCAATCAATAGACGAGTATCGTCAAGCATATAAACCTTTCTGCCGAAGTTAATACTTTGTTCATTCATATCTATACCCCAAGCATCGATGCCGGCTTCCATTGCAACTTTGACCCATGCTCCATTCCCACAACCAATGTCCAACATTTTTCCTTGTGGCGGAACCATCTGCAACAACCGACGATTAAATTTTTTCTTAGCAATGGCAAGATAGGCATTTTTGCTTACTTGAATATTGGGGTTATCATAAACTGGATATTTCTGATAGAACTCAAGATCTCCCGGAATCATCGGCCAGGAAAATATTAATTGACATTGAGGACATTCGCGAATTTCATATTTCCCCCAAGTTTGAAGCACAACGTTTTTCTCATCATTCCCGCAGGATGGGCAAATAATGGGATTGAATCCATTCATAAGGTCTGTCCTTTACATGCAGTCGCTGCCAAAATTGCTTCCTTGAACCCTGCTGTTTCCAATTCCGGATCACAATAATGTCGTACCAACATATAGGATTTTTCCCCCATCGCTTTCCGCACATTCTTATCGAACATTCTCACCATGGCATCTGCTAACGCCTCAGCGTCTTCAACCGGAACCACCAGCCCATTTTCTTGGTCTTTTACAATCATCCCAATACTACCGCAAGCCGTCGTGGTAATCAATGGTTTATGCGCCAGCGCACCCTCAACCAACACCTTGCCAAAAGTATCCCTGCGAGTCGGCAAAACAACCACATCAGCCGCCAGATAAAGTGCCGCCAGTTGTTCATACGGAAGTTCACTGATAAATTGAGTCCGTTCCTCAATATTCAATTTTCGTGCCATGGCTTTATAAAAACTCATATTGACTGAAGCATGCGGATCCTCTCGTCCAATGATTACTACTCTAAACCGAGCTGATCCCGAGACTTTAGCACTTGCTTCCAAAAAAACATCGATTCCTTTAAGCGGAACAATATTGCCAACATAAAGGAAAACGATTTCGTCTTCTTTAAAACCAAAATTTTGGCGCAGTTCCCCCATGGGCGCCTGAACTTGCTCAAGATGGGTTCTAAAAACGTTTCCACCGGCTTCAAAAGGAGCAAAAAACATTTTTTGTTCCGGAATACCATAAACCGTCATAAGCACTTCCCGTGCCGTCTCCGACTGATAAATATGATAACGACAACATTTAAGAACAACCCGCTTTAGCAACTTAACCCACCAGCGACGACGACATTCCGTTTCAGCCGGAACAGAAAGCATTACGGAGATCACGGTTTTTCCACTCAAAAAACCCAGCACGGCAGTCCAGATGGCGGCTGCCCCAAGAAGCCCAAAGAGAATTATGATATCCGATTCCCTGAGGCAGTGCCAGCTTGTGCGCCAGCCCCAGTTTTTTAACAAGCCATCAGGCGTAATGCCTTTTTGATTGATTTCATATAACCGCGGGTACGCTTGTGCGGGAAGATTTTCAATTCGTGCGTTCTCCTGCTGAGGATGGAAGAACAATGGAAAGGCTTTGAATTTTACCTTGTCAAACAGCACCTGCGCGATGCGATATGCACAATCCTCAGTAGCCGATTGAAGATCATAGCACAGAAAACCGACACGATATTTTAATGAATCTACCGTATTCATTTATTATCCCTTAAAAACAACATATCCGATATTTTCGATAAGATGTAACTTATAACCAATTATAATCTCGGGGTTGCACCAAGCTTTTTTTCAGAACGACAATCAACCAGTCACAGAACCGTTTGCCCAGTACAGTCAGCCCGATAATATAAATATAATAATAAATAGAACAATTAAAATAGCCCTTGATTCTAAAATGTCGTACAAACGGGAATCGGTCATTGGTTTGATCGCCGATTAAAATAATTTCCGCGTCCGGATTGAAAGTCTTCGCCTGGCGCAACGAAAACTCCATATATTTACTATAGCCGCAGTGAATGAAAACTAGTTTGGCCCTCATGCGTGATCCCTTCTCAAACTTACATACTGTCCGTTGCTGGAGAAATCGCCAAGAGAAAACATGCCTGATCGCCACGTTCCTCGACGTTCAATTGTATCGCCTCTCGCTGATAGTCTGCTACTGTTTTTCCGGTGTTCGGCAATGGTTCCGCCAAAGCTAGCGAACGCTGATATTTTTCACTACCAATAAACTGAAAAGCGGAGGAATCAAACATGACGGCCTGAATCGTCAACCCATGTTGCGAACATAATAATTCAATGCCTCGGCGCGATGGAATGAACAGATGCCTCGGCGCATCAAGTTGAACCCAGTTCTCGCGATATTTTTCCCACGCAAAATTAACCAGTGGCAAGCGCAAGAGAATATGTCCCCCGGGATTCAACATTCGGGTCAGGCAAGTAAACGCGAGTTGCGGTGAACTCATATGTTCCAAGGAGTGATTTAATACGATCAAATCGAATTTTAACGTGATCTTTTCCAGCGGTTCCTTCAATAGAACAATATTGTTTCTCCGACCAATTAGGCGACTGGCGGGAAGAAAAGGATCTAGCCCGTAAAGATGCTGGTATCCGAGTATTTCCAAAAAACTTAGAAAGTTACCATTGCCACACCCAACATCTAAAATCCAACTTGTGGGGAAAAGGGGCTGCAATTGTTCTAGCCATCGAAACGCTGCCACATTATAATTGACGCTGCTGTAATGCGTCAGCAGCGCACCAAGGATACTACGATTGCCATAACTGTATAAATCACGCTTTTGTCGTAGGTAAGATCTCAACTTCGAAGACATAGAGAATCGCGATTGATAATAAGCGGGTGGATAATATTCTCCTAGATTATCGGGTGGCGTAATGATTTGCAGAGTTTGGCAACTTCCACATTGAAAGTAATCGAATTTTTCCCCGGTGTTGAACATATGTTCTCTGAATTGCCAGCAACAGTTATGAACTGTATTTCTACAAATTTGGCATTGATGTGTTTTCATAAGATTGTTCTCACCTTTTTACGTTTAAAATCAGCCTGCTTGGCTAAATTTAAAGTCGTGGGGTTGCACCAAGCTTTTTTTTCAGAACGACAATCAACCAGTCACAGAACCGTTTGCCCAGTACGGTCAGTCCGATGATATAAATATAATAATAAATGGAACAATTAAAACCAAGTTGATTCATTTGTCTGATATATTGGAAAAATATTTTCAGTCCGCGGGGCCGTTGAATCGCCAGACTGGGATAAGAATATTTGGCCATATCGCAACGAATACTGGTCGTCATATGAAGCTGATATTTCCGGTCGAGAAAACCGGTAATCTTAAAAAAACCACGCAAAAACGCCAACGAATTATCAACGGTAATCGACCCTGGCGTATAAAGTTTTTTCTCGGCATCTGCCATGCCGAACATCGGGATTCCCCCTTCATCCTGCTGCGTCAGCGGAACATCGAAGTACGCACATTTGTGTTTCAGCGCTATTTCCGCCAAAAAATACAACTGCATGAGCAACGTCCCGTCAAATGCGTCCGTCATCAGCGGGGCAAGATATTCCCGCTTGATCGTGAATCCGGAAATAAATACACTTTTCCGAAACAGCTCTTTTACGGTTTCCGGACCAGGCGAAAAAAAACAGGTCTCCCGATAGTAGCGGAAGGGTTCGATCATGCCATCGGCATGAAGCAGTTGATGGGATTTTAAGACATACCC
>Ga0070399_1002968_pt1 | contig 15573 bp, 8 predicted proteins | sample BioMet4_FD_61217 | JGI IMG/M metagenome (GOLD analysis project Ga0070399, IMG submission 61217) | Microbial communities from bioreactor (seeded with sewage sludge) at LBNL, California, USA - Biofuel metagenome 4 (version 1) | ecosystem: Engineered > Bioreactor > Anaerobic > Unclassified ... | reverse complement strand
GGGAAGCTTAGGCACAGATGTACATCCCGCAGTCATCATGATCAATGTAAAAACAGGGACAGCAAAAGCTGTCCCTGCAAAAAAGTTATGCTTTTTCAATAGAAGCGCTCCATACTTTATCATCAGCTTCTATCTTGGTTCCACTGCTCAGAGTGTCTTTCCAGACTGATTCTACAGCAAGTGTCTCATTTGCGACAAAATCAGTAAACATGGTAAAGGCTGCTTTTAATTCAGCGTCGCCGCTTACCGTCAGTCTGATTCTGTCAGTAACTTCAAGACCTGTCTCTTTCCGCAGATTCTGGATGCCGCGTACCAGATCACGTACAAGTCCTTCTTTCCGCAGTTCATCTGTTATCTTTGTATCAAGTCCGACTGTCAGCGTCCCTTCATTCAGAACCTTAAGATCTTCCTTTTCAATGCGGTCAACCATGACTTTTTCTGCGGTAAGTTCAATATTCTTTCCACCAACATCTATAGTCAGTTTTGAACCATCAAGGATAGACTGAATAGATTCCTGGTCAAGAGCTGCAATCTTCTCAGAAGCAGCCTTCATCAGCGGACCAAGTTCCTTACCAAGAACACGGAAATTCGCTTTTGCTTTATACTCTACCAGTTCATCTTCCCGTTCATGGAAAACGACCTTCTTTACGTTCAGTTCTTCTTTTATTGAATCTTCCATCTCTGCAAGAACCGTACGCTCATCAGGATTGCGTGTCACAAGTGCGACACTTGAAAGCGGCTGGCGGTTCTTTATATTGTACTCATTGCGCAGGGACCGCCCCATCGATACAGCTTTCTGTACCGTTGACATCTTGAATTCAAGTGCGGTATCTCTCCATGCTTCTTTATAGCACGGGTAATCCGACAGATGGACAGATTCTTTATCAGAATCACATCTGAGGTTCTGCCACATTTCTTCCGTAATAAACGGAATAAACGGAGCCGCAACCTGTGTAAATGTCTTCAATGCAATATACAGTGAAGCATATGCTTCAGATTTATCGCTGTCGTTCTCACTCTTCCAGAACCGTCTTCTCGAACGGCGGATGTACCAGTTGTTCATCGAATCGATGAATGCAGCTATCGGATCGATAGCACCGGACAGATCATAACTGTCAAGAGCCGCAGTTACATCCTTTACCAGCTGCTGTGTTATAGAAAGCAGCCAGCGGTCAAGCGGATTTTCAGGCATTCTGCTGTCAAATTCGTGTCCATTGGGAGATGCTTTATCGATATTTGCATAGGTAACATAGAAACTGTAACTGTTCCAGAGCGGAATGATGATGCTCTTGAGAACATCGCTGACACCTTCATCACTGTACTTCAGGTCATCTGCCTTTACGACAGCAGAATGCATCAGGAACAGCCGGATTGCATCGGCACCGAACTTGTTGATCGCTTCTACCGGGTCGGTATAATTGCGCAGACTCTTGGACATCTTGCGTCCGTCAGAGGCAAGAACAAGACCGCTGACAATACAGTTCTTGAATGCAGGGCGGTCAAGCAGATCTGCTGCAAGTACCGTAAGTGTATAGAACCAGCCGCGGGTCTGATCAAGTCCTTCTGATATAAAATCCGCAGGGAAATGTTTTTCAAAGTACTCTTTGTTCTCAAACGGATAGTGGTTCTGCGCATACGGCATTGCACCGCTTTCAAACCAGCAGTCAAGTACTTCTGGTATACGGTGCATTGTACCGCCGCATTTCGGACACTTTATTGTAATCTTATCGACAAACTGTTTATGCAGATCTTCCGGATACACGCCGGATTTTTCTTTCAGTTCTTCACGGCTTCCAATACAGATTTTTTCACCGCATTTGTCGCATGTCCAGATCGGTATAGGGTTGCCCCAGTACCGGTTACGGCTGATAGCCCAGTCACGTGCACCTGCAAGCCATTTACCAAAACGTCCTTCCTTGATGTGGGCAGGCTGCCAGTTAATCTGGCTGTTTGCCTTAAGGAGGCGTTCATGTTCATCAGCTACTTTTACAAACCATGAACCGATACCGCGGTAGATAAGCGGGTGGCCGCATCTCCAGCAATGCGGGTATGAGTGCAGTATCTGGTCTTTCTTTATGAGCTTCCCCTCTTTCTTGAGACGCTCCATGATATCCTTATCGCAGTCTTTTACGAAGCGTCCTTCATAATCAGGTACTTCATGGGTGAACTTGCATTCAGCATCCATCGGTTCAACCGCAGGGATACCGGTACCGGCAAATACCTTGCTGTCGTCTTCACCAAAACCCGGTGCTGTATGGACAATACCGGTACCATCTTCAGTAGAAACAAAGTCACCGTTAAATACACGGAATGCACCGTCGGACCCGTCCTTGTTGACTGCGAGATCCTTGAAATACGGAAACAGAGGCTCGTATTTTGCACCGATAAAGTCTTTTCCTTTACGGGTATAGACGATTTTGTATTTGCATTCCTCTTTATAATAAGCGCCCAGACGTGCTTTTGCGAGAAGGTAATGGTCGCCTGATTCAACATCAAGAATTTTTACATAATCGATATCCGGTCCCATCGTAAGGCCTTCATTTGAAGGCAGTGTCCACGGAGTTGTTGTCCATGCGAGGAAATACGTATGGCCGTCTGTCATGTCAGGATCACTGAATGCTTTTGGAGCACGCACAATCTTAAAACGCAGTGTAATAGCCGGATCATTCACATCTTTATAGCCAAGAGACAGCTCATGATTTGAAAGTACCGTCGAACAGCGCGGACAGTACGGAAGGATATACTTTCCTTCGTAAATCATGCCTTTATCCCACAGTGCTTTAACTACCCACCAGATTGATTCCATGTAATCAGGATTCATTGTCTTGTAGTCATGGTCAAAATCAACCCAGCGTCCCATGCGGGTAATTGTTTTGCGCCATTCTCCCGTATAGCGGAGAACGCTTGCACGGCAGGCATCGTTGAATTTCGCCACGCCGTATTTTTCTATTTCATGTTTGGAATTGATTCCCAGTTCCTTTTCAATAAGGTTTTCAACAGGCAGACCATAACAGTCCCAGCCGAACCGGCGTTCGACTTTTTTGCCTTTCATCGTCTGATAGCGGGGAATAATGTCTTTTATAGTAGATGGAATAAAGTGGCCGAAGTGCGGCAGTCCTGTTGCAAAGGGCGGCCCATCATAGAATACAAACTCTTCAGCACCTTCGCGCTGGGAAACTGATTTCTTGAATATGTCTTTGTCGTTCCAGAATTTTAATACGTCCTCTTCCTGTTTTGGGAAGTCGGCTTTAGGATCTACAGGTTTATACATATCCTGCATTATGGCATATATTGGAGAAAATTACTAGCGGGAACGCAAGGAAGCCTTTTCTGCAAATTCTTTCTGCCGTTTCCGTACAGCCTGTATCATCGTGTTATCCTTTTCAAGACGGTTGATATCATCCCAATGCCAGTCAAGATCTTCCGGAGGAAAAAGCGGTTTTGGATCAGGTTTTCTGCGTGCATTGGCCTGTGCAACAATCTGCATCAGTGCAGAAACATCAGAAGCTTTCTCCGTCCTCGTCAGATACGGGCTGCCAAATGCACAGATAGTTTCTGTACTGTCAAGTGTATACTTCCTGAGGGGAAGCTGAGTCTTTTCAATATCCGCATTCCGTATCAGCAGCCTTCTTCCTTCCGCACAGGTATACACATTTCCTGCAGATACAATATGTTTCAGTACCGAATATGATATATTCTGATCGGTAAACGAAGCCTCACCCGGTACATATTCCATATCGGTTTTCCAGTACCGGATGCGATATACTGTTTGTCCGGTGATATACAGAGAGACAAAACCATCTGCAACAACAGGCGGCGCAATCATGATTCCCGATGCGCTGCTCTGTCCCTGCCAGTAACCGGTCAGAGGCTCTTCAGCATGTTCGGTACCGGAAGCAGTTGATGATACTGTTTTTACAGCAAAATCAAGATACAGATTCTTTCCAATAACAGCGACAGGTATCGAAACATCTTCATCTTTCGCATAGTGGACAATCATTTCCCATACACCGCTGTCAGGATTTTCTGCATGACGGACATATGTTACCGGAATCTCGCGGAACTGAGCGGAAATGTCAACAGAATCTGGTGATGTAACGCTGTTCACCGTACGCGGATATTCTTTACTGTAAGAAGCAGGTTCTGCAGCCCGGTCATAATACCATCCATACAGGGTTTTCAGGATTATTGTAAGTTCAGGAGAAGATGTTCCCAGTTCTGCTGCCGGAAGATATACGTACCTGTCACTGCCATTCCACAGACCTGCAAGAAGCTGCGGCACCTGTGCAGATGCTGTCTGTACGGAGGCACGCTCCGATACAGCAGGCGATGTCTCCAGCGGATTCAGAACTGTTTCAGCAGGCTGCGGAATCGATTCTGCAAAAAGAAAAGAGACGGTACATAATAAAAAAGCCGGTACTGCATAGTATTTCATACTGTCAGTATCGGCATATTTTCTGTCTGAATGCATGAATTATGCAAACAGGGACTTTATTTCCTTCTCATACAGTTTCGGTATCTTGTACCTCATCACTTCCATTTTGCCGTTTATCTCCCGTCCCTGCTGAAAACTTTCCGGCAGCAAAACAGACTTGAATACCCGTTCACAGGTACGGAAACCGGTACGGGGATTTACCCGTTCATCTATTTCCTGCTGAATGAACTTCTTTGCCTGGTCCGTCTCAAGCAGCTCTTCATATGAATCAAAGCGGATATGATTTTCGTTTGCCCACAAAATCATCGCATCCCTATGCGGTACAATCAGAGCACCGACATACCGCTGATCCTGTCCAACCACAACGACATTTTCGATATAAACGCTTCCGGCAATAGCCTGTTCGATTATAAGCGGTTCAACATTTTCGCCGTCAATCAGAACAATCGTATCTTTGGCACGGCCAAAAATCTTTATTTCATTATCACAGGAAAGCATCGCAATGTCACCGGTATTGAACCAGCCGTCTGCGTCAATCACCTGCGCAGTGAGATCAGGGCGCTTGTAATACCCCTTCATTACCTGCCTGCCACGGGCCATAAGTATACCTTTTTTCCCTGGCGGCAGCGGATCTTTCGACAGTATTCTGCCATTCTGCTCCGGTACAATCTTTACTTCTGCCGAAGGATACACTTCACCGACACACCCGGAACGCGGCTTATAATAACTGCGTACGGAAAGCACCGGGGCTGTTTCTGTTACACCATACCCCTCAAGGAGCATGATTCCCGCAGCATGATAAAAACCGTCTATTTCAGGAGGAAGACTGCCGCCGCCGGAAACTCCGGCACGAAGCTGTCCTCCAAACCGTTCACGTATCTTGCTGTATACCAGCACATCGAACAGCAGATGGAATGGCAGCAGTATAACAAATGGAATCACCCCAGCTAAAAATCCGAATATGCGTGGTATATGATGATATCTGCAGCGCAGACCGAAAACACCCTCTTTTGCCCAGTAATACGCTACACCGATCCAGATTGCAACCCGGAACAGGACATATACTGCTCCTCCAGTCTTTTTCATCGCCTTGAAAATACCCCGGGCAAATGCCTCCCATAACCGCGGAACACCGCATATCCACTGGGGATGAACGGATGCCATATCCGCAAGCATGACCTGTGCCACAGGTTTTGAATAGGCCACACCGCTGCGCGTGGTGATAATATAATACTGTACTGCCCGCTCAAAACTGTGCCAGACAGGAAGAATACTGAGCCAAATATCATCTTTCCTCGCAGGCAGTACATCATGCACCACTTCCATCAGTGCAATGATATTATCATGAGTAAGCATAACTCCCTTAGGCGTGCCAGTAGTTCCGGAAGTAAATATAAGAGTTGCAATTTCATCAGGTTTCGTCGCATCGATAGCAGCTTCTATATCAGTCCGTTCCGCATCTGATGCTTTTCTCCCGGTTTCTTCAAGTTCACTGAACAGTGTAATGCTTATCCCGGCAGACTCTGCTTTTTCCCTGATACTGTCCTCCGGTTCTTCAAAAAGCACAGCTTTTTTGAACAGCGGCACCTCGCTCAGATTTTCAAGCACTTTCTCAAGCTGATGGCCAGTTTCGAAAAAAGAGACAGCACATTCGGCAAAATTAAGTATAAACCGAATTTCTGTCCCCATAGAATCACAGCCGCGCGGCACATCTGCTGCACCGAGGGACAGGAGCGCAAGATCTGTTATCAGCCATTCACGCCGGTTATCAGACATAAGTCCTACATGGTCACCGCGTTTTATGCCAAACTTCTGCATAGCACAGGCCATTTCAATAACACGCTTATATACTTCCTTATAGCTGTAATTGATAAACTTTCCTGTTTTGTCTTTTGACGCCTGAAGAACGGTATCCGGGATTTCCTGCATTCTTGCACGCAGCAGCAGCGGAATCGTCTTGCCTACTGTTTTATCAATTGTGGCATGTTCGTACATCACATCCTCCGAAAATATAAAAAAGAACTGTCAAAATCATTTGACAGTTCTTTCAGTATAGCACAAATACCTTACAAGCAGATAAAAAAAGACTATATAAACAGAGATTTTATCTCACGTGCATAGATTTTTGCAATTTTAAAGCGCATAATCTCGAGTTTTGCATTGATTTCTTTTCCGGTCTGGAAACTCTCTGGCAGCAGAACAAATTTATATACACGCTCACACGTACGGAACCCTGTGTCCGCACAGACCTTGGAATCAATTTCATCGCGTATCAGGTTCTGGATCTCATTTGATTCAAGCAGCGCCTCCCAGGTTTCGTATACAATGCGGTTTTCATTGGCATACGCTGTTACAGCTTCTTTTGCCGGAACAATAAGCGCTCCAATGTACTTCTGGTCCTGGCCGACTACAACAGCGGTTTCTATGAATCTGCTTGTACAAAGAGCCTTTTCTATTACCAGCGGTTCTATATTTTCACCGCCAAGAAGCACGATGGTATCTTTGGCACGGCCGATGATCTTTATCTCATTGTCATATGTCATCATGCCAAGATCGCCGGTATTCAGCCAGCCGTCTGCATCGATAACCTGCCCGGTGAGCTCCGGATGCTTAAAATATCCGGCCATAATCTGCCTGCCGCGTGCATATACCAGTCCCGGTTTTCCAGGAGGCAGCGGATCCGGCGAAACAATCTTTCCGTCTTTCTGTTCAACGACCTTAATTTCCGCTGCCGGGAATACCTCACCGACACATCCGGAACGCGGGCACTGCGGATTACGGACAGAAAGAACCGGTGCAGCCTCTGAAATACCATACCCTTCAAGAAGTTTGAATCCGATTGCATGATAAAATGCATCTGTATCCGGCTGCAGACTGCCGCCGCCGGAAATACCAACGGTAAGCTTTCCGCCGAATTTTGCACGTATCTTGCGGAATACAATCAGCTCGCACAATCCGTTCAACGGTGACAGTAGAATAAACGGAATGAGACAGAACAGCGTATCGATTATGCGTGCTGTTTTCTGATACCGGCAGATAAGCCCGAATACACGGTCTTTTGCCCAGTTATACTGTTTGCCTATCGATATCGAAATATTGAACATCGCAAAGGCCATACCGCCCTGTTTCTTCATTGCGCGGAAGAACCCCTGCGCTACAGATTCCCACAAACGCGGAACACCGCACATGGAACGCGGATGAAGAGCAGCCATATCTGCAAGCATCACTGTTGCAGAAGGACGCGAATATGCACATGCGCTTTTCAGAGCTATGATAAAATACACAAATACACGTTCAAAACTGTGCCATACCGGCAGAACAGACAGCCAGATATCACCAGGTCTGTTATAGGCAAGAACACTCTGTACAACTTCACACTGTGCAATAAAGTTATCATGAGTAAGCATTACCCCTTTGGGTGTTCCGGTCGTACCAGATGTAAAGATAATGGTAGCCAGATCACCCGGCTGCGTCTTGTCCATCTCGTCTTCGACAGCCTTGCGCTGTGCACTATCGGCTTTTTTCCCGTCATCTTCCAGATCTATGAACTTATGCACGCGGATGCCGTTCTTTTCAGCCAGCTGCTGCAGAGCTTCATCAGCTGAATCAAACAGGATTGCATCCTTTAAGTCCGGTACTTCTTCCGGTTTTTCAAGAACCTTTGCCAGCTGCCTGCCATTCTCAAAAAAAGCGATACGGCAGTTTATATAATTCAGAATAAACCGTATCTCTGTACCCATGGAATCACATCCCCGCGGTACATCGGCAGCACCAAGAGAAAGAAGCGCAAGGTCGGTAACCATCCATTCCCGGCGATTATCAGCGATAATACCGACAAGTTCTCCTCGCTTGATGCCAAATTTCTGCAGGGCACACGCCATTTCTATAACACGGGTATATACACGGCGGTAGCTGTATGTATCGTATTTTCCGTCATCATTCTTTACATACTGCAGTGTCAGATCAGGACATTCGTGCGCTCTTGCACGCAGCAGCAGCGGAAGGTTCTTTCCAACAGTACGGTCATGTATATCATATTCATGTTTTCTATTCATACAATCACCACCTCTAATCAAACAATCTTTGTATTTCGTGTGCATACTGCTTACTGATAGTATGCCGCATTTTTTCCTGTTTCGCATTAATTTCCCTGCCGGGAACAAAGCTTTCTTTTAATAAACAGAATCTGAATATACGCTCACAGGTTCTGAATCCCGTTTTGGCACACACCCTGCTGTCTATTTCCTGCCGTATCAGTTCCTGTATTTCGCTCATCTCAAGAAGGGCATCGTAATTTTCATACATAAGACGGTTTTCATCGGCATATGCAAGCAGCAGCGCTTTATCCGGTACGATAAGCGCTGCAATATATTTCTGGTCCTGCCCAACAACAACAGCAGTTTCGATAAACCGGCTTGCACACACCGCATTCTCTATTACCTGGGGTTCGATGTTCTCTCCTCCAAGCAGCACAATTGTATCCTTTGCACGGCCGGTTATCTTTATTTCCCGGTCATACGTCATCATACCAAGGTCTCCCGTATTGAACCAGCCGTCCTTGTCTATAACCTGCGCAGTAAGATCAGGACGCCTGTAATACCCTTTCATTATCTGCCTGCCACGAGCAAACACGAGACCTCTGCTGCCAGGAGCCAGCGGTTCCCCTGAAACAGGACGGCCGTCTTTTTCAGCAACAATCTTTATCTCTGCGGAAGGAAACACTTCTCCAACACATCCTGAACGGGGCCTCTTAGAATTGCGCATAGAAAGTACCGGTGCTGTTTCTGTAAGTCCGTATCCTTCAAGAAGGCGGAATCCAATAGCATGATAAAATGCATCTGTTTCCGGCTGCAGACTGCCGCCGCCTGATATCGCTCCGGACATTTTGCCGCCAAAACGCGCACGTATACGTGAATAGACAAAAATATCGCACAGACGATACGGAATATACAGCAGAACAAAGGGTAAAACTGCATACAGCGTATCGGTTATCCGCATCGTCTTCCGGTATCTGCAGATAAGACCGAAAACGCGGTCTTTTGCCCACCAGAAAGATTTTCCGGTATGGATTGCAATGGAAAAAAGTATACGGTACATTCTGCCTTTTTTATGCATTTCCCGGAAAAACCGCTGTGCAAAAGATTCCCACAGCCGCGGAACACCGCACATCCAACGCGGATGCATGCTCTCCATATCAGAAAGCATGATCGGAACCGCAGGCTTTGAATACACACAGCCGCTTTTCAGCACCATAAAGAAATACTGGAATGCCCGCTCGAAGCTGTGCCATACAGGCAGAACAGACAGCCAGAGGTCTCCTTCCCGTGTATCCGGCAACACGCTTTTTACCACTTCGCACTGCGCCATATAATTATCATGTGTAAGCATTACACCCTTGGGTGTACCGGTAGTACCGGATGTAAAAATGATTGTAGCTGTATCCTCCGGCTGTATTCTGTCGATTCCTTCTTCCACCGCCGCCCGTTCATCTGCAGTTGTTTTTCTGCCATCATCTTCAAGGTCGATATAATTACGCACCGCAATACCATACGCTGCAGCCTTCTGCATAAGTTCTGCGGATGCGGAATCAAACAGAACGGCGGTCGTAAGATCCGGCACTTCGTCAGGCTTTTCTAAAACTTTTTCAAGCTGCCGTCCGTTTTCAAAAAAAGCGATACGGCAGCCGGTATACGAAAGAATAAAACGTATCTCCTGCCCCATGGAATCACAGCCGCGCGGCACATCGGCTGCGCCCAGAGTGAGAACTGCCATATCGGCAATAAGCCATTCACGTCTGTTATCAGCTATCAGTCCAACACAGTCACCATGCTGCACACCCATTGCATGCAGAACACAGGCAAGATCAAGCACACGTCGGTAGACAAGTTCATAGCTGTACAGGTCAAATTTGCCAATTTCATTTTTAACTGCCTGCAGCGTAACATCAGGGCACACTGCCGCTCTTCCTCTCAGCAGCTGGGGAATATTTTTTCCAAGAGATGTGTCATGTACGGGTCTGTCAAATATTTTAATCATATAAGTTTACATTATAACGGATTTCGTCATGTTGTAAAGACATTAGCAGGTTCTATGCTATTTGTCAAATAGCCTGTATTCCGGTATAATTGCGTCATGATTACGTATCTGGTTAAAATCGGTGAATTGACACTGAAAGGTTCAAATCTGAAAGAATTTGAACGCCGCCTTGTACAGAACACACAGCTGTATCTTGAAACATTTACTTCCCGCGTAAATCTGCGCGCAGGGCGCATGTATATAGACACAGATGAACAGGGAGCACCGGCTGTAGAGTTTGCATTGAACCATCTTATCGGTATAACCGGCTGGGCAAAAACCGTCGTATGTGAAAAGAATATCGAGTCTATAAAAAAATCAGCAATGGCTGAAGCACTGAAAGCAAAAGAACATGGTGCAAAGACATTTAAAATAGAATCCCGCAGGTCTGAAAAGAGCTTTCCGCTTGATTCTTATCAGATAAGCAGTCAGGCAGCATCCGACATCTATGACCGGGGAATCCTTGGTGTTGATGTCCACCATCCTGATGTGACAATCTGCGTTGAAGTACGTGAACGCTGTTTTGTCTACAGTGACCGGAACAAAGGCTGCAGAGGGCTTCCTGTTGGCTCAAGCGGCAAAGGTCTGCTTCTGCTTTCCGGCGGCATCGATTCTCCGGTTGCAGGATATCGTATGATGCGCCGCGGCATGTATGTCGACTATGTCTATTTCCATTCATATCCATACACATCAGAAGAAGCACAGAAAAAAGTGGAAAAGCTTGCTGAGATAATCTCCAATTACGGGCTTTCAGCCCACCTTAACATCGTGCCGTTTACCGACGTGCAGATGCGTATCAAAGAGCGTGCACCGGAAGCCTGGTCAACACTGATGCTGCGGGTCTGCATGATGAAAGCAGCAAATCTCATTGCGCAGCGCACACAGGCGCAGTGCATCATCACCGGAGAAAGTCTGGGACAGGTTGCAAGCCAGACCATAGAAAACATGACGGTAACAGAACACTATGCACAGCTGCCGCTGCTCCGTCCGCTTGTTGGCATGGATAAAGAAGAAATCGTAGACACAGCAAATTTTATAGGAACATTTGAGACCTCAATTCTTCCATATGAAGACTGCTGCGTGCTGTTTTCACCAAAACACCCGGTACTGCGGGCCTCAGTAGAAGAAGCAGACGCCATCTACAAAAAACTGGAAATAGATGACCTGATTCAGGAATCTTTTGATAAGCGTGAAGTAAAACGATATATTGCCCGTGACTACACGGCGCAGCATTTTGCAGCTCCGCAGCAGTAGCAGGCAGCCTTCCGGATTTTACTCAGACCACTTGTTCTCTACAAGCATGTCGGCAATTTTGCCGGCATCTGTATCCACATCAAATGATGCAAAACGTTCCGCAGTATGCTGTGCATACTGTTCATCACTGAGTATCTCGTTTATTTTCTTATAGATATTCTTCGGTTTCTGGATAAACCAGCCAACATTGTGCTTTACTGCAAAACGCACATTCTCAAGTTCCTGGTTGTGGATATACTTGCAGATAATTACCGGTTTTTTGTTCACCAGAACTTCCATAAGCGTTGCAGGACCAGCCTTGATTACAGCACAGTCGCACAGCTTTACAAGCTCATTCATAAAATCAACATAACCGAAAACATGCAGATCAAGTTTAGGATATGTAATCCGGAGCACATCAAGCATATGCTGCTTGGCTTTATCACGGCCGCATACCACGGCAATGGCAAACTGGGCTTTATGGAACAGACACTGATTGATTATCTCCACAGCACCGGGGAGACCTTCCCCGCCGCCGACAAGAAGCACAATCTTTTTATTCTGGTCAAATCCGTATTTTGCGCGGAGTGCCTGTATTTCGCTTTCAGATGCAGGTTCCCGGAATTTCGGATTCATCAGGAATGGAATCACTTTTACATGGTCAGGTGAAACATGGCATTCACGGGCAGCCATATCTTTCATCATATGAGAATACACCATAAAATGCTGATCGGTAACATAGAACCATGAATGCGGCCCGATAAACGGATCTGTCGCTATTTCAGTAGTATTCACCTGCCATGGAACGCGTCGGAGTGCCTTTTTGAGTGTAGGTGTAAGCGCAAAGTGGAATGAAACAATATCAGTCACTTTATTTTCAATAACGACTTTCCTGATATAAAAAGGAATATAAATATTCAGGAAAAAAGAGAAAATCGACTGTGTAAAACGCAATTCTCCCAAATCATAGATCAGCGGAAATAATCCGGGAAAATAATTGAGAGACAGCCCGTATCCGGATTCAAATATAAATTTACCAATACGGTTTTTTTTATCAAACCCGTTTACCATATTGACTTTTACACCAGGGTGTCGTTCTTCCATTGCCTGCTTGAGTACTTTTGCAGCTGCAATATGTCCGCCGCCAGTGTTGAGATACAAAAAGATGAATGTACGGTCCATAGTTCTCCGCCTGCCTAATATGCGATTTTTACAGAAAAAACAATATAATTATTGATTGTCTCGTGCAGATTGTTTACCCATTCCTTATAAGCTGTTTCATAGCTTCCACTGCCGGTACTGCCACTGTAAATGGCATTCTGCACACCGTTATTGTGAATATATTCCCATGTAAAACCGAAGCTTAGTGTACAGGTGCCGACCAGAGTCATCCTGGGCAGCTGATAGGCAAGATTCAGTCCTATCTGGTATACCGTCATCACATGATCCTGATTCAGCAGATTCAGATAATCCCAGGCTGTATCAACATGATTGTCGCTTCCGATAAGTTTCTGCTGTGTAAATACACTGCCGTCTGTAGAATAGATATCACCGCCATCGGTTGTTACTTTTGTATAGCCCGTCGTAGTTTCCGTACCATCATACACTCCGGCTGTACCGTTAGCAGTAAGGACACTGCCGTCACTGTAATTTATATATACATATCCGTTTTGCTTGGAATAATAATTCGTCAGATAAATAGTTTCTGCCTCATCACTCGTCAGTGACTCATACGCATTTGCATGGCGCATAAAGCTTGTAGATATGGTCGCCGTAAGATGTTTTACCGGTCTGAAACGAAGATGAAAGTTAAAGCGGTCTGAATTCGGCGGCAGAGAAGCACCGATGCTTATGCCGTTATTCGTATAGTTCAGGTAGTTGTGAGTTGTATCGGTAAACGTCTTGCCGTCATCATCATATGCCCAGTGAGCATATGTATACGGTGTAATAATTGTATAATCAAGTCCCAGCAGATCACAGGTTGAATTATATGGTGAATACTGTATGCCTGTCTGGATACCGACACGGATCTTTGTATCAAACTTAAGTTTGACCATCTTGTTCAGCTCAAGGTCATCTGCGAGAAAGTTTGTAGACCACTTAAGGCAGGTAATCGGTGTATATTCGATAAGGAGTCCCATCTGGCTGTTATCAGTGGAACCGCCGATTCCCTGCACCGCCATATATGGAGCCGGCAGAGAATATCCAAGATCAAAACGGTTGCCATACACGGTGGATTCATAAAAAGAAACATCGACACGGTCGGTAAGGTCATACCGGATGGAATGGAAGGCAAAATATTTGCCGACAGCAGTTGCATCGTTGCTGTCGCTCAGTCCTGCATTATACATGGAACTCATCGATGATGTGATCTGTGTATAGCTCCAGCGTTCCCCGTTATAGGTAAGGGAAAGACCTGCCGCATGGAAAGATGTATCATTCATGGCAAGATCAGAATTGAGAAATGGACCATAACCAGTTCTGTTCATACCGGCCTGCACATATGCTTTGGTAGTACCTACCGCCACATTGGTATTCATATCGATATTCAGATCGAACGGGCCGACAGCAAAAGAATCGTTTACCGTATCATATGCTGAATTAGTAAACACAGGCAGCACTTCGCTGTCAGAAACATTATTGGCATAGATTCCCAGACTGTACCCTACAGACAGCAGCTTTCCCAGCTGTATATCACCTACAGCAAACGGACCGCCGGCATACTGATTTGTAGTCGAAGTCTCCTTTGTGGTACGGTTCGTGCCGCTGTTTTTTGTATAAGTACCTATCAGCTCAATTGTAAAAGGCTTGCCTGTTATCTGTTCGTAATATTCCTGTGCCACACAAGCATCAGACGGACGACCTTTTTCTATTACTTTTTCAAGGATCTCTTTTATCACTGGCAGCGGATACGGGCGGAGCTGCGGCAGCCGTTCAACATACCCTTTCAATTCCCATCCTTCGGCATACGTATAAAAATCATTCTGCGGGTCGACACTGATCTGTCCATAAACAGCAGTACTGAGACAAATAGAAATAAGAACAGCAGGAAGAAGGTGTTTAATTTTCATACATGAACTCCGTTTTTTACAGTTTGGTCAGCATGCAGCGTACGGAAAGGGCTATTTCGAATCCCCAGTCAGTACCTTCTGCATGGTTCCACGAATAATACTCGGTTTTATTTCCTTCCTTGTCAGTATATTCGTGTGTCTCTTTTTTCAATTTATTATTGAAGATTATAACATAAGCTGGCTGAACTGTAAAAGACAGCCACTTTGTAGCATACCACGTTCCCCGTATGGAAAGCCGGTTGGTATATTTGGGCATACCGGTAGGTGTAAGGGAATAGATATTGTTTCCGTTTCCCTCTGTAGGATACGGCCACGATGATAACCAGCTGGATGAGGAAGTTCCATCTCCATCCGTACTGCTCCAAGAGCCGAAAATACAGTCTTCAGAATACTTTCCCTGTGCCTTAAACAGATACGTAAGGTCTACAGACCACTTTTCAGGCTTTTCATACCCTACCGTAAGTTCACCGGCAATGGTATCGGGACCGAACGGAGAACCAACCCATTCATAGAAAATCTGATTGTCTCCGACGTTGTCCGTATAAGTGCGCATGAATGACCATGCAGGACTCTGCTTTATATACATATACGGCTGCGCATAGTAGCCTTCAAGTGCAAAATGAACATAGCCCTCGTCTGCAGGAACATACGATTCCAGCCCAAGCTGGCCGCCCATCGCATTCGGTGTCAGGCTGTCTCCATAATTCTCAGTTTCATACGATGTCTGGAACTGGTCCTGCGCAAAAAGACCGTACACTC